>Ga0222626_1001207_pt1 | contig 11890 bp, 11 predicted proteins | sample AntAcemetageno91_FD_179862 | JGI IMG/M metagenome (GOLD analysis project Ga0222626, IMG submission 179862) | Saline water microbial communities from Ace Lake, Antarctica - #91 | ecosystem: Environmental > Aquatic > Non-marine Saline and Alkaline > Saline | place: Antarctica: Ace Lake | collected...
CTATTCGGGCCAAGAGAACTGTTTTTTTTGTATCTGCTTTTCTCCTTCTCGCAGGGGTACTGCTGTCCGCTGGGGTTGCCCACTTTCTTGTTCAACCGGCAAAAAAAATCGGCCCGGATCAGATCTTCAGGCCTTGATCATCGTTTCAGCCAATGAAGATAGGTGCGACTTCAATCGCACATGCGTAGCGCGTGAATGCGGCTGAAGCCGCACCTACAATTGGTTACGATAAGACAATCGGTGCCAGGGTGGCCGAAACGATGATCATGGCCTGAACTTTCTACCCACAAATTGGTATGAGGAGCCGAAAATGTATTATAAGAATGCGTTATGCGTTTATCCTCATATGGAAGGAGCCCCGGAGAAGAAATGGTTTCCTCCTATTGGGTTGGAATATATTGCCACTGTCTTAGAGGGTTTGGTTGAGAATCTTACTCTTATTGATATGAGATTCGAGCCTGACCTAGATGATCATATTAAGAATAACGATGTGGATTTGATTTGTTTATCTGTGAATTGGGACTACCAACTAAATGCGGCGTTAGATCTTATCGGCCGGATTCCTCCTCATATTATGGTTGTTATGGGAGGAAGATATGCCACAACCAATATTGAAAAGTTTTTTGCAGCAACTCGGAAATTAGATATTATTGTTAGGGGAGATGGGGAGGAAGTTATTCGAGATATAGTTTCAGGGTTGCCCCTTAAGGACATCACAGGTATTTCTTACCGTGAAGGTGGAAAAATCATTCATAATAAAGTTCGTGACCTCCGTCCATTGAGTGATACCCTCTATCCGAATAGAAAGTTGAGGCGAGCTGATTATAGGCTTTTATTTAAAAAACTAAACTTAGGGACAAAAGTAGACTGTATTTCAACGTCCAGAGGCTGTCCATATAATTGCAGATTTTGCAATTTTACGAATTATCCCTTGCGCCGGAAAAGAGATTGGAGTGGTAGATCAGCGTCTTCTGTAATTGAAGAATTGAAGACCATTGACGCGGATTTCATATTTGTCGTGGATGATAATTTTGCTGCAAACATGAGGAGGGTTGAGGCGATTTGTGATTTGATCATTGCCGAGGGGATTAAGAAGACATTTGCGGTTGCATTGAGGATTGAAATTTATAAATACCCAAAGATATTAGAAAAGATGTCCAGGGCTGGTATTAAGATACTGACAATAGGGATTGAGTCAGCCCAAGATAAAACATTGGAAGCTATGCAAAAGGGTTTTAACACTACCTTAGCAGAGAAGGCGTTTGCTGAGATCAGAAAAGTACGATTTTATATTCATGGATATTTTATTGTCGGATGCATAGGAGAGAGCTATTTAGAAATGCTTGAAATAGGTTCTTTTGCTAAACGACTTAAATTGGATACTATCGATCTCAGTCTATTAAGGACAGAGAAACATTCACCTCTCAATGAAGTAATTGCCAGGTCTAAAGGATACTATGTGGGTGAGGAAAACATAGTATTATCTGAAGAATTTCATTTAAACAAGTTGAAGGAAATTAGAAATCATATATATAAAAACTACTATGATTTTTTTACCATATTAAGGATAATAAAAAGTGTAATTACCACTCGTTTAATAAGTTTTCGTTATTTTTATAAATTGAAATTCATATGTATCTTTAGAAGCATATTAAGCGAAGGTAAAAAAAAGGGGAGCCTCCGCAGTTATTTGTGGAAAGAAATATTCAGAACCCCGGACTAGAGTAGACATCTTCAAGCTTTTGGCTGGCCTAAAATTTCTGCTTTTCTTTTTTGTCCTGAACATATTCCACGGGTCGATTTTTCTAAAAAGTCAGACAGTCTTTGAACATGTTCATTGGAATCTTCGCGAAGACGCGCCTTAATTGTCGACAGGGGCAAATGGCTCCAGAAAATCGTTCGAAAAGCCCGTTTGATGGCCTTTCGGTCCTCCGGGGAAAAATCGGCACGGCGTAAACCTACGCCGTTGGTGCCGACCACCCGTCCCACCTCGGCGCCGACAACCAACGAATAGTGCGGGCAATCCTGCACGATTTTGGCGCACCCGCCAACCATGACGAAATCTCCGATATTGCAGGACTGGTGAATACCCACATTTCCTGAAATAAAGCTGCTGTTTCCTATGGACACGTGCCCTGCCAGAAGAGCGCCGTTACAGATCACATTCCGGTCTTTCATCATGCAATCATGGGCAATGTGCCCAGTAGCCATCAGGAAATTGTTGTTGCCGATAACGGTGTCACGATTCTCAAACATGGAACGGTTAACCGTGGAATGCTCCCGGAAAATATTGTTTTTCCCAATCATAACCCCGCTTTTTATGGCGACGTCAAAATCAAGGTTTTGCGGTGGTCCGCCAATAACGGCTCCGTGCAAGAGCTGATTGTTGTCGCCCATCCTGACACCGGTACAGATCCTGACGCAGGAATCAATTCGGCAGTTTTCCCCCACTTCGACACCATCCTCAAGGATCGAATAGGGACCAATACGGGTATGCTTGCCGATATGAACGTTTTTGCCGACAATGGTGGCTGCATGGACTTTGGGCATTGGTCAATCAACTATGGATAAGATCCGTTTTTCGAATATTCGACGGTTTTAAGAATCTTCACGGGAGGATAACAACGCCTCCGTTTCAGCTACACGTTTCTGCAACTCCCGCACTTGCTTACTCAGGTCGGGAAGTTCAGGCAGCAGATGGTAGGCCCTCAGCGCCTTAATGACGGGTATGGCCGGGTATCCAGCCCATCGCCCGGGACCAATATCGCGAATCACGCCTGACTGAGCGCCCACACTGGTTCCCGGTTTGAGTTCCACATGATCGCGGATGCCCACCTGGCCCGCCAGGACACAATGATCTCCCAGACGAACACTGCCGGATATGCCTGTCTGAGCAACGATAATGCTGTGTTTGCCGATCTCTGAATTATGACCGATCTGGACCTGGTTGTCTATCTTAACGCCCGAAAGGATTCGCGTAGCCCCCAGGGTTGCCCGGTCGATGGTGCAGTTGGCTCCAACCTCCACATCGTCTTCAATCTCTACCGAACCCACTTGAGGAATTTTCTCCTGTTCCCCCGATTCAAGTGTCATATACCCGAAACCATCAGAGCCGATTACCGCACCCCCGTGTATTCGAACCCGGTTTCCAATTCGTGTTCCCGGATAAATGGTCACGTTTGGAAAGATTTCAGTTTCTTCGCCGATACAACTCCCTTCGCCAATACATACATTGGGATGGATTCGGGTATTATCACCAATCACTACCTCTTTTGTGATAAATGCGCCTGCGTCAATCGAAACGCCCGGACCGATCGTTGCTCCTTTTGAAATGACCGCACTTTCATGAATCCCGGGTTTTCTTTCGGGCTTTGGATAAAACAAGCGCAGAAGTCGAATTAACGCAAGCCTGGGATTCGACACCCTGATCAGGTTGCCAGGGGAATGTCTGTGAATTTCATGGGAACCACGAAAATCGAAGCCCGACTTTCTTTGATTCGGGCCGCCAGTTTTGGGTCATAGACCACCGTAATATCCCCCGGCTCCGCTTCATCCATGGCCACAACCCTTTCAACCCTCAGCCCCGGGTCCCCGAAAAGTCGACCCTGAACCCCTTCAGCTATTTCCTTTAAAGAAAAACCTGCCATTCCTGTTATCCCCTATTCATGGTTCGCCTTCTTAAAGATCACCTCTGCCGCTCTTGCTACACCGCCCTTTTCGCCCAACTGGCTTTTCAGTTCGTGAAAGCTTGCTTTCATAAAGGCTTGGCGGGCTGGATTCCTAAGAATCGCCATGGCCTCGTGGGCCAATCGCAAGGGGTCGACTTCAGACTGAATCATCTCCGGAACAATCCTTTTCCCGGCCAGAAGATTGGGCAACCCAACCGTCTTGGATTCAACGAGTCCGGTCGCGTCCAGTATTCTTGCCGCCAGCCAACTGGAACGGGAAAGCCGGTATAGGATAATCATGGGTAATCCCATGAGGGTCGCTTCCAGGGTTGCCGTTCCTGAACAGGAAATTGCCAGATCCGAGGCGGACATGGCCTCCCGGCTGTTGTAAGTCAACCGTATGCATGTTTCCAGACCGGCCTGATGAATTGAGGCTTGAATGGTGCTTTCAAAATAGGGATCCGCTATGGGCAAAACAAATCGAATCAGAGGATCTATGCGAATTATTTCTGATACGGTTTCCAGAAAAACAGGCATCAATCTTTTCAATTCATGAAGACGGCTCCCCGGAAGCAGACTCACCAATTGGGTTTCATCGTTGATTCCCAGTGAGAGTCTTGCAGCCCGACGCCCTTCCGGACTGATGGCATCGATCTGGTCCCGTAAATAATGCCCCACAAAAACCGTATTTGCCCCGGCATTTTCATAAACGTGGTCTTCCTGAAGAAATGAGGTCAGCATGCAATCATAGCTTCTGGCGATGATTCCGGCAATTCCACGCCAGAGCCAAACATTGGGTGGGAAGTATGATATTGTGGCGATATTTTTGGTCCTGAGCCAGCGACTCAATACCAGATGAAAAACATCGTTGCCGATCAGGACCGCCAGATCCGGTTTGGTCCTCAGCACATGGCGCCGGATATGTCTAAAACTGTTAAGGATTTCAGGAATGGTATCAAAGGCCTCACCGATCCCCACGGTTCCCAGGTGGTTGTTTTTGAAAAAAACCCGAACACCCGCCTGTTCCATACGGGTCCCGCCGACACCCGAAAGGACCACGGTTGGATGGGTTGCTTGAATCACTCCGGCAAGATCCGCCCCGATCAAATCTCCTGATACCTCTCCGGCACTGAGGAAAATCCGAACCCTGGGATCACTGTTTTCCTGCTCATGGCCTGTATATTTTCTACTTTTTTGTCCCAATTCCTATTCGTGCAACTTGTTTCAAAAAGCTTTGAAATCCATTTGGGCAAGCCCGGCTTTTACAGGATCCGACAGACAAGGTGTTTTATCAGAAGAATCGGTCACAGTATTGTCGGATTGCCCATCTTTGTCAAGATCCCGTTTCAGTCCCGACGTGTCGAAATGAGGGGAACCTGCCAGATCCCACTCCCGTGCTATTTGGCAATATTCATGGAACCATACCTTTTTTGCGGTCTCGTGGCAATTGGAGTTTTGGATGCGTGGTTCCGTTACCAGAAAATATAAGCAACAGTGATTCAGCTTCAGTGAATTACCGAGTATTTTCGTTTACAGGTGCCGGCAGGAATCCAAGATGTCAGGGCGTATCTTACTCCACACCATATATCGGGTCTATCACTTCAGATTTTCATTTCTCAAGCAGTAGACCACTGTCAGCCGCAGGAAAAAATGCTTGCATTTCCCAACGATCTATTATAATAAAAAATAAAATACCCATTATGGTCTGTCTGGTTGCCGGGTATACCCCGTGAAATGTTTCTCAACAAACCGAAAACCCTACTGATATCAAAAAGATGCGGTTAACCTTTTCATTAAAATTCATAATTGGGCTATCATCTTTCGGTGGTGTAGATATAGCCTAAAACAAAGGATTTCTGTGAGGTACTCTGTTTCGTTCTATTTGGAGTCTAACCTGACTCGTTCACATCTTACCATGAAAGGAGTGTAATCATGTGTATGAATACTTCCCTTATTAATCGGATTGCCGCGTCTCTGTTTGTTTTATCCTTGTCCCTCTACGTGGTGTCACCCGTTTTTTCAGCAGTTGTTCCTTGCACATGTTCAGGTTCTCCATATATTATTATTGATACAAACATGAATGATCAGCCGGATGTGCCAGACCCCAGTGTGTCGGGATATGATCAAGGTGATCCACAGGCATTTGGCTTTGACGCCTACTGGACCATGGAATATGACGATGCGACCAATCAGGTTATGGTTAATGGGCACGGAATTTTCCCAAATAAATATTTTGGATGGACCAATGACTACTTCAGCTACCAGAAAAGCAGCACGGAAAATAGTCTTACGCTGACAGAAGAGGACAGGAGTAATCCCCCGGGCAACTTGGTCATAACTGCGAGCAAAGTAGGCGGTGCCCAGGCCTTCAATAAAGTGGATTTCTTTTGGAAGACAGGGATGGTTCAGTATGCTGCAGCCGCCATGGTTGACAGCACAGGCGACGGTTCTTACGATAGCGTATTAGGGGAATCAGACATGCACCTGGTCCCCCCGATTCTGTTTGATAAACCGATCCAGTTCTATACTCACCCTACTACAGGCAAAAACTACTGGCTCATACCGGAAATAACACTCAGAATATCAAGGACATCTGGGCCTACGTACGGGCCAAGAACATGTTGCTTCAAGGTTTTTGTTCCGGTGGGCACTGACGCCCTGGAGGTGAAGTGTGGTAATGATGTCTGGGGGCGTGTGATGCTTAATGGTGAAGGTCCCGGTCCTGGACCAGCACCTGTTCCGACCTTGAATGAATGGGGATTAATCCTGATTATCCTGCTGCTGCTCGTCGCCGGAATCTGGGTAATGAGGAAAACCGGTTTTGGAGAGAGGCTTCCTCGCGCTTAGCTTGGTCCAGCAGATTCATTTTTGCGAACTCGCGTGATGATCCAGAATAGTATGCTCTGCCCAAAAGGGAGGATCAGTAGTTCCAATAGGGCCACCAGCCTGAGATCGACCCATCCGTAAAAAATCAGATTAAAGAGCACCTTTATTGTGAGGTAGCTGAAAAAAATAAAAAGCCAGATTCTGAAAAAATCAGCAAAAAAACGTCTTATCCCTTTCATGTGTATTCCTTTCGCCTGCCAGAAAGGTTTTTTTGGCAGGGCTGTCAAGAGGACGGGGTTGTGGGTTTCCCTTCCATCTCGGAGTTAAGAGGGAGAGCCATTGGTCCGGGTACTCCTTAATTATGCCTTCGTATCTGCTGTTGATGGAGGTCATTATATCCAAACAGTCTTTCTTGAAATCACCGCTTTTTTTGAAATGATGGGGGCCGTCAAATGATAAGAGGTACTTTCCATCATCCTGCTTCACGGAAAAGGCAAAAACGATAGGCGATTCATACCACAAATGGAGTTTGGCAGGCCCATTGGCCGTTAGACTGGGAACACCGAAAAAGGGGACGATGAGAGAACTGGAAATATCTCTTTGATCCACCAGGAGTGCCAAAATTCCATTCTCCTTCAGGTGAACGCCGATGCGGTGATTAAGGCCCTTGCCATGATAGAAGCATTTGACCCCACTCTTTCCTTCCCGTATCTTGGTCAACCATCGATCCGTATAAGGATTGTGCTGCCGCTTCAAAACAGTGGCCACATTGTAGCCCAGTATCGAGCCCAGAACACCCAAATATTCCCAGTTTCCCAAATGGGCCGTTATGATCAGTAACCCCTTTTTTTCACACAGGGCCTCGTCCACAACCTTATGGTTCTCAATCTGTAGAAATTCCGCCAGGTTTTCTGGTTTCAGCCTACCCAAATGCAGGTACTCAAAAGCAAGTTTGGTGATATTTGCAAAAAGTTTTCTTACAATCCGATCCTTTTCAAATTGTAAAAGGGGCGGTTCTTTAAAAATGATATCCAGATTATCGTAGGCCCATTTCTTGTCTTTTCTGCTGAGTCGGAACAAAATCGCTCCTGCAAAAAAACCAAAGGAACCCACCACGGTTTTTGGCAGTAGAGAGAAAAAAGTCCCCAGGGTGATGACCAAAACCGCCTCCAGAATGTAACCGGCTGTCCGCACGGGACCTGATTCTTTCTTGTCCATAGGATAGGTAAGTTCGCCCTTCTGTTTTCAGTCTGGAGTTTAATTGGATGATGCCCTGTTCGGCCTCAAAAATATTCATATTCTTTTTCTTCAATCAACTCTGAATGATATTTCAGGTTGATGTTTCTTTTCAACACCGTCAGCTCATCATTGAGGCGATAGATAGCGCGCGCCAATTGAATAAACTCATCGTCGAATTGGCCCTTTTTCTCTTTTAGGCGGATGGCATTCTCAAGATCCCACAATTTCAGGTTTACCCTCGTCAGGGCTATAACTTCCTTTGAATCTGCGTCGATCTCAATACTTTCCATGGCCTTCCGTAGGAGATCAAGCTCTTTTTGGATATGAATCAACTTCTCCGAATTCTTTATTTTTTTTACCTTGATGGAAAAGATCGACACTTTGTCCACCAGCTCTCCTATGGATACTTGAATTCTCATAAGTGCATTTTCCCATCGATTCTTGAAAGATCTACCCGCACCAAAGACTTGATGAAACCATGATCATCTTGGCAGGCCAATCATGCACTATCAGCCTTCGTCATATTCATTCTCCAGCCAATTTCTAAAAGCGGGAAGTGCTTCTTTTCCGGCAAGCGTCTGCAGCCCTTTACGGGCATGTCTTTTTCTGTGCCATGTGTGGGGCCCTTTGGCCAAAAACACATGGGGCTTTCCCCGCGGAGCACATCGTAAGGGGTCGCTCGCCCCAAACCAACAAAAGGTTGGCTTCCCCAACAGCCAGGCCAGGTGAAGTGCTGCACTGTCGGGTCCTGCATAACGTTCGCACAACCTCAAAATCACTATCATTTCCCTGATATCTGTTTTCGGTGCCCACAGGACCTTATTTCCCAGTTCTGCCTGCCATATTCCGAGTCGGTCTTGTTCCTGCGGTCCCCACAAAATGACACATCTATACCCACGATCCAGCGCCTCATCGACCAGAGTAACCATCGCCTCCACCGGCCACATTTTAGTGGGCCAACCGGCGCCGATACCAAAAACCAGGGTTCGTCGGGAAAAACCCTTTCTTTTCCACCACCGCCGAATCTTCATGTCCGCTTCCGGATCTTCCGGGAATTGTACGGGCATCTGTTTCGGCATGTCTAAACCAAGGGTGGAGCCCAAATATAGGTTCCTGGAACTCACATGCCTTCGGTCACCCGGCACCGCCACTTGACAATTGGTCAAAAGCGGCGCCAGTTCTCTTCCTTCCATGGGGGCGTGCCTGAATCCCACCCGCTTGGGGATGCCGGAAAGAAAAGAAACAATGGCGCTACGAGTCAGGCCTTGAGTATCAAGGGAGACCTGGTAGTTTTCAGCTCGAATCTCTCGAATCAGTCGCCAGAACACTGAAGGCGTTCGATGGCTCTTCCTCCAAACATGAATACGATTCAGTTGAGACAGGTTTTTCAAAAGCGACACAAAAGGCTCGTCTACGACCCATCCCATATGGGCTGCTGGAAACCTGTCCCGTAACGCGAAAAGCAGCGGCAAAGTCAGGGCGACGTCCCCCAAAGCGCTCAGCCGAACAATGAGTATTCGTTCATACATCATTCGTGTAATATGAAAGGGTGGGCGGGAAAAAGCTCATGGAGCATTCATTGCACAACAACATTCTATGTTGCTCCGAATTTCGATGCAATCTCCGAACTTCCCGGTAAGAACGGCTTTTCCAAATATCGGCAATGGTCTGGCGGCCGCAATGGCCCAAAACCATCTTTCCCGCATGATCCATGCAACATAAGGCCACTTCGCCAGTGACCAGGATGGTAAAAGTCTGCCATAATCGTGAGCAGGGTTGTCTGACATGCCGTTTTCTTAACAGCCGCCCTTCCCCTCCCCAGTTGTGAAGATCCGCAAAAGCGACTTTGTCTGCGACATCTCTGAGCGTCTCCCGTGTCTTTTTCCTGCTCGATGTCTGGACGCAGGTTGCAGTGATGATGGGATGCTTGAGCCCGCACAGGTCCCTCATCTCTTTAAAGGCCATAACATTTTGAAGAACCCTGGCATGGTCGAGCCCCAGGCGAAGCCTGTCAAATTCAACCGCGCTTGCCCCGTCCATACTGATCTTGATCTCGTCCAGGCCGGACTTGAGGAGTTCTCTGGCGACGCCATCACGAAGCAGTGCCCCGTTGGTAAAGATCTTGATCCAGTTAATTCCCTTTTCCTTGGCAAACCGGATGAGTTCCGGGAGTCGCCTGTCCAGCAGGGGTTCGCCAAAGTTATGCAAGTGGAGGACCGAACAGCCTCCTTCGGCGCATTCAGTGACAATTTTCTCATACAGCTCCCGGGCCATAAACCCCTTTTTCCGGCCTATGGAGGCACGAGGACAGAATGTACAGCGGGCATTGCAATGATTGGTGGTCTCTATACGCACCACCTTCGGAAATTTTGAACGAAACACCTCCATGGTTGCGGCAACGACCCGGCTTAGGAAACAAAAGCCGCCGATTTGTGCCATTTTACCAACAGCGTTCATAAGACCCCGTCAAGGAATGGTGGCCATCACAGATGAAAGCCTGGAATTGATCTCCCAGAGGACCTGTTTCCCAATACCGCAACTGATCCATCCTTTTGGGGCTTTCCATGAAGATTGTATTGCAAAATATGGCATTGCCATGTAAAAAAACATAAGAGTCAGTTTTTGTACTGAGGGAGTGTATTAAACCAGGGCCTGCGTGTCAAATGGAAAGCCTTTCCGGTCATGGCGCTTCAGTGATATCCGGAAAAGCAGTGCAAGCCTTGGAACCCTTCACTTGATGGACATAATTCCCATGCTAAAACAACCCTACGTCGGAAAAACCCTACTGGCCATTTTCTTGCTGACTCTTATTAACTTTGCACTCGCCTCCCAATCGACCCTTTGGGACCGGGATGAACCGCTCTACGCCCGGACCTCGTGTGAAATGCTACAAAACGGGGAGTGGCTTTTGCCCACTTTTAACGGTGAAGTGTTCGACCACAAGCCGCCTCTGGCTTATTGGACCATGGCGGGCAGCGTGGCCTTGTTTGGCGTGAACACCACGGCGGTGCGTCTTCCGGCCATTTTTTTTCTGGCCGTGACTGGTTGGCTGACGTTTCTAATGGGCCGAAGGCTCTATTCGCCCCATGTCGGGTTTTGGGCAAGCGCCATGCTTATGAGTTCAGCCATGGCCATGTACATGGGTACCGTAGGCATGCTTGATGCTACGCTTATGGCTTTCATCAGTCTGGCCATGTGGGCCCACATTGAAGCGCTCCACCATCCCGCAAGGTGGTGGGCTTATTGGCCGGTCTTGGCTTTGGCATTGGGACTCGCCGAATTGACCAAACACCCGGTGGGCATGGCAACGTTGGTGCCGGCTACGTTCTTGAGCACCTGGATGTTACGAAAGGATATGCAGATTCCAAAATGTTACTGGCTCGGTCTGGTGGCGGCCTGTGCAGCAGGATACGCTTTGCACCAGGCCTGGTTTATTGCGGTCCGGAACATGGCGCCGGGTTTTTCTGAAGAGATTCTCGGACGACAAATTGTTGGGCGGTTTTTTGCCGCCATGGAGGGACATGGGGCTGACAGCCTTTTGGGGTATCTTGCACTCGTCCCTGTTTATGTCCCCATTCTGCTGGTGGGTTTTGCTCCCTGGTCGGCTTTTCTTCCTGCCGGGGTGTCGACGTTGATACATCGCCACGTGGGGGAACGAACCACCCGGGTGTTTCTCATTTCATGGGCATTGCCCATTTTTGTTCTATTCAGTCTGGCTGCCACGAAACTGCCCCACTATATACTCCCGATATTTCCTCCCGCGGCCCTGCTGGCGGCTGGCACATTGGAGGCTTGGCGAAATGGCTGGTTAGACCAAAAGGACCACTATTGGTTGCGGCTCGGAGCCTGGTTCCTGGCTCCGTTGGTGTTCGGTTTCGGGGTGGCCCTGTGTGTGGCGGCCCCGTTGCTGGGACAGGGCCTGTGGCGGGTGGTGGGTGTGCTGCCCGGGGTATTGGTCCTGCTCTTTGGCATTTTTGTGTTTCGCCTGATCCGGAGAGAGCGGATGATGGTGGTAGCACGGGTGTTGTTGGTGGGGATGCCGCTGATCCTTCTGCTGTCGGCCCTGTTGACTTTGCCGACCATAGAGCCTTTGATCAAGGTGTCCCCGGTGTTGGCACAGACCATCCAGGGGGGGCGCTCCCCCGGCGAACCGGTGT
>Ga0222626_1001209_pt1 | contig 11883 bp, 8 predicted proteins | sample AntAcemetageno91_FD_179862 | JGI IMG/M metagenome (GOLD analysis project Ga0222626, IMG submission 179862) | Saline water microbial communities from Ace Lake, Antarctica - #91 | ecosystem: Environmental > Aquatic > Non-marine Saline and Alkaline > Saline | place: Antarctica: Ace Lake | collected...
ATTGAAAAGATAAATGCCTTGCATGTCATTGGACCCCAAGGCAAAAGAATGGAGTTTTCTTTCGAGAAGCAGTTGTCTTAAGTTAAATCAAATAAGTTTTCAAATGGCCGAAAGTCATGTATTAAAACATTTTCCATTGTGGGCGGTCACCAATCTTTCGATAGGTTCGCGGATTCCCTTAATAGCGGGCTTATATGATTTGGCGATTTTGGATGAGGCCAGTCAATGTGATATACCTTCTGCAATTCCAATTATTTTTCGCGCTAAACGTATCGGTGTAGTTGGAGACCCACATCAGTTGTCACATACTACCAGGTTGAGCAGAGCAAAAGACGCTTTGTTGAGAAAACGACATGGCCTTGTCAAATTAGAAGAGCAGAGATTTTCCTATCCTGATAATTCACTTTATAACCTTTTCGCTCAAACAAATAATATTAGCCCTGTCTTTCTTAGCGAAACTTATCGAAGCGTAGAAAGCATCGCAGACTATTCAAATCAAAATTTCTATGGTGGTCGTCTCCGGGTTGCGACAATGGCTGACCGGCTCAATATTCCACGTAACACAACACCGGGAATTCATTGGACAGAAGTGATATCTGAAATAAAAAGCGGCGGCCCGTCCGGCTGTTTTGCCCCTCAAGAAATTGAAACGGTATTATATGTTATTCAAGAAATGCTTATCAAGAATCGGTTCGAGGGCACTTTGGGAGTTGTTACACCTTTCCGCCAGCAGGCTAATCGGATCAAAGACCGGATTTATGAAGAGATGCCGGTAGAAGCTCTTCGATCCGCAGATTTAATTGTAGACACTGCCCATGGATTTCAGGGAGATGAGCGTGATGTAATGATATTGAGCCTATGTGCCGGGCCGGATATGCCGCGAGGTTCCCGCGCTTTTTTAAGAGAAACTGCAAACCTGATGAATGTTAGTGTCAGCAGGGCAAGAGCTGTCCTTCATATTGTGGGAAACAAAAAATGGGCTGCCCAATCAGGCATTCCCCACCTGGAAAGCCTGGCATTGCCTCCTGAAAAATATCGAGGGCATAAAAATGTGATGAAATCTCCCTGGCATCCCCATGAATCTCCATGGGAAAAAGTTTTATATAATGCGCTTATGGCAAAGGGAGTACAGTCAACTCCTCAGTATCCAGTATTGGGACGTAGACTTGATTTAGCTCTTGTAAAAAAAGATGGAGCCGGGCTAAAAATTGACATTGAGGTAGACGGGGACAGATATCATCGCAATCCTGATGGATCAAGAAAAAGAGATGATGTATGGCGAGATATTCAACTTCAGGGGTCTGGATGGAGGGTGGTGCGTTTTTGGGTTTACCAGCTTCGGGAAGAACTGGATAAATGTGTTGATAAAATATTAAACATCTGGAGTAATCATGACTGAATTGCAGGATAACATAACCGAAATACAAAGCAAGTATACTGCATCATCGCAAACTAAAAAAGGTAAAGGTTCAGCCCTGGATAAAGGGTTCCCAACAGGGGCGGTGCTTATTTTGCTCGTTATTTTAGTTATCATCCTTCAAGGAATTTCAGCATGGAAAGTAATAAACCTGGAAAGCGAGCGTGCCGCCATTGAAAAAAAGGGGGCGCTTCTTGAAAAAGATATCCATGATTTTGACAAATTAAAGAGAGAACTTCCTGCTCTTAAGAGTGAAAGAAATCAATTAAGAAAAGATATTCCAGTACTCGAAGGCACAAAACATGATTTAGCCAGGCAAGTAGCTAATATGGAGTCACAATTAGCACAAGCCAGAGAAACTATCGAAAGAAGTAGACAGGCCGAAAAAATTAAAATTGATTTAGAAAAGGCTGCTAATAAATTTAAAACTGAAATAGAAAATAAAACTAATGAAATAATGCAATTAGCTGGGCCAAGATCTCTAATTCAAAAAAGTGCAGGTGATTTACAAATTCTAATCAGTAATCTCGACGGGGCTCCAAAGCAACTTAATCAGACTATCAAACAGGCAAAAAGACAAATTAACTCTTCACTGAATACGGTCAATATGGCGGCCACAAGTCTTCAAACTGAGGTCAAAAGTTTTTCAAACACCTCAAAAACAGCAGCAGCCAACTTTCAAAGCGTTTCTAAAACAGCTAATAATGCGGCAAATAGCATAAAGGAATCTGAAAAAAAATTGTCTCAGCAAACAGAAAAATTATCAATATCTTCCAATCAGTTTGCGACCCAAATTGATGCCATTGATAATAACCTTGAAAATCTAAAAAATAACAACCAAAAATTCTCCAATGAAACTACAAAAGTAGTAAGAATTGCATCCGATATAAAATCTACAGCCGATAATTTCAAAGAACTTTATGCCGATACAAAACAAACGTTCAATAAACTCAATGAGCATACAAGCTCATTACATGAGATAGTCAGTGTCATCCAATCGGACAGAACCAGCATCAAAGACACATTAGATAAAATTAAGGCAGTTGAAACAATGTTGACAACAAGAACCGCCGAATTATCAAGCAGTTCTGAACAACTGAAAACGGAAATTGAAAGCTTTAAAACCACCTTCACTCAGTATAAAACTAATAACGAGAATTTTTCAAACAATACAAATACAATCGGGATTACAGCAACCGACCTGAGCGCTGCAACTAAAAATGTTCAAAATCTTTCCAGTAAAACAGAACCTTTGTTTCGAAGCTTAAAGGAGAGTTCGGATGCATTCAAGTCAATCTCCAGCGTACTGGGAGCAAATATCGATAAAATCAGGAATGCGAGAAATACTCTTCAAGCTGAAACCAATAAGTTAGGGACAAGTGTTAATAAGATATCACAAAAAATGGATAAGATTGAAACAGATGCATCTGATTTTAACCTGAAAATGAAAGCCTTTGATCCTGCCAATATTGAAGATGCAATCAAGGGACATGCAAGTCAACTTTCAGATATTGTAGGTAAAATTTCATCCGGATCGGACAACTTATCCAATCTAAATCAAAACGTAGAGAGAAGACTTAATAATTTACTGGGTGAAATAGAATCATTTCGACAATTACTGAAAAAGCAACGGGAATCCCTTACAAAAGTAAAAGCTCAGGAAACATCATCAAAAAACAAATCCAATTAATGAACCTATAGGAGATTCGGGAAATGGGATCGCAATATTTATCAGCTTCAATATGGTCAATCGTAACAGCGATAAGTTTATTATTGGTGCTTTTAGCCTCAGGTATTTACCTGTGGTACAGGAGCAGGTTAAAAGCCGCTGTTGAAGACGCTTCCGCTGTTGCTGATCTTTCGGCTCGAAAAGACCAACTTGAAGCTGAGATAGAGCAAGGTCTCCAATGGCTTGAAAACAATAGGGAGGAGCTTTTAAAACGCGATGCGGAACGAATACAGCAGGAAAAGGACAGACAGGAGCTTGCCAATCTACAAACAGAATTAGCACAGAAGGAACAAAACGTTAATGATCTCAGAAGAGAAGCTTCTGAGCTCCAGAATGTCGTTTCGTCCCTTTCAAAAGATCGTGATCGTCTGGAATCTGAAGAGGTTGATTTTGAGAAGAAAAGAGATGAAGCAAATAGACAAGCCAACGCTGCGGAAGAAATTAAGGTTCAGGCCCTCATAAAAGCAAAAGATGCTAAGAAAGAATTGGATGAAAAGTACAGTGCGATCAAGAACCTAAATGAAAAAACAACCGAGCTGTCCTTAAAGAAGGATTCGCTTGCTAAAGAAATCAGTGATAAGGAAACGAAACTGAATAATGTGCAAGTCACATTAAATCAAGCCGAAGATGAGGCTCAGCAGGTACTCAAGGCGATTGACGAAGAAAAAAAACAGGCTGAATCATTTAAAAACGAAAAGGAAAAGCTCAAGCACGAAATTGAACAAAAACAGCATCAATTCAACGACTTTATTGAAAAGGTTACTGAGAAGTCCATACAAAATGAATCTTTTTCAAAAGAGATCAGTATAAAACAGACAAAATTGGAAGATCTTGCTGAAAAAGTTGATATTAGCTCAAAAAGACTTAACAAATTGGGAGAAGCAATAGAAGCTGCTGAAAAAAATCTGAATATAAAAAAAGAAGAATTATCAAAACTTGAGCAAAAGCACTTTTCCTTAACCGACAAGAATTTTGAAAACGAACACAAAGCAGCAAAGTTGGAAGCGAGGATTGCTAACCTTGAAGATGAGATAGAACGTCACAAAGGTACAAGTGCCAAAGATCAGGACGTTTATGGTCACTTATATGATCCGCCGGATATTTTTACTAAGGCGGATTTAAATTCACCGCACGGAGAGGAATATACAGAGGAGGAAGCTTTAAAGGGCCTGAAAAGCTATTTGGACAAATGTAAGTTAATCTTTCCCACCAGAATTCTTAATGCATTTCACACATCGCTAAAAATTGCTGATATCAGTACTCTTGCTGTTATGGCAGGGATATCCGGGACAGGTAAGAGTGAGTTGCCCCGTCGCTATGCAGAAGCATTGGGAATGCATTTTCTGCTAATGGCTGTTCAACCGCGCTGGGATAGTCCCCAGGATATGTTTGGTTTTTATAATTATATCGAACAACGCTATAAGTCGACGGAACTTGCGCAATCTCTTGTTAGGATGGATAAGTGGAACCATCCAGACAAGGCTGAGTATGCGGATAGAATGCTACTCGTTCTTCTTGATGAAATGAACCTGGCACGCGTGGAATATTATTTCAGCGAATTCCTTTCCAAACTGGAGATACGGAAATCAATCGACCCGAATATTCTTGGAGAGCGTAGAAAAGCAGAGATTTCTCTTGATGTGGGATCTCGAATAAAGGGTCAGGATGTTCCAAGGCTCTATGTCCATGAAAATGTCTTATTTGTTGGCACGATGAACGAGGATGAATCAACCCAAACATTATCGGACAAGGTGGTTGACCGCGCAAACGTACTGCGTTTTAGCCGTCCTGAAAAGATGATTTCCGACTTGCCAGTTGCTGTGCAGAAATCTGAAGAATTTCTGCCATTATCGGTATGGAATAGTTGGAAAAAGAACCATGACTTCCTTGAACCTCGTGGCCGTGGTGAGATAGTGGGCTGGATCGAAGAATTAAATAATGGGCTTGATAATATTGGACGGCCATTTGGATATCGTATCAACCAGGCAATCTTCAGTTATGTCGCTAATTATCCTGCAGTAAACGCTCAAAATAATCACCACTTGGCTTTTGCAGATCAAATTGAACAACGCATCTTACCTAAGATGAGGGGGTTAGATATCGAACAAAATCGATCCTGTTTTGAAACAATTCGAACTGTTATAGAAAAATTGGATGATAAAGACCTGGGTGACGCCTTTGACAAGGCTATGCGCAAGGATGACATTTTATTCTCCTGGTATGGAGTCACCCGAAAACAAGATCAATGAAAGAAGTCAAAACCGCCATTTACCCATTTCCCTGGTCTGTTACCGATCCGGAACAGAGAGTTGATCTTAACGGAAATAGAAGGGATCATGTTGTTGAATTTTTTGGCACCCCTGTGATTCTGGCTCCAATGGGGACTCAATTATATCTCACAAGCAAATCAATTCCTCTACCTAAATTAGGCCCTTCCCTAATAAATAACAGGGGACAACTTTTCGAGGTCCCACATGGGTTTTTGGCCAAGACTTCTTTGCCATTGGTAGAGTTAACCTTGAGGGAGCAGTCACACAGTTCGCGTTTATCCTTTGTGCTTAGAGGGGCTATTGTTGCTCCTGAAAAAAGTGAACGGGAAAAAATTGAGTCACGTCAAATAAGTGACGGTGTTCTTTTGCACAGGCTCATTATGTCTTGGATTGACATCATCAATAATATTCTCGGGATATTTAGTCATGCTCAAAGCAATGGCGGTCATCCTTCCCGCACATGGACTGATATTGCAGCTCTTCTTCTAAAACAAAAAGAGCAGTCTGAACCGCGTATGGCGTTAATAGCCTGGATTGCTATGAGAATGGCCAGAGAAGTTTCCGATATTTGCATGCGGCCTCGGCGGATATTGATCTGCACACGACAGGCTCAAAGGATGGATCGGATTCAAGAAGTCGACGGAACCTGTCTTCGATGGCTTGCTCGTCAACCCGGGCTAACAATACCTCAGAAAGCAGGGGCTAAACAGGAACTACTTGCCATTGTCAGAAAAGAAACACACGATACTTTAGAAAACCGGATTCTCAAAGATTTCCTCAAACGATGCAAACATGTGGCCTTGGAATACCTTGGCGATCAGATGAAGTTTCATCAAAGCAAACGTTACAAAACCGTTCAAGGCTTCAAGGCTCTGTGCGGAAGAATGCTCAGCAATTCGCCTATTTCTAATGTGCAGTCTATTAGGCGGATTGTAAAACCAAACTATGTTCTTCAGTGTGGACAGCGTTACAGAAAAATATGGGACTTGTACCAACGTCTTTTGCATCAAGACCAAGAATTGGACGAAGCCTGGACATGGCAGTCACGGCTTTGGACAGATATTTCCCGATTGTTAGCTGCTGTTGCATTAACAAGCAATTATGAGGAATCTGAATTAAAAATTTATCCTTTTACCAATTCTGAAGCAAAATTCAGGACGGAGCAGTTATGCGGCACGTGGTTGATTCCTGACTCTATGGCAGGTCCCTGTTTCTTTGAATACGGCGGAAAAACTTTTGTTATAGAGCTAATTGATTCGTATAACGCCGCAGAACATGAATTGTGTCAACATTTAGGTAGGTTGGGCGGACATCTTTATGCTTTAATAACCGACACAGATAGCCGGAAGCAACTCCTCATCGTTTTCTGGGCAATTCATGGAGCTGGATCTAATGCAATGCCAGATCTCAAGAAAATTGCGGTGTCCGCTTCAAACAGCTTATTTTTTAACTATGAGAATTTAAAACAACTATATGCTGTCGTCCCGCAAATAGCAGGATGTGTTCTCGTTAGCACACTTTCAGACATAACCAAACCTCAGACTTCCATGCCTGAAAAACAGCCTGCAAAGGTACAGGTTATTCAGTTACCTTCCAGGCCTGAACAATGGCATGACGCCTTAAATTATATTCAGATCTTTTTGGTCGAAGCTTTGGATCTTATCAAAGGAGGAGCATAGTGACCGGTTGGGCGTGCTCACTTGATGGCTGTTCGGATGCGATTGCCAAACCAAGTCTGGCGGGAGACTCGATAGAGATTGAGCGGAGTCATGTAGTTCCCGCATGCGCTATCGTTCCAGAAAAAGCTTATGCCACCTCGATGGTTGGAGAAAAGGCTGAGCACTCCCGGATATGCAGAGGATATGCGTGGCCACCTGAAGCCCGTTTTGAGCCCAATTATGGTTTGAGAAGACTACCGATAAGTATTGCTTGGCACCTTCTGGTTGCTGCATCTGATCGGAGAATCTTGTGGCGAGCGGGTGAATCAATTCCTTTAGCGAATGTTATTGCTGATCACCTGATGAGCTTCCTTCCCGAAGGTATGCGCGACATTGTTTTAGCCATTCCAAATGATTTGCATGAGTTCGGTCAGCAAGCACTCATTAGTGCTTTGAAGCGCAGAGGTTGTAAGCCTACCCTATTGTGGCGGCCTGTGGCGGCAGCTATTTCGTGGTGCAACAGATTGCCGGCCCTCGAAGCAAAGGCTATGCTAGAAAAAGATGATAGTTTAGTTGTCATTCATCTTGGCGCAGATAACTTTGAGTTCGTACCTCTAAGGCTGCGTAAGATAGAACGTAATGGAATCAAATATGTTGTGCCCCTCCGCACACGACCTCGACAAAGAAAATCTTATGGAGGCATTTTTATTTTGAGTTCGGCAGCGGAGGTGTTGATACAAAAGCTTTACGGAAACAAAGATCATGCTGCTATATGGCAGGCTTTTGCTCTTTTCCCAGAACTATGGAAAATGGCAATGGGAGAATCGGAATACAATGAAAATAATGAAAGATTTATCCATGTAAAAAATACCTGGAACAGATGGAAACCTCAAGAATATCTCTATGACGCTCTTCGGGACGCTCAACTGAAATCAGAATGGCTTGAGGACTTGACCGCTAAATGCTGTAATTTTGATCTTTCAAAAACGTTGCCCGAGGGAAAAAGCCTAATCGAATATGTTCGAGAAAGTATTCAAGGTGCTTTGAAAAAATGTCATGGTGATGTGGTAGGAGCAATTATAACTGGGAATATGGAGCACCTTCCAGTTAATAGTTCTCAAACGTTAAAGCATATTATTTTTGAGGAACTTGAAAAGGTCGGCCTTGAATACAACGCCTCACCGGAACCTGCCGGTACTTACATCTTTTACCCTGAAGGTACAGATATTGATCTAATAGCTGAAGGCTGTCTAATATATCATGATAGGATATCAAAAAACCTCCCTACCTATTATGATACTCTTCCGAAACTTGATATGTTGGCACGTGTTCATGGCAAAACTCAATGGTGTTCACTCGTTGAGGATGACGTAAAAGAGGGAGGTGAAACTTATGAAAATCCATCACCTCCGAAATTTGCTGTAAAACCAGGCCAACACGAAATCGAATTCTTTCTCAGGCGGGAAGATTCAGAAGATTTTAGAAAACTTCCGTTTTCTCTTCCTGGCCCTGCTCCTTCCCAAATTGATCTGGATCTTAAAGTAAAAATGCTTCCTGCTCAAGGGTTTGCTTCCGTTGAAGTAATACCCAGCGAAACGAAAGCATTCGGGTCAGAACATTTGTATTTGGACTGGTCCAGAATGGAGCCATCTGAACTTCCAGAAGAATCCAAAGGTAGAGGGTTTCCTCCAACCTTTGGTATTAAGACAAACCCAAAAGTTTATCATGCTGTTGAATGGACATTAAAAACCTATCTTCAAACCACTTCTATTGACCATAAATATGGTCAGGTTGTACTTCAATTAAAAGAAGAGATAAGTCGGACAAGATCTGTATTATGGAACCATGGCGATAATACTGGATATAGGTTTGTAAATGAAAATGGTCATTTGCCAGACGGGATTGATACAACACTTCTGTCAAATATTATCAATAAAATGGATAATGAAATTGGAGAGTTTCTTGCTCGCCAAATGACAGGAAGAAACTCTAAAAACTTCAAGTATTTGATACAAATATCCACCTGGCTTTTCGCTGGAGCACCTGAAAATTGCTATGCATATTTGCGACAAATGCTAAAAAGCGAAAAAATTAATGCACCTGTAAATGTTGTCCATGGATCAGGACGTTCTTTTTTCCAAAATGAAGATGTAAAACTATTTTTTGATGTTGCTATCGATCGAATAAAAGATAACCCACGTAAAACAAATAATTGGGTTCTTGCAATATCACGAATTTTACAGCACCGAGATGGTGCGCCGAAGTGTTTAAGACCTGATCAGGCCTTATTTCTTGCCAAGTTTGCATGCAACAGAATGAAAACTCAACTTAGAAAGCGTAATATCAAGCAGATATTTAAAAATTCAGCACACCTTTTTCTGTTTCTTTTACGCTGGCGAACGATTGGTGACTTCCTGGTTGAAGGGGAGGAGTACGAACTGGGACAGCGGGCAAAGAGCATTCTTGAAAATGCCGCAGAATTAACGGAAAATTATAACATCAAAGGAATTTTGAAAGAAATAGCGAAATATATCGAATATGAAGGTGATAAAATTATTACTGGTTTTCCCGAGGATTAGGGTTGCTTTGATTCCAAAAGGGGAAATAAAGCAAATAATGGGGCGAGGCGAAAAAAATTACGAAGTTTTTTTGGCAGCAAACATAAAACGTATAACCACGACCTGAAATCCATTAAAACCAATAGATATAAAGATTGAAGTGTAAATATCAAGTCGAGACCGGCTCCCTTTGCTTCCAGTAACTTTCTCGGTGTAACCCTAATCTGAAACCATCTCCACGTTTTGACTTTTTTCGGATATCGGCCTTTAACTTGAATTTTGATTATCCTTTCGGGGTTGTTTTGAGATCTAACCTCTATGTCAACTCCTCTGTCGGGAAAAGGTTTAACTGGAGCCAAACCTAAATCCTTAAGTCTTTTAAGTACTCTGTATTCTGTAAGTTTACCTGTTGCAGTTTGAGCCATATTTAACTAACCTTCCCCTTCCAAACTCTCCACAACCCCTCTGAACTGATCCAATGCTGCCTCAAGGTTTTCCACGATCTCCATTGCAAGCACCTCTGGCTCAGGAAGGTTATCAGAATCTTCAAGACTCTCATCTTGTAACAAAAATAAGTCCAGATTGACCTTGTCTCTCTGTAAAAGTTCGTCATATGTGAATGCCTTTCCTCATGTAGTAGGCTGTCAGTTTGATGTGCGTGCTTGTATCGGTCAATAACTGTCTCCCGTGTTAAAGTATCTCGCCAGATTATGTGATTCTGTCATAGAATCGTAATCATCCCGTCCTTCTCTTCAAGAAGCGGATACGGACATTTGTCCCCTGGATTCTTACAGAAATCAATCATTTTTTCAGCTCTTCCTATTAGGAAATGCGTTCTGTTAGGATCGGCAGCTGCAACTTTGCTTATTAGGTCCTCTACCGATATAGATCGTATGCCATTTTCACATAGATCCTCGATTACTGTGACTGCTATGTATGAGCCACTCAACTCCCCTTTTACATATTTTTTGAATTTCGTGTTGAAATAATAACGAGCGAGTTCGGAGCAGTAGGTCTCTTTATCTTCTTTATTCATTCAAACCTCCTTAAAATCCAATTCATCGGTATACATTGATAATGTTCAAGTTTTTGAAGAATCTGATTGCTTGTGAATGGGGTCAAACCTTGATCATTGATTAGTATAAATTATTATACGATATCAAGGTGTTGTTGACCACTTTTGCCTATTTTTTATCTGTTCATGTAACTTCCGGAATGCCCATCAAATTATAAGTTTCAGCCTTTGCCATTTTTTATAACGTCGTTGACGATGTTGATTCAATCCTTATCATCCCCCTCGTTCTCATCTTGAAGTCCAGCGGACAGCTCCGCCTCGATTTCCTCAATGGTCGGCAGGACGGATTTCAAGTTGTCCGGCAAGGCCCGGGTCAGCTCGTATTCGGAGATGCCGATGGGTTTGTCCAGGCCGCGTAGCGCATACTCCGCCAGCACCCGCTTTTTGTCCTGGCAGAGAATCAGGCCAATGGTGGGGTTGTCGGTTTCATACCGATACTGATCGTCCACCACGTTGCAATAGAAATTGATCTTGCCGGCGTATTCCGGCTTGAACGGGCCGATTTTCAGATCGACCACGACAAACGACCTGAGCCTGAGATGGTAAAACAGCAGATCAATGTAAAAATCCTCTTCGGCCACATCGAGGTGCACCTGCCGTCCGACAAAGGCAAAGCCGGCGCCGAGTTCCAGCAGAAACCGTTCAAGGTGCTCGACCAGCCCTGCTTCCAGCTCCCGCTCGCGAAAGGGCTTGTCCAAGGTCAGGAAATCAAAGATATAGGGATCTTTCAGGGTATCTTTGGCGAGTTTCGCATGCGGTTCCGGCAGTCGCATGTCGAAATTAGTCACCGATTCGCCCTGGCGTTTATGGGCATGGGATTTGATCATTACGGCAAGGATGTCACGCCCCCAGCCCTGCTCGATGCAGGCGCGCATATACCATTTCCGGATTTCCAGATCCTTGATTTTCTGTATGAGCAGAATATTGACGGTCCAGGACAGAGTGCGAGCCAATGCGTGAATATCGGCAACAGGCTGTTGCCCTTTTAAGGCATCTCGTCCCGCTCTCGATCTGCGGCTTGCTGTTGAATCAGACAATTGGGCAACAGGCTGTTGCCCAATTTCAAACAGCCCGGGATATTCCCGATAAAATTGTGTCATCAATTTTAGGTTGCGCTCGGAATACCCTTGTTGATCGGACAGTTCGTTCTTTAGATCGGTTGCCAAACGCCTCAGG
>Ga0222626_1001211_pt1 | contig 11874 bp, 11 predicted proteins | sample AntAcemetageno91_FD_179862 | JGI IMG/M metagenome (GOLD analysis project Ga0222626, IMG submission 179862) | Saline water microbial communities from Ace Lake, Antarctica - #91 | ecosystem: Environmental > Aquatic > Non-marine Saline and Alkaline > Saline | place: Antarctica: Ace Lake | collected...
TCCCGTATGAAATGGTTACCCCTACCGGTGCGGCCTTGGTTAAGGGGTTAGCTGCCTCCTTCGGGTCCATGCCCCCAATGGTTGTCCGGGAGATCGGTTATGGGGTAGGGACCAGGGACCTGCCGGACAGGCCGAACCTGTTTAGAATCTTCATCGGGGAGGAGCAAGCCGGGAAAACGGTAGATACGGTCGTTGTCCTTGAGACCAATGTAGACGACATCAGTCCTGAATGGTTGGGATATCTCATGGACCGGTTGTTTGATGCGGGGGCCTTGGATGTGGTTTTTTTCCCTGTCCAGATGAAAAAAAATCGGCCCGGCGTTCAAATCCAGGTCATTGGGAGACCTGATAAAAAGGAACTCCTGATGGAGATTATGGTCAGAGAGAGCGCCACCTTAGGTATCAGATTTCGCTACAGTCAGCGCAGGGTGCTCCCAAGATCTTTTTCAGAGGTGGACAGCCCCTGGGGTAAGATTAAGGTGAAAAAGGTGATGCTTGAAAAGGGGCCCCCGCTCTTAGTGCCCGAGTATGATGTATGCAAGGAAGTTGCGTCAAAAAATAATATCCCCCTGCGTGAGGTTTATCTCTGGGTTACAAGCCTGGAGGTCTCACAACCTGCTTGATGTCAAAAGATCAATCTGATAATTTTTCAGTCTTAGATGCCTTCGGGCGAACCGGGTTTTATGGAAAAATAGCCCTGATTTTGGCTACATGGTTCGGTATTGGCCTCGTGCCGGTTGCGTCCGGGACCTTTGGAACCTTGGCTGCCGTGCCCCTTGTCCTGTTGCTAAACTATTTTGGAGAGTGGTATGGCGCTTTTGCCCTTGTTGTGGTTACTGTGGTGGCGATCTGGGCCTCAGACCGGGCCCAAGAACTGTTGGGGAGGACAGACCCTTCCGAGGTGGTGATAGACGAGGTCGCCGGTTTTTTGGTGACTATGCTCTTATTACCTACCTCATGGGTAAATATGGGCTTAGGTTTTATCCTCTTCCGTTTCTTTGATATAGCAAAGCCATGGCCTGTGAGGCAGGCGGAGAGGCTCAAGGGGGGATTTGGGATAGTTGTAGATGACCTGTTAGCGGGAGTGTACGCGCATCTGTACTTGAGGGGGATCTTATTGTTTGTGACTTGAAACTGGAAACTCGAAACTTGACAAACTCGTAAAAAGTCAGAAATGCTCCCTGTTCGTCATTCCCGCGAACGCGGGAATCCAGGAAAATCAATCACTTCTGGGCTCCCGCGTTCGCGGGAGTGACAGCTTTGGAGACTTTTTACGGGCGTATCATAATCTTAATCGTACTCTTAATCGTAATCGTGTTGAGTAAGATTAGGATTATGATTAAGATTATGAAATAGGAAAGCTATCTCATCCCTTAGCCTCTGGACCCTGTTGAAGATCCCCGTACAAAGTGCGGGGGAACCTTTCAACCTGTGAACGGGTACAGGCCAGATATAGTTTCCCACACAAAGCTTGGAAATAAGAAAAAATGAACGGCGAAATAATCACAATAGGCAATGAACTTACCTCCGGCAGGACCGCTGACCTTAACTCGTGGTATGCAGCGGGAAAACTCACTGCCTCGGGTCTAAACGTAACCCGTGTCACGTCGGTGGGGGATGATGAGGAAATGGTCTCCCATGCCCTTAAAACGGTCTTCGAATCATCCCGGTTTGTAATCGTGACAGGGGGCTTAGGTTCAACAGATGACGATATGACATGCAGGATCGTGGCTAATGCGTTGGATAGACCTCTTTATCCCGATCATCAGATGCTTGAAAAAATCAAGGCACACGTGAAAGCTCGAGGGGCTGAGATGACGCCTCCACTCCAAAAAATGGCGTTACTCCCTGAAGGCTCTAAGATGATTAACCCTTCAGGAGATACATGTGGATTTTTGTTGGCCAAAAAGGATGTCCGTTTCTATTTCTTGCCGGGAGTCCCTGAGCAGATGCGCCATCTTATGGACAAATTTGTACTTCCGGAACTCTTGAGCCTTTATGAAACCCTTCCGGTGGTGAGGCAACGCCTTATAAAATTGTATGGTCTTAGTGAGCCACGCATCGCCGAAATCTTCATGAAACTTCAGGGAAAGTTAATGGGTGCTGTTTTGGGGTTTTATCCTCACTTTCCGGAAAACCATATTACTATCTCCCTGCAGGGAGAGGACGAGCCGACCGTAACATCCGAGTTGGATCAGGTTCAGGCGGAGATAATATCTCTCGTGGGCGATTATGTTTTTTCCACAGGCAATCAGGAGATGGAAGAGGTTGTTGGCGGGTTGCTCACCGAAAGGGGCAAAACAATATCAGTGGCAGAATCGTGCACAGGGGGGCTGATAGGCCATAGATTGACAAATGTCCCGGGTAGTTCGGAATATTTCTGTGGAGGGGTGGTTTCTTACAGCAATCAATCCAAGGTTGATATGTTGGAGGTTAGTGCGGAGACCATTAAAAAATATGGGGCAGTAAGCGACGAGACTGCACAGGAAATGGCAAGGGGTATAAGGGAGCGGATGAAATCCGATCTTGGTCTGGCAGTAACGGGGATTGCAGGTCCTGACGTGGGCAGCAAGGATAAACCGGTCGGGACAGTCTATATAGGTCTCTGCAGTGCGGAAAAAGTCTTTTCGAGGAGATATCGTTTTTGGGGGCGGAGAAAGCAGATCAAGCTGAACGCTTCAATGATGACCTTAGACTGGGTTAGAAGGTACTTGAATGGCGATCCGATCCTTTCTGGCATTTGAGTTGCCCGTTGATATCAAAAGCACTATCATGGCGGTATCCGAGGATGTCAGGCAGTTACCCCTGAATGTCCGGTGGGTTAATGTGACTAACATCCACCTCACAATTGTCTTTATGGGAAACGTACAGGAGGAACAGATCAAGCCGATTCAGGAGATTGTAAGGGATGTCTGTTTGAGATATGGACCTTTCAATATCGGAATAAAGGGGTTCGGTCTTTTTGGCAGCAGGCACAACCCGAGAGTGCTCTGGATCGGCCTTGATGGCGCGATTGATCGCATGGGCTATTTCAGAGATGATTTACAGAAAGGGCTGGGGCCTTTCGGGATTAAGGAGGAGAAGCGGCGTTTTAAACCTCATCTGACACTTGGAAGATTCCGGAAGGGTGGGAGAGCCGGGGCCCATCTAAATGATCTTTTGTCAAAATATCATGACCTGACAAGCCCTGAGTGTACAATTGAAGAGCTTGTTTTGTTTAAGAGTGATTTAAAACCAGGCGGGGCCGTTTATTCCAAATTGAACGGATGGCCCTTGACTGGAAAGTGTTGAAGGTGGGGTAACGTCTCAATAAGTAGCGGTATGGCTCCTGGATTCCCGCTTTCGCGGGAATGACGTTATAGGGTCGCGGGAATCCAGAAAAGTGGTCTTAGAAAGATCTTGCCCGTTTTACTGAGAATACACAAGATGGAGAATTTTGGGCGCTCAAATTCGCACACTTATTTTTAGGGAGGGTTCTTATGGAAAGAGACAGGGCTATTGAACAGGCCATTTCTCAGATAGAGAAACAATTTGGTCGCGGATCCATTATGAAAATGGGAGAGGAAAAGCTATTCGACATACCTGCTATCTCCACAGGATCTCTCGCTCTCGATTTAGCGCTTGGGATTGGCGGTGTTCCACGCGGGAGGGTGATCGAGATTTTTGGGCCGGAATCTTCGGGGAAAACTACCTTAGCCCTCCATATAGCTGCCGAGGCCCAGGTAAAAGAAGGGGCGGTGGCCTTTGTGGACGCTGAGCATGCCCTCGATGTCACTTATGCCAGAAAGTTAGGGGTGGATGTGGACAGTCTCTTAGTTTCGCAACCGGATACAGGAGAACAGGCTCTGGATATCACTGAAATCCTTGTCAGAAGCGGCGCCATTGACGTACTGATCATCGATTCCGTTGCAGCGTTAGTGCCGCGGGCCGAGATTGAGGGAGATATGGGCGATCACCACATGGGGCTTCAGGCCAGGCTAATGTCACAGGCCCTGAGGAAACTCACAGCAACCATTCATAAATCAAATACCTGCGTTATCTTCATTAACCAGATCAGGATGAAGATCGGCGTCATGTTCGGTAACCCTGAGACCACCACGGGGGGAAATGCTTTAAAGTTCTATTCGAGCCAGCGCTTGGACATCAGGCGAATTGGGGCCATCAAGGATGGCGATCAGATAGTCGGAAACAGAACCCGGGTGAGAGTGGTGAAGAATAAAGTGGCGCCCCCTTTCAAAGATGCCGAATTCGATATCATTTACGGAGAGGGGATTTCAAAGGAGGGTGACATCCTTGACCTGGGTGTTTCTTTGGGCATTGTGGAGAAGAGCGGGGCATGGTACTCTTTTGCGGAAGACCGGATTGGCCAGGGGAGGCAGAACGTAAAGCGTTTTTTAGCTGAAAATATAGACATCAGAGACAAAATCGCCGGGCTTATCCTTGAAAAGACAGGGCTAACGAGAGGAGAAAAGGAAGGCGAGTCTGATTAAGGTTTACATTATGAATTTTAGAGAGATCAGAAAGAGGTTCTTGGACTATTTCAAGGACCATGGACACAGGATCGTTGACAGCGCTTCACTTATCCCACGGGATGATCCTACCCTGTTATTTACAAATGCCGGGATGGTCCAGTTCAAAGGGGCCTTTCTTGGGGAAGAGAAGATGGCCTATTCCAGGGCTGCCACGTCCCAAAAGTGCGTACGCGCCGGCGGCAAACATAACGATCTTGAAAATGTCGGGCACACCCCGAGACACCATACTTTCTTTGAAATGTTGGGAAATTTTTCCTTTGGGGACTATTTTAAGGAGGAGGCGATCGAGTGGGGTTGGGAACTGCTGACCGAAGGCTATAATCTCCCCGCTGAACGGTTACATGTCTCTGTTTACAAGGATGATGACGAGGCTTACAAAATATGGGAAGAAAAAATCGGGATACCGTCGGATCGGATCGTGAGGTTGGGGGAAAAGGATAACTTCTGGGCTATGGGAGATACGGGCCCCTGCGGACCATGTTCAGAGATCCATATTGATCAGGGCCCCTCCTTGGGATGTGGCCGGCCCGGCTGCGCGCCGGGGTGTGACTGTGACAGGTACTTAGAGCTATGGAACCTGGTCTTTACCCAGTTTGACCGGGATCAGGAGGGTAAGCTGACACCTCTCCCCAGGCCGAATATTGATACGGGTATGGGGTTGGAAAGGATTACAGCGGTGGTCCAGGGAGTAACATCCAATTATGATACAGATCTTTTCAGGGATATCTTCTTACGCATAGAAGAGGTCTCTCAAAAGCGATACGGCGATGATGAAAGACAGGATGTGGCCTTCCGGGTTATTTCCGATCATGCACGATCGATTTCTTTCTTGATTGGCGACGGGATCATGCCTTCGAACGAAGGAAGGGGCTATGTGTTGAGGCGCATTATCCGCAGGGCCATCCGCTATGGCCAGGCTCTTGATCTTAAAGAGATATTTCTTCGATCCATATGCACTAAGGTCATTGAAATTATGGGCCAGGACTACAAGGAGCTTGTCCAGGCAAAGGGTCTTATCGAGGGAGTGGTGGATAATGAAGAAAGACGTTTTGCCGACACCCTAACCTACAGCATGAAGGTGCTCAATGAAGAGATTAGAAACTTAAAGGCAAAGGGTGTCGACACCATCCCCGGGGAGGTGGCCTTCAGGCTTTATGACACCTATGGCCTCTCCGTGGATATGGTAGAAGACGTGGCCCGTGATGAAGCAATGGCAGTCGACATGGACGGTTATCATCGATCAATGTCGAGACAGCGGCAACTTTCTCAGGAATCGTGGAAGGGAAGCGGGGAAGAAAAGATCCCCGAGGCCTTTCGCGGGCTCTTGGCCCAAGGCCTTGCTACACGCTTTTTAGGATATGAGTCTGTTGAATCAGAGGCTGAGGTTATCGCATTAATAGTGGGAGGAGAAGAGGCCGGTTCAGTTGACGCGGGGACAGAGGCGGAAATCGTGTTAGACCAAACGCCCTTCTATGCCGAATCAGGAGGCCAGGTGGGTGATATCGGCAGTCTCTTTAATGAGGATTCAGAATTCAGGGTGACACACACCCTTAAACATGGTCCGGACCTTATCGTTCACAGGGGCACTATTGAGACCGGAACGATTGTGGTAGGAGACACACTCAAGGCACAGGTTGAGCGTGAAAAACGGGGCGCTACAGCCAACAACCATACTGCCACACACCTCCTTCATGCGGCCCTTAGAGAAGTATTGGGTGATCATGTCAAGCAGGCAGGATCTTTGGTATCTCCTGATAGGCTACGATTTGATTTCAGCCATTTTACGCAGGTTTCTCAAGAGGATTTGACAGAGATTGAACAACTCGTCAACAGGCATATCCGTGACAACATTGTGGTCCAGACCTTGGTGATGTCCAAAGAAGAGGCCATGAAAACAGGGGCCATGGCCATCTTTGAAGAGAGGTATGGCGATATGGTCAGGCTTGTTCAGATTGGCGATGGGGTCAGCATGGAGTTGTGTGGAGGAACTCACACGAAACGGACAGGGGATATCGGCCTCTTTCGCATTCTGCATGAAAGCGCGGTTGCAGCGAATGTCCGCCGGATCGAGGCCCTGACCGGCGCGGCCGCGCTTCAGTATACCTTAGAAAGAGATAATGGGCTGAGAAAATCGGCCTCGCTTCTCATGACAGGGCCGGATAAGGTGGGAAAAAGGATTGAACGGCTGTTAAAGGAACTGAAGGAGAAGGAAAGAGAGATTGAATCTCTCAAGGCCAAGCTTCTAACCAACAAATCTGAGGATCTTTTGACCGGGATTAGAGAGATAAATGGGGTTAAGGTAATTGCACGAGAATTTGAGGCCGGGTCTCCAAAAGACCTCCGGGAATCCGGAGACCGCATAAAGGATAAACTTGGCTCAGGCATTGTCCTTTTGGGCGCAGGGATTGAGGGGAAGGCCATGTTGACCTGTCTGGTGACCAAGGACTTGAGAGGAAACTTCCATGCCGGGGAGATTATAAGGCAATTATCAGGTATTGTGGGGGGAAAAGGCGGGGGCCGGCCTGACATGGCCCAGGGTGGAGGTAATCAACCGGAAAAATTGGGCGAGGCCTTTGAGGCCCTTTATACCCTAATCGAAAACAGAACTCTTTAGCTGTCCCCACCACGTCGCTTCTTCCTCTTTCTGCTCAGCGAGTTTTTCCTTACATATCTTGATCTTTTCAAGGGCCTCGTAATATTGCCCTACGTCAGGATAATGTTCGATAAGATAGAGGTATCTGTGCATGGCCGGTTGATATTTCTCCATTTTAAAGTAAAAATTGCCCACATATACTTCATGCCCGGCCAGTCTTATATAGCACTCCCTTACCTTCCTTCGCGCACGTTCAGCAAAGGGGCTCCTGCGGTATCTCTTGATTAGCCGTTCGAACTCTTCCCTCGCCTTGTGTGTGAAAGACTGAGACCTGTCGATGGTTTTCACCCGGCTAAAATGGCACATACCCTTTTGGAAAAGAACATACTGAATACTCGGATTCTTAGGGTGGAGTTTTTCAAACTCCGTATATTCGTCATAGGCCTCATCAAAAAGATCTCTTTCGTAGAGGGCGTCAGCCATCTTGAGCTCAGCCTTGATGGCGAATTTACTGTAAGGATACCGGTCCTTTATTTTTTGAAAGATTTCTGTGGCAGCTTCGAATTTACCGTCGTTAAAATCCTCCATCCCCTCGCTCATGAGTTCGGCTGGAGTTGATTCTTCTTCGCCAAAGAAGTCATTCCACAGGGCGCAGCCGCTGAACAAAAGGAGAATGCATATTCCGGCAAGAAACCATTGTATGAGCCTTATTAGTTTAAATGAAGGATGCCGCATAGCCTACAATAATTTTTTTAGTTCCTCTTCAAGGTGGCTTTTGGGATGGGCGCCGATAATTGTTTGGGCAACCTCTCCGTCTTTGAAAAGAATAAGTGTGGGGATGTTTCTGATACCGAACCTGGCAGGGGTTTCACGGTTTTCGTCCACGTTCATTTTGGCAATTTTTACCTTGCCGTCATATTCCTTTGCCAATGCCTCCACTGTTGGTCCGACCATCTTACAGGGACCGCACCACTCCGCCCAGAAATCAACCATAGCCGGGATATCTGCCTTTACGATTTCCTCGTCAAAATTTCCGTCAGTTACATGTAATAAATCAGCCATCCTAATGTCTCCTTTCAGTTATATCTAATCCGGGTAAACCGGAACTGCAGCCCCGGAAAGGTTCTCCCTCGGGGGAATCTTGCGCTACGGGGTAAATTTAGGAATTGAGAGATCCCGAATTCAAGGATTGCCCGTAAAATGTAAGGTGAGATAAAGGGCCTGTACGTTGTGGAATGAACGGCCTAAATTTATAGTCTGCAGGCGTTTTACCTTTTACGGATTTGTCAATATTACAAAAAATAAACTTTGTATTATTCAGGTGGATCTTCCAAAAGCTTCTTTAAACTGTTCGTTATGGTCACTGGAACAGGACCGGAATTGGCATAAAGATCCAAGACCTGATGTGACGCTTTTGTTTTTTCCTCTATGGTCTCCCAACCGATTCCCTTTTCTTCCACCTGTTTTATAAGCTGGATAAACTCTTCAGAACTCATTGTCGTCCTCCCTATTTCTTTTTAGATGGTTTCAGATCGGGGGGATAGATAAATTTGGGATCTATCTCGTAGGTCCACGGGAGCCCCCACCACTGCCATCCATAATGTCGTCGATGGTTAAAGCCGTAAATCTTGTTTCTTTTCGCGAGCTGGCGGTAGAACTTCTGCTTGTTACTGTCTTTAAAAAAGGGAAACTCAGGTCCTTCAAAGCCGTTTTCCACATCATAGGCCTTTTTGAAGCCAGCATTTATTAGTTCCTTTGCAGCAAGCGCGCTTCGCCTTCCGTCACGAGAGATAATAAGCAAGTTGTCTGTTTTCTTGAAAACTTTGCCTATTTCCTCTGTAAACGCCTTATTCTCAATGTTGATTCCATACCCGTATTTCTCGTCCTTTTTCCTCAGTTTATTACTCATAAACATATAGGGAAACAGATAGGCGTTGATCGGATGTCCCACAATCTGATACTCTGCCCTTGTCCTGACATCGATGAGATAGGTGTTTGGAACCGTATTGAGCATATCATATGCTTCAAGGGATAATATCTTTTTTGGCTCCTCTGCAAATCCGGTTTTAAAGGAGATAAACACAAGTCCTATGATTAAACAACCTGCTAACAAAATTTTTCTGTTCATGTCTTAATCTTCTCTGATTCTTTTTAGTTCAACAACTTCAGATCCCTGTCAAAGATCCCCCGTCTGTGGCGGGGGGAACCCAAGGAACCGTTACGAATAAATCAATAATGCAGTACACTATGTTTGTCAATGAAAAATCAACGCTTTTTATGCTGATAACCTTTTCTGGTTCCACCCTAACTGCTAAGATTCAAGGCCAGTCTCTCCCTTCAGCTATCCCTCTTGTCTATCATCCCTAATTTCAAGAAAGTCCATGGCGCTCCAAACCCGCACCAGAGACCCATCAGAGCATAACGAACAAAACGAAAAAACGACTCCGGCTCAAGTCCGGATAAACATGCGCGCAATCCTGAGCGCAGCAGAAGAAGCACTCCCATGCCCAAAAGGAAACACAATATTCGTTTTCTCCAAGACCGCGGGCATTCAAAACCCATCCAGAGGCGCTCAAATATGAAACCCATTCCCATCCCCATCAGTGTTGCTGCGGAGCCAATGCCGTATTTTCCTTCACCGGGGCAGAAGAAAATCATCAGGGAAGGCACAACTAATGCTGCACAAATCTGCCAGAAAACGCCCTTTTTCACAAACCACTGTGCCACTTTTGGCTCAAACCAGATATAGAGCAATAGAAGTATCGTTCCTATAAGATAACCGCCTAAAAGATCGGTAGGAAAATGAACCCCTAAATAGAGGCGTGAAAGAGGAATTAATATAATCAACAGGCCGGCAATCACCCATAGAAACGGTTGTCTGAAACGTAACGCAAGGTAACCCCAGAAGACCAGGGTTCCCTGAGTGTGACCGCTGGGAAATCCACCACCACCAGCGCTGACTATATGCTTAACCCTGCTGTCATACTGAAAAGGTCTGGGCTGACCGGCAAAGACTTTTGCCGCAGAGTTAACATAGGCAGAGAAAAGAAATAGAATAGACAGCCTGACGCCGGTGCGCCTGTCCACGCACCAGTATATGAATGGCAGGACAAGGATGAAAAAGCCCTCATTTCCCATAAACGTTAAGATTTTAAATGGCAGATCTAAGGAAGGACTGGCCTGCTGAAGCCAGAGAACTACCTTAACTCCCCAATCCAGGATGGGTTCCATAGGTCGTCTCCTTTAGAACTCGACCGGCAGGTATAATTGACGGTTGCCGGTAATGGGCAAGTGAAACTGTTGACCTTAGGGTAAAACTACTCTACATTACGTGAAACCGCAACTTTTTTCCTCCCTGAAAGGTGCTCCCTATGCCGGAAGAATCCACTAACCATGGGCGAATGATAAATATTGAACTTCAAACTATTGATCCTTCCCCTTTTCAACGGCGTCAACATTTTGAGGAAGATAAACTCAAAGGACTTGCGGCAAGCATTCAACGGGATGGCTTGATTGAGCCGATTGTCGTACGGCCCAATGGGGAGCGTTACCAGCTTATTGCGGGAGAGAGAAGATAAGATGGCGGGCTATCAGAGACTATACTGATATGAAAACCATTGCGGCCCTGATTATTAACGCAAATGATCTTCAGGCACGCCGCATATCTGCCTCTGAAAACCTCCAGAGGGAAGACCTTTCCGCTATTGAGAAGATTGAAGCCATCGTGGAGATCGTGGATGCAGAGCTGATTGAGGACAAAGAATATCTCTCCATGGGAGATAAACCCGCGGATCGGGTGAAAACCTTATTAGGAAAACTTCATTCCTTAACAAGCAGTAAAAATCGAGGTTCCCAGGTTTCTGGAAAAGGGAAGTCGCTGTTGCGCAAATTTGCGCAACAGGTCGAAAAAATCTTCCAAAATCTACCTAAGCCATTGGAATGGCGATCATTTTACCGCCATGACCTTCCTCTGCTGATGGACTTTTGCGAAGAGGTCCGGGAAGCCTCAATGCAATACCGCCTGAACAGATCCCAGACCAGGGCACTGGAAAAGCTCAAATCCGCATCTATACAAGAATTTCAAAGGGTTACTGCCCATGCTCGAAGGCCTGGCAATTGGGAAACAGAGCAGGTTGGTAGAGATTCCAGTCAAATTGGCCTCAGGGACCTTAGTGGCAGAGAGATTGAAGAACTTGCAGATAAAGCAGCGAGAAAAGAAAGCCTGTCAGAACTCAAACGGTCTCGCGTAAGTCCATACCTCAGCCTTGAGGTGCAAATTTTCCTAATGAGTCGATTGGGTATTACACTTAACAGAATTGCTACCCGATTGAAAATAGACAGAAAAAGCGCGCTGAAGCACTCCGAAAATTATCGTCTTTTTCGATCTATTCGAAGCGCTTTAAAAAAAGGTAAACTTATCAACCAGGTGTCAAAAGAACAGGGCTGTCCCGAGTCTCTGGTCTGGTCCATTGCCCTTGAAGGAAAAACGGACCAGGAACGTTTTAAGGCTTTGAACTGGGGATTACGCACATGGGATCTGTGGTACTGGAATGTTTGTGACAACCGTTTCGGTGACGATTGGCCCGGACGGGTCCCTGCCCAAATGATTGCACACATACTGTATTATTTTTCCAGTCAGGGTGACCTTGTACTCGATCCGATGGCAGGCGGCGGTGTTGTAGCCGATACTTGTCTGGCATTCAATCGCAAGTGCTGGAGCTTTGATATGGATGATCGGCCGGATACACG
>Ga0222626_1001212_pt1 | contig 11873 bp, 10 predicted proteins | sample AntAcemetageno91_FD_179862 | JGI IMG/M metagenome (GOLD analysis project Ga0222626, IMG submission 179862) | Saline water microbial communities from Ace Lake, Antarctica - #91 | ecosystem: Environmental > Aquatic > Non-marine Saline and Alkaline > Saline | place: Antarctica: Ace Lake | collected...
CGCTCCGCCGGCAAGCGCTACCCTCATAGCAATATAGCCACATTCCCTGCCCATTACCTCAACTACGAATATCCTCTCGAGACTTGTAACGGTGTCCCGTATCTTATCTATGGCATCAAGGGCGACACCGACTGCAGTAATCGAACCTATGCAGTAGTCTGTCCCATTAATATCATTATCTATCGTTCCCGGCACACCTATGCACTTAATAGCTGATTCTGAGGACAATAAATGGGCCCCCTTAAATGAACCATTTCCCCCTATAACTACCAGGCCGTCTATCTTATGTTTATTTAAATTTCTGATAGCTGCTATCCTGCCTTTTTTAGTCTTAAACTCCTCTGAACGTGCGGTCTTTATTACTGTGCCGCCCCTATTCATAATATTGCTTACAGACCGCCTATTAAATTCTACAAAGTCGTCTCCTATTAGCCCTTTATACCCATGCATAACCGCAAAAGGCTTAATGCCGTGGTAAATAGCGGTCCTAACAACACTCCTTAAGGCGGTATTCATACCAGCGCAATCTCCGCCACTTGTCAATACCGCTATTCTCCTGATCTTTTTTGCAAGACTCATAGGCTGTCAAATTCCCCTCTATTTTTTGCCCTGAATTTCACAACTTCTTCATCTATTATGCCTTCATCGTAGAGCTTTTTCAATGTCTTATCCATTGTTACCATCCCGTGCTGCGCGTTTGTCTGTATAACAGTAGCAAGCTGCTCTGTCTTCTGTTCTCTTATAAGGCTGCGTACAGCTGAGGTTCCTGTCATAACCTCACAGGCAACAACGCGGCCGTTATTGTCCTTTCTTGGAAGTAGCTGTTGGCATATAACTCCCTGTAAACAACCGGCGAGCTGTATCATAATCTGCTTTTGTTGATGTGGAGGAAAGATGTCTATCAGGCGGTCTATTGTCTGTGGCGCATCAGGGGTGTGAAGTGTGCTCAATACTAAATGCCCTGTCTCCGCGGCTGTAACTACTGTAGATATAGTCTCTAAATCTCTCATCTCTCCAACAAGGATAACATTCGGATCCTGGCGCAGGGCATGTTTCAACGCGCTTGTAAAGCTCCTTGTATCACTACCTACTTCTCTCTGTTTTATAATACTTTTTTTATTCTTATGGACATATTCTATCGGGTCTTCAATGCTTATAATAAGATCCTGCCTCTCGGTATTTATTATATCTACCATCGCAGCAAGAGTGGTGCTCTTTCCCATACCTGTAGGCCCTGTTGCCAGCACTAATCCATTTGGCCTTCTTGCGAGATCGGCAACAATAGATGGAAGACCAAGTTCTTCTGCTGTCTTTATTCTTGACGATATCACACGAAACGCTGCCTCTACGCTGCCTCTCTGGATATGTACATTTACTCTGAAACGTGAAAGATCGGGAATATAGAGCGAGAGGTCTAATTCAAGCTCTGTTTCGAATCTTATCTTCTGGTCATCATTTAATATCGAATATATTACCTTCTTGCTCTCATCCCTTGTTAAGACAGGGTAAGTTGTGTGTTGTAATACCCCATCAATCCTTAAAATAGGGGGCACACCTTCTGTAAGGTGCAAATCTGACGCACCCTTATCAACAGCATACTGCAGTAATTCTTTTATATCGACGTTTGCCATTTGTGGGACTCCCTGTTGTTATGCATTATGTGAACCTATATTATCGTAGTTTAAGAAAAGTTATTGCTACTTCCACCGGATAAGATATCCTTGAGCTTAAGAGCTAATTCATCGGGGTTAGAAGCATAATTTAGAGCTGATTCCTTGCTAATAACAGCTTTATTGATCCATTCCATAAGAGCCTGATTAAACGATCTCATGCCAAAGAGTTTGCCTTCCTCAATAACCGAGACAAGCTGATTACTCTTTCCTTCCATTATAAATTTCCTAACTGTAGGGGTAGATAGCATAACCTCGCAGGCAGGCACTCTACCCGGCTCATCAGACCTTGGCACTAATCTCATAGATAAGACGCCATTTAACAGTTGAGACAATTGCAATCTTATCTGGTTGTGCGCATGCGGAGGAAAAAAATTAATAATCCTCTCTACTGACTGCGTCGCGTCAACTGTATGAAGTGTACTAAAAACAAGGTGCCCTGTCTCAGCAGCCATTATAGCTGTCTGCATAGTTGCCGCGTCACGCATTTCTCCAATTACAATAATATCCGGACTCTGTCGTATAACATGACGTAGCGCGCTGGAAAAATCCATTGTATCCGCGCCTACCTCTCGCTGTGAGATTATAGATTTTTTATCGGAGTGAACATATTCGATAGGGTCCTCAATCGTTATAATATTTTTATCAAAGTTTCTATTTATATAATCTATCATAGACGCTATTGTAGTAGATTTGCCGCTTCCGGCATGGCCCGTAATAAGGATTAGCCCTCTAGGTTGCGAAGAAAGGTTCTCCATAACATCTACGGGAAGATTTAAATCACTGAAAGAGGGTATATCAATCTTTATGGAACGAAAAGTTATCGCTTTTGTACCGCGCTGAAAATAAGCATTAAAACGAAACCTGCCTAATCCTGGTATGCTGTATGCCGCGTCAAGTTCTTTTGTTGATAAAAAATGCTTCTTCTGCTCATCGGTCAGAATAGAGTCCAACATATTATCTAAGTCAAAGGGTTCTATGCTATCATCAGTAGCTGAGATCAGATTATCATTTACTCTAAAACAAGGCGGACTTGCTACCTTGAAATAGAGGTCTGAAGCCCCCTTCTCAAGCATCTGCTTTAAATAGTCATCTATCTTCATATTGACTCCCAAAATGCTTGAAATTCTTTCCTATCTAAAAAAGACGATCGATCTGATACAACTTACTGCCCTCTTTAGCCTGGAAATAGTTTCAAGCTTATTTAAGTACCGAGCTCCCAACTATTAAGATACTTCTTCTGCTTTGGCGTTAACTTATCTATCCTTGTGCCCATAGCACGAAGTTTTAAAAGCGCTATATCCTCATCTATATTCTGCGGCACAGCATAGACCTGTTTCTTTAACTTGTGAGATTTTTTAACCACGTATTCTGCTGAGAGCGCTTGATTCGCAAAACTCATATCCATTACACTGGCGGGGTGCCCTTCCGCGCTAGCTAAATTAATAAGCCTGCCCTCTCCCAAAAGATATATCTTTTTGTTGTTTTTGAGAGTAAATTCTTCTACGCAATTCCGCATCTTTCTGATATTATTGCTTAAAGACTTTAAACCTTGTATATCTATCTCTACATTAAAATGCCCTGAATTCGCGACAATAGCGCCATCTTTCATTATCTTAAAGTGATCCTTTGCTATAACATCAGTATTGCCTGTCAAAGTGACAAAAACATCCCCTATACTAACTGCCTGCTTAATGGGCATAACCCTGAATCCATCCATTGTAGCCTCGAGCGCGCATAGGGGGTCTATCTCGGTCACTATTACATTTGCTCCCGCCCCGCGTGCACGCATGGCTACACCTCTGCCACACCAGCCGTAACCGCATACCACAAAGGTTGAACCTGCTAAGAGTTTATTGGTAGCTCGCAATATGCCATCTATTGTAGACTGTCCTGTTCCATAGCGATTATCGAAGAAATGTTTTGTCTTAGCGTCATTTACCGCGATAACAGGGAATTGTAAAAGCCCTTTACTCTCAAGGGCCCTTAAGCGTATTACACCTGTTGTAGTTTCCTCAGTTCCAGCCAATATATATTTTGCCAGATCTTTTCTCTCTTTATGCACAGCAGAGACTAGGTCGGCGCCATCATCCATTGTAATATTGGGCTTTATATCCAAGGCCGCATTTGCGTGTTTATAGTATGTTTTGTTGTTCTCTCCCTTGATCGCAAAAACACTTATTCCGTAATCCTTAACTAGTGATGCCGCTACCTCGTCCTGAGTCGATAAAGGGTTTGAGGCGCAAAGCGCGGTTTCAGCTCCACCGTCTTTTAGCGCAAGCATAAGGTTCGCTGTTTCAGTAGTAACATGCAGACAGCAAGCAAGTTTTACGCCGCGTAACGGCTTCTCCCTCTTAAATCTTTCCCCTATAAGTTTAAGGACCGGCATATCCTTACCTGCCCACTCTATCTTTAACTTGCCTTCTTTAGCAAGCTTTATATCCTTTATATCGTACTTCATCTATTCTCCTGTTTTATGTTATAAAATTAATAATCTTAATCTATATCTTTTTTGATTTCTGTACCAATAGTCTTGCTTTATCTGTCTCTTCCCATGTAAAGCCGTCTCTTCCAAAGTGTCCATAAGCTGCTGTCTGGCGATATATAGGCCTTCTCAACTTTAAGCAGTCTATTATACCTTTTGGCGTAAGATTAAAATTTTCCCATAACAGTTTCTGTATCTTAATGTCACTTATATTGCCTGTACCATGTGTATTTACCATAAGGCTCACCGGCTCTGCTACACCAATAGCATATGCTAATTGCACCTCGCATCTCTTCGCCAGCTTTGCAGCAACAACGTTCTTGGCTAAATAACGCGCCATATATGAAGCGGAACGATCGACCTTGCTCGGATCCTTGCCAGAGAACGCACCGCCACCATGACTTCCTACACCGCCATATGTATCAACTATTATCTTTCTTCCTGTAACGCCTGTATCGCCTTGCGGTCCTCCAACCTCAAATCTGCCTGTTGGATTGATATATATCGTTGTATTCTTATCAAGCAGCTCCTTTGGAAGAACCGCGTCTATAACAAGCTTCTTTATGTCCCTTTTTATCTGTGCCATCTTTACCCTATGGTCATGATGAGCGCTGATTACTATAGAATCTATCCTTTTAGGGACTTTTTCATGATACTCTACTGTTACCTGGCTCTTACCATCAGGGCGTAAATAATTGATTATGCTCTTTTTGCGAACTTCGGCGAGTTTATGTGTAAGCTTATGCGCAAGACTTATGGAAATAGGCATCATCTCTTTGGTCTCGTCTGTCGCGTAACCAAACATCATGCCTTGGTCCCCTGCGCCACCAGTATCGACTCCTAAAGCTATATCCGGTGACTGTTCCTGAACAGCGGTTATTACACCGCAAGTATGATAATCAAAGCCATAAGCAGCGCTGGTATAACCTATATCTTTGATAGTATTTCGTACAATTTTAGGTATTTCAACATAACAGGCAGTGGTTATCTCGCCAGTTACTATAGCAAAGCCCGTAGTCACCATAGTCTCACACGCAACCCTGCCATTTGGATCTTTCTCATATATCGCGTCCAACACCGCGTCTGATATCTGGTCACATAATTTATCCGGATGACCTTCTGTTACAGATTCTGATGTAAAAAGATGTTTTCCTCTCTTCAATTTCTTTTCTCCTCCTCTTTTAGAACGATTACCAATGTTTTTGCATAACCACTGTCTCGAACAGATTGGAAACTGTTTCGGTTTTTAGGTTTATTTTTTCCATTTTAGATTTTGGGCTCTCCTTAAAGATTTCTTATCTCCAATATCAAGCCATCTTCCGGTAAACGTATATCCATAAACAAGCTCTTTACCCGAGAGCCACTTGATAAAAGAACCTGCCAAGTCAAGGGGATTACCATCAGCCTTGTACTTCTTTAATAGCCTTATCTTCTGCTTAGGAAAGTAGTACAAGCACATTGCTACAAGTGTAGATTTCGGCTGTTTTGGTTTTTCTTTAAATGAGGTTATCTTGCAACGCTTATCCAGCGCCACAATGCCGTATTCTTTTGCAGAGCTTATATCGACGACATCAAATAATCCTATAGTAGCTTTGGGAGAATTATTCTTAGCGCTCATTATAAAATCATTCAAATTAAAATCAAATATATTATCACCGGCAATCACAAGAATATCTGTATCTACTTTCTTTTTGTTGATAGAAAAAATTATATCTCCTATGGAACCTCTTCTGTCTTCAAGGGTCTTCATCCCATCATCTATAATAGATATCCTTTTACCGCTATCATAACTCTTTTTCCAATCCTTAAAATTCCTGACAAACTTGGTGTTAGTAACAATATAGACATCTTTTATATCTTCAACACCTTCCATCCTCGAGAGAATATGCTCAACCATAGGTTTACCGCCTATCAGTAGAAGCGGTTTCGGAACATTAAGCGTAAGGGGCCATAGCCTTGTCGCGTAACCTGCGGCGAGTATGATAGTTTTCATATAGTTTGATTCTCGGTTTTAAATACAATATCCTTAAATCGTTTTGATACAAGTGCCTCCACATCCCTGCCTGTATGAAGGGTTAGTGCCTCCGCTACCAATTTTTTTGTCTCTTCATATCTAACAGAGCGCACAACCTTCTTAATCTTTAGAAGAGACGGTGCCGGAACACTAAATTCATCAAGGCCAAGACCTAGTAAGAGCGATGTAAATTTTGGCTCTCCTGCCATCTCACCGCACATCCCTACCCAAATACCCTTTGAATGCCCCGCGTCTACAACGTTTTTTATTAAGCGCAATACCGCAGGATGAGCAGGTTCATATAGATAAGCTATCTTTTCGTTTACCCTATCTACCGCTAAGGCATATTGGATAAGATCATTCGTTCCTATACTGAAAAAATCGACCTTTGTTGCTAATATATCAGCTACGATCGCAGCCGAAGGGACCTCTATCATAACCCCGACCTCCATATCTCTGCCATAAGCGATCTTTTTTGATTTAAGCTCCTGCCTTGCCTCTTCAAGACATATATTCGCGGCCTCTAACTCTTCCATGCCCGAAATCATAGGATACATCAGCCTTACCCTGCCATATGCTGACGCGCGCAATATGGCACGAAGCTGTATCTTAAATAGTTCTGGCCTGGCAAGGCTTAAGCGTATAGCGCGACAACCAAGAAAGGGGTTCATCTCCTTAGGTACGTCTAATTGTGAAAGAAATTTATCGCCTCCTAAATCAAGGCTTCTTATAGTCAGCGCGTTCGGTTTTATCTTCTCTACAACACTCCGATACGCCCTATAGTGCTCTTCCTCTGTAGGTAGGCCCTGGCGATTCATATAAAAATACTCTGTTCGATAAAGACCTATCCCTTCAGCCCCGTATGATAATACAGCAGGTATCTCATCAGCTAACTCTATATTAGCACCGAGTTCTATGCGATGCCCGTCTTTTGTCTGGGCAGGCATAGTCTTTAGATCCTGGAGCTCTGTGTTAAATTTTTCCAGCTTCTTTTGTTCTCTGAGGTATTGAGTAAGAATGCTACGACTTGGGTTTACGTAAACAACACCGGAAGTGCCATCAACTATAACTATATCACCATTCTTTACATTCTCTGTTATGTTCTCAAGCCCTACAACAGCCGGAATTTCTAAGGATTTAGCCATAATCGCGGTATGGGATGTTTTGCCGCCTATATCGGATACAAACGCTATAACATGTTTTCTATGCATGGTAGCTGTATCGCTTGGCGATAGATCATACGCGACTACTATAGATTGTGGGGGAAGGTTTAAAAGAGTCTGTTTTTCCTTGCCAAGAAGATTCCTAATAAGCCTCTTACCTACATCCTCGATATCCGCTATTCGCTCCTTAAGGTATTCGTCATCCATCTTTTGGAAGGCGCTGATATACTTATGCAATACATCTTCGAATATATATTCTACATTATACCTTTGACTCCTCAAGCGGCTTACGATCTCGTCTATGATCATCCTGTCCTCAAGAACAAGAAGATGGGCATTAAATATCTCCGCGTGTTTTATTCCCATCTCTGAGGCTATATTATTGCGTATAGCTATTATCTCAGAACGGGTCTTTATAAGAGCTTCCTCAAAACGCGCTATCTCGTTGGGGATATCCGAAATCTTTATCTTGAGACACGGAACACTTACATCTTCGCTATTGTACAGAAAAACTTTTCCCGTGGCTATGCCCGGAGATGCTGCGATACCTTTAAACATTCTTTTAAACACCCTCTCTATTTGAGGTCAAATAAATCCTGGCTCTCTGCCAACAATATCTTTTCAAGCTCTATTACCGCTTCCTTGGCATCTGTTCCTATAGCTTTTAGGCAGACCTTTGTACCTTTTTCCGCTGCAAGCATGAGTATGCCCATTATCGATTTACCATTTACCTCTTCGCCATCTTTTACAACAAAGATATCACTATCAAACTTATTAGCGATCTGGACAAAAAGGGCTGCTGGGCGCGCATGGAGGCCCTGCTTGCTCTTAATTACTATATCTTTTTCTATTGTATTTCTTTCCATATCAATGCTCTGTTCTTCTCAAACCAAATAAATGTTTCAACTGTTTTATAATTATTACTATTATTTATGCGCCGCTTCTGTTTTTGCTATTGATATAATATCCATAATAGCTGTAGCCAGTCTACGCGGGTTATGCCTTAAATACTCCTTCTCTTCCTTATCGCTAACAACTATAAAATTATCTTCCACTGGGGTTATGCCTAATTTTTTAATCTCATTTACATCCGATTCTACCTGGTATGAACCTTGAGCCGCATAGCGCTCTGCCAATGTCTTTGATATGGTGGAATTATTGATTACCACATAATCGATACAGCACAATTGTGTATTATTGTATAGCGCTTTTATATGATCTATTACTTTATAATTATCTGATTCACCCTGCTGCGTCATTACATTGCAAACATATATCTTTATAGCAGAAGAATTATTTATCGCCTCGGATATAGTGCCTATTAATAAGTTAGGTATAATGCTCGTATACAAACTACCTGGACCCAATATAAGGACATCCGCGTCTTTAATGGCCTGAAGTGCGCTTAGTGTAGACTCGCAATGTGAGGGCTGGAGAGATATTTTTTTAATGGGGCTTTTGTTGTTTCTTTTTGTTATGTTCTCCTCGCCCAAGACAATAGAGCCATCTTCAAGTTCAGCAACCAGCCTGATTTTATTCAATGAAGAAGGCACAACGCGCCCTCTTATAGCAAGTATCTTACTAGCTGCCTGAATCGCCTTTTCAAAACCTTGAGTTACCCGCGATAAAGCCAGTATAAAAATATTACCAAAACTATGCCCACCAAAAGCGGACTCTCCTTCAAACCTATACTGGAACAGATCTTCCATCAAAGGACTAGTGTCTGCGAGAGCTACAAGACAATTTCGTATATCACCCGGGGGCAATATATCAAAGTCTTGTCTTAGCTTACCTGAAGATCCGCCTTCATCTGCTACTGTTACTATAGCGGTCAAGTTGCTCGTATATTGTTTTAACCCATGAAGCAGCGTAGATAATCCCGTGCCTCCTCCGATCGTCGCTATCTTTAATCCTCTTTCGAGATGTTTCTTCTGATAAACCAGGTCTACAAGCTCCTCTTCACGTTCTGGCAATACGACACCGATAAAAGTAAATATTATCTGCTTTATACCGAAAGCGATTATAACTATACCAAGGAACATGTAAAGAATTCCGACAACCCTGAAAAGTGTAGTTGGACCAGCGAGAAATTGACCCCCAGCTACAATAAGAACTATCCCGATAAACGATAAAGTGAGCCAGCGCTTCACACCCATTCCGGGATAGAACCACTTAAACGGCTTTATAAACTGCGATACCTTCTTTTTTAGCCTTATTTTTTTACCCACAATTAAGACTTTCCGTCTTCCTGTCTTACAATATCAAAGATAATATCTTTATTTTTTGCCGATATAAGAGAATCGCGAATAAACTTATCCTGAAGCATGCGAGAAATCTTTGCCAGTGCTTTTAGGTGGGGGCCTGCGGCATCTTCCGGAGCAACTAGTAGCAGAAATATATGAGTTGACTCACCATCTAGTGAATCAAAATCCACGCCAGTATGCGAAATACCAAGAGCGGCGACCAATTCTTTTACCGCTCCTGATTTAGCATGGGGGATACCTATACCCTGGCCTATTCCGGTAGAACCGAGTTGCTCTCTATTCATGAGTGTGTCAATCAGCGATTTTTTATCTTTTATCGGATGAACTTTGGAAAGCAGGTTGACTAGCTCGTTTATAACATCTTCTTTTTTTGTAGATACAATATCTGTTGTAATAGCATCCTTATCCAGAAAATCAAGCATCTTCATACGCTAACTCTATCTCCTTATCAGATTAAAGAATGGAGCGGGTGATCGGGTTCGAACCGACGACAATCACGTTGGCAACGTGATGCTCTACCAACTGAGCTACACCCGCTTAAATTATCAAATAACACCTATAAAAGCTGCTCTTCTGCCAATCTTACGGTAAAGCCTGGCAGTTACTTTTTGGTTGCTTCATAATTATGCGCAAAATTAACACAACAAAGAAACATGGCTCTGCTTCGCTCTTGCGTACCATTTTTCCGATGGAACTTCGGAGGAACTTTAACAATTCCTTCGTAGCCGCATCGACTTATTAGCATTCATCGGCAAAGAAGAATGGTGCGGATGGAGGGAGTTGAACCCCCACGAGTTACCCCACTAGTTCCTAAGACTAGCGCGTCTGCCAATTCCGCCACATCCGCTTACTACTTATAATATTTTACTGCACATATGGTACCCGCACAAGGGCTCGAACCTTGGACCTTGTCCTTAAGAGGGACCTGCTCTACCAACTGAGCTATGCGGGCATATCTGAATAAATGGTCATTTATATTAACATAAAAACATATATTATGTCAAATATAAATAGTGAACCTAAGGCTCATTGATGACTTACTCTGCTATCACTTTTTGAGATTAGACGAGAAAAATAATTACTGCTTCTTCAGATTCTTCTCAATGCAATTGATAATATCACCAGTTGTTATTGATTTAGCAATAAACGGATAACCTCCTAAAGGATTTCCATTTAAAGAAAGTTCTTCCTTCTTTGTCATAATTGCGGTCAGGAAAACAATAGGCATATTTTTTGTTTCACTATCAGTTGCTATCTGAGATACCACTTCAGAACATTCCATATCTGCCATTAACAAGTCCAACAACACTAGATCAGGCCTAAACCTTTTAACGCAACGAGGCCCAGCAATGCTCTATTCTCAATACTTACTTCATACATATTTGCCTTTTCAAGATTTAATTTTACTAATCTTGTAAAATCTTCTTCATCATCTATTATAAGTATCTTCTTTTTTTAATTTCTTAAACTATGAGATTGCCCTACCTTGCTTTTTTATTCGTTATTCATATTACAACTTGTCTCGCCAAGGCATTAATGAGGGGCGAGGAACCTTCTGGAATCAATTTCTTGCTTAGCGGTTTCCGACCTTGAGTCGGCGCTCTCTCGTTTTGATTCCTTTAAAACACGGGCTCTGCTTCGCTCTTGCATACTATCTTTTCGGTGAAGCTTCGCAAGAGCTTTAACAATTCCTTCGTAGCCCTACCGAAGTAACTAGCATCGAAGGACGTAGAAGAATGGTGCGCCCGGTAGGAATCGAACCTACAACCTTCAGATTCGAAATCTGCCACTCTATCCAGTTGAGCTACGGGCGCGCAGATTTTTATAATCCAGTTGGCCCGATACTGTAAACTTGCCCTGAAACTTTCACTTCGTTCAGGTTCTGGGCAAGCTGTTTACGTGCGGGGTTTCAGCCGAAGGCTGATCCGCCTACGTTGGAAATTCGGGCTTATTGTTTACGTCACTCTATTCTTGTGTAGCATCCGTAAATAATGCCCTCATTAAAGCTACGGGCGCGGATTCAAACTTATAAACATAAAAAATGGGGATATATTAAAAATCGTATAGCATATACCCCATTGCGTGGTGTTTTCTCCTAATCACCCTTCCACCATCTCTTTGGAAATTTTTTATCCAATATCTTATCGCCTTCACCAATAGGCTTGGCCCCTATTGCGCGCATATCTGAGTCCACCATTATCTTCGCAAGATCATCTAGCGCTATTAAAGGCTTCCAGCCAAGCTTTCTTTTTGCTTTTTTGCAATCCGCTGCCAAAT
>Ga0222626_1001213_pt1 | contig 11871 bp, 7 predicted proteins | sample AntAcemetageno91_FD_179862 | JGI IMG/M metagenome (GOLD analysis project Ga0222626, IMG submission 179862) | Saline water microbial communities from Ace Lake, Antarctica - #91 | ecosystem: Environmental > Aquatic > Non-marine Saline and Alkaline > Saline | place: Antarctica: Ace Lake | collected...
CATCATTACGGGTCTTTCCAAAACTCCAGAAATGTTTGTGATCGCCCGCAATTCGGTCTTCACGTACAAGGGCAAGCCTGTAAAGGTCAAGCAGGTGAGCGAAGAGTTGGGAGTTCGGTATGTCCTCGAAGGTAGTGTTCAAAAGGAAGGGGACCGGCTGCGGATTAATGCACAGCTGATAGATGCAATCAAGGGTCACCACTTGTGGGCGGAAAAATACGACCGGGGTCTGAAAGACCTCTTTGCCCTCCAAGATGAAATCACAATGAAGATTATTCAGTCGCTACAAGTGAAGCTGACGGAGGGCGAGTACGCACGTGTGCTGGCAAAAGGCACGAACAATCTCGAGGCGTATTTAAAATGCCTACAAGCAATTCAGCTTAGCCGTCGCCTTACTAAAGACGATGATCTTCAGGCACGGAAGATATACAAGGAGGCCATTGCTCTGGACCCGAATTATGCAACCCCATATGCGTATATGGGTTCTACTTATCGGAAAGCTGTAACGTATGGATGGAGTAAGTCTCCTAAAGATGATCTTGCCCGTGCAGGAGAGCTGATCCGAAAGGCCATCGAATTGGATAACTCCTTGGGCCTGCCCCACAGATTCTTGGCAGATATTCACAGGGGGAGAAAACAGTGGGACAAGGCCATTGAAGAAATGGAGCGGGGTGTCTCCATCGACCCAAATCCACAGACTATGTATGGTTTGGCATATACGCTATTCATTGTAGGGAGGCATGAGGAATCTATTGCTTTGTTTAAGAAGGCATTCCGTTTGGACCCTCTTCCCCCGGCTATGTACATTTGGCTTCTGGGGAATGCTTATTTCCTTGCAGAGCGGTATGAGGAAGCGCTTGCAGAATATAAACGGGCGCTCCGCAAGGGTGGATTCAGCCCAAAAATGTTGCATCGAGATCTTGCAGCGACTTACGCTATGCTCGGCCAGGAGGATAAAGCACGGCATCATGTCGCTGAAGTGCTTAAGATAGATCCAAAATTCTCTCTTAAGCGTGTTGCTAAGAGAATTCGCAAATTCTACAAAAATGAAGCGGATGCTGATCTCTGGATTAATGCCTATCGCAAGGCAGGGCTACCCGAAAACCCTCTTCTGCCACCTGCACCCGAAAAACCCTCTATCGCAGTCCTCCCTTTTGCCAACATCAGCGGCGACCCTAAGGAAGACTACCTGAGTGACGGGATCACTGAACAGATTATCACTGCTCTGTCCAAGATACCACGGATGTTGGTGATCGCCCGTAATTCGGTCTTTACCTACAAAGGTAAGCCCGTGATGGTCCAGCAGGTCAGCGAGGAATTGGGAGTGCGGTATGTCCTGGAAGGGAGTGTTCAGAAATCGGGAGAGAAACTGCGGATCACAGCCCAGCTCATTGATGCCAAGACAGGGAATCACATATGGGCAGATCGTTATGATCGAGAATTAAGAGATCTGTTTGCTCTCCAAGATGAAATCACGATGAGAATCATTGAAGGGCTAAGGGTTAAGCTAACAGCGGGACAGATTGCTTCTGCTTTAGGAAAAAGCACAAGAAACCTGGAGGCATACCTAAAAGTGATGAAGGGGGCACACCATTTCCAGCGTGTTAAAAGCGATGATAATGAAATAGCACGACAATTTTTTGAAGAAGCAATTGAATTGGACTCCAAATATTCCAGCGCATATATGTTCTTGGGTTGGACCTATAACTGGGAAGCTTTTTTTCGATGGACCAAAAAGCCTGCGAAATCATATGAGAAGGCCGTGGAATTGGCAAAGAAGGCGATTTCCCTTAATGGACAAAACCCCGGTGCTTACGGCTTGCTCGCCAATACGTATGTCAAGACGAGGCAATTTGAGAAGGCGATAGCTGCGGCAAATAAAAGCCTCTCTCTCGAGCCCTCCAACGCCCAAGTAAACTTCCAATATGGCAATGTTTTGTTTAAGGCGGGCAAGGGCAAGGAGGCTATTCCGTTCTTAAAGAAGGCAATACGTTTAAACCCTAAATACCCAGGCTGGTCCCCGTTTATTTTGGGCTGGGCCTATTTCCGGACCGGGCAGAATGAGAAAGCTGTCACGACATTTAGAAAAGATGTCAGTCACAGGCCTAAGTATGCTCTTGCCCATGCTTCTTTGGGGTGCGCCCTTATTGCTGCAGGCAAGTTGGAAGAAGCTATTGCGATGTTTGAGCAGGCGTTGAATCTGAGCCCGGATGGTCCAAGTTGGTGCATTGGCGATTTAGCCATTGCCCGCCTTGGGGCCGAAAAGCCAGAGGAGTCATTCACAACAATGCAGGACTTGGTCAGTCGTCGCCCTGATGATGCTGATGCTTACCGTTGTTTGTCACAAGTTCTACTCTTTGAAGGGAAGTATCAGGAAGCGCTTTCGATGGCAAAAAAGGCAGTAAGTCTTGAGGAAATGAATCCCAGTACTGCGCTCGATGCCCTTTATTATATGACTTTGGGTTCTTCATATCTCATGATGAGGCAGTATGAGGAAGCGATTGCAGCATTCAAGAAAGCGATCGACAGCTGCTCCGAATGTATATATAGCCACATTGGTCTGACAGCATCTTACAGTCTGGCAGGCCGTATGGAAGACGCCCGTGCTCAAGCCGCTGAGGTTCTTAAAATAAATCCTAAAATCACTTTGGAGGATATAGCTGAGAACGGTTATTATAATTACAAGAGGGCCGACAAGGACCGCTTTATCAATGCTCTTCGCAAGGCAGGCTTGAAGTAAGACAAATACGAGACTTAGGGGAATGAAGACCGTAGGGAAGCCATGTTCTGTAAAACAGTTTCATGCTTGAAAAACTAAGGAAGATAGTCGAGATTTTCCGATATTTTGGGGATCTTCCGATGCTATGATACCTATATAAAGTGCGCGTTGGATTTTCCAGGCAAAAAGGCTAACTTACATCTCCCACTCTTGAATATTTTTGCCGGATGTGCCATGCTGGGTTCATGCACGTAACATAGCATTCTAAACCAGTTAGACTTATTGCTGTTCGGACATGCAAACTTCAATCCAGCTGTTGTGATAAATTTATGTGGTAGTGTCAATTTTGGCCAATATGAGACTCTGACATTTGCAGGTCATCAATACCCTCTCGTGCTTTCCATGGAATGACGAAATCTCTCATTTTTGGGACACAACCCAAAAGGGTCGACGCCCTATCCTATACGGGTTTATCCCGGCGCTTTCCGAATGTCCCCTTCTCCCACAAGGGCATTTTCTTGACATAAGGACTCTCAGTATAGTATCAAATTACTAATTTATCCTAAATTCACGGATATTCTTACAGTTAATGCCCCCATTTTGACAAACTCTTGCACAAGAAGGAGAGAGCATGAATACAAAACTTGGATTAAGTGTTCTAACGGCAATTTTTTTGTTTCTGTTTTCTGTGTCATTTCTCGCTGTTTCTGGGGCTGCCGCGCCTGGAAAGGCTGATAAGGAGAGTATCCTGGAGGCCTACGGCAAACTGCCGCTCTATTTTATTGAAAACAAGGGACAGCTTGATCCCAGGGTCAGGTTTTATGTCAAGACATCCGGGCAGACCCTCTATTTTACAGATGAGGGGATCGTATTTGACCTTCTTCGCGGAGAAAAAGCTACCGAAAAGGGCACAGAGGGCGCACAAAAAGGCCGTCAAACCACAGCTGTAAAAACAGAACGGCTGGTGTTCAACTTGCGGTTTGAAAATGCCCGGAAAGGGGGCATGATAGAGGGCCTGGACCGTCAGGACGCCGGGATCAACTATTTTGTCGGCAATGACAGGAGCAAGTGGAAGAGAGGCGTTCCCACCTATAAGGGTGTCATCTATCAAGGGGTCTATAAAGGGGTAGACCTGAAAGTATTTGGAAACGGCAGTGACATCGAGTATGAATTTATTGTCAATCCGGGGGGGAATCCCGACGATATTTTATTGACCTATAATGGAATAGAAGGGCTCTCCACAAACGGGGAAGGGGAACTTCTGATAGCGACCGCCTTTGGGGAACTCAAGGAGACGAGACCCTATATTTATCAGGAGATTGAAGGAGAAAGGGCTGTGGATGGAAGCTTTGAGATCCGGAGCCCGGCCGGTCAATCCCAAACCGGAAGATTTTCATACGGCTTCCAGGTCAGCTCCTACAACCTCTCCTACCCTCTTATCATTGATCCCGCGCTTACCTATTCCACCTATCTTGGGGGAAGCCGTCCTGATGTAGGAATGGGGATTGCTTTAGACAGCGCAGGAAACGTCTATGTTGTTGGAAAAACCCAGTCCACCGACTTTCCCACAAAAAATCCGTATCAGGGAACCAGCGCTAGTAGTGTTGATGCCTTCATAAGCAAACTTTCCTCATCGGGAAACGAGCTTATATATTCCACCTATCTTGGAGGAAACCATGATGATATAGGATATGGAATAGCCGTAGACGCCTCAGGAAACGCCTACGTCACGGGAAAGACGAAGTCTACCGACTTTCCTTTAGAAAATCCGTTTCAGGATACCATTGTCTCGGGTTACTACTTTAATGATGTCTTTGTAACCAAACTTTCCTCATCGGGAAGCGCCCTCATATATTCCACCTATCTTGGGGGAAGCCACAACGATATTGGATATGGAATTGTCGTAGACGCCTCAGGAAGCGCCTATGTCACGGGATATACCAACTCCACCGACTTTCCCACGGAACACCCGTATCAGGAAGCCAAGACCGGTGGCCCTGATGCCTTCATAACCAAACTTACCTTTTCGGGAAACGGCCTTACGTATTCCACCTATCTTGGAGGAGACGATCATGATTCAGGATATGGAATAGCCGTAGACAGCTCAGGAAGCGCCTATGTCATTGGAGTTACCCACTCTACCGATTTTCCCACAAAAGACCCGTATCAGGCTACTAGCGCCGGTGAAAGGGATGCCTTCATAACCAAACTTTCCTCATCGGGAAGCGACCTTATATATTCCACCTATCTTGGAGGAGACGGTTATGATTCAGGATATGGAATAGCCGTAGACAGCTCGGGAAACGCCTATGTTACGGGAAGTACCGACTCCACCGACTTCCCCACAAAAAACCCGTATCAGGGAATCGAGGGTACGTACCCTGATGCCTTCATAACCAAACTTTCCTCATCGGGAAGCGACCTTATATATTCCACCTATCTTGGGGGAATTGGTATCGACACAGGAGATGCCATAGCCGTAGACGGCTCAGGAAACGCCTATGTCACTGGAAATACCAAGTCCACCGATTTTCCCACAAAAAACCCGTATCAGGCTACCTTGGCCGGTGAATGGGATGCCTTCATAACCAAACTTTCGTCATCGGGAAGCGACCTTGCGTATTCCACCTATCTTGGGGGAAGCAGTTACGATTATGGAAATGGCATAGCCGTAGACGGCTCAGGAAATGTCTATATCACGGGAGATACCTCTTCCACCGATTTTCCCACGGAAAACCCGTATCAGGGGACCAAGGCCGATTGGAGTGATGCCTTTGTTTCAAAGCTGAGTGATGCCACCTCCCCAACGATATACGTAAGTCTTAGCGGAGATTGTGCGGATAAAACCCCATGCTACGATTCAATACAAGAGGCAATCGATGAAGTAAACACCGGGTTACTCATCTCGATAGCCCAGGGAACTTACGATGAATCCATTGTTTTGAACGAACCAAAGGTCCTAACCCTTTCGGGTGGATGGGATTCTTCATTCACAGCGAGATCATCAACATCATCGATAAACTCAATGACTATAACCGATGGAACTATTATCATCGACGAATTGACAATTGAATAACTATTTAACAACGGTCTGGAGTACTTAATCATATTAAGGCAAGCAGTTTTCATGCATTGAGACACACCTACAAGGAGAAACGGCATTGCGGGCTCCTGAAAAAATAATCCGATGAATAAAGGGAATAATATATAGCATGCCACAATCCAAAGGAAAGGTGAATTTATTATGAAAGGATTAATTATTGGCTTTCTGACACTTGCTACCGTGTTTTTCAACAGTTGTGCACCTTCTTGGTACTCCTACAAGAATGTTCGCTATGACACACGTGAAGAAGCACTTCAGGCCCAAAAAGATTTCCTGTCTCAAATTTCAAAAAAAATTCCTCCTATAAAAAACACAACTCAGTATGGGAAGGCACTGGTAGTGTTGCCTTCCCGGGACACAGTTAGGGACCGTGGAATTAGCGGACTAACCCGTGATCAGGTCCGTGACCCTGCTAACAAAGCTACGGTTGATTTTATCGTAAAAACATCCATGGTGCATGGTCAATTTATGGGAGAGTTGTTAACTAATTCGGGCATTTTTGAGGATGTACAGATTGCAGAAGCACTATATCCTGGGGAAACTGCTTATGAAAAGCGGCTTTCTTATGATGGGGTTATATACATAAAACTTCAGGGCAATGGAAAGAAAGAAATATGCCTTGTCACGCCAAATTCCAATAAAGAAAGTCTCCTTTTTATAAAGAACGCCCTACCTTTAGATGAATCTGGATTTCGATTTTGGCTTAAGAAAATAGACAAAGCGATGGAACAACAGAAGAGGGTTGCGCCAGTTAGCGATGCTAAAACAGCCAATGTAAAACTAAAAAATGCAATGGAAACGGAACGGTCACCGGCTGATGAAAAAGAAAGCGAGACTGAGAATTACATTTCCGGAGAAACAGAAAGCGAATCAGCAGGCGGAGGGCAGAAAAATGTAGGCTATTATATAGGATTCAATCCATTTTCATATGACGGCATGCACAGTACAGAACTAGGCCAGGGTCATATCGTAGCTATACATAATTTCCCTGACAGAAGAGAGCGCTCCGAAAAAGGCGACACACATATAGGAACAATCTATGGCGTTGTTTACCATAATGCTCTGTTTCAAATATACAGCGCACAACCCGTGAGCAATGACATCATAGATGCCATGGAAACATTGTTCATGGCAAATAGTTTTCAAGTTAAGAAATATGCAGAAGGTGCCCAAACCAATTTAGACGAAAGGTTTCAGGTTCGAGGACAAATCAATAAACTATGGGTTGGCTGCTTCCATGATGCAGAAGCTACAGTTGATATCGACGCTGAGATATATGATACAAAAGAGAAGAAAATTATCTGGACTGGAAAAATTGCCTCTCAGGAAACAATAGATCCCAAAAGCATGTTTCTTGTTCCTTTTCTCAATAAAACCCTTGGGAACGCCTTTAACAAAGGTTGGAATAATCAGGGTATACGTGCAGCCTTTAAAGATTTGCCTAAAGAGGCAGCTTTGAAGTCGTCAATTCTGAAACTCAACAAGGAAACAAAAGTTAGTCCAAATGATGCCTTAACCTATTTGAAGTTAGGGATTGGGTATTATGATATTGGCAAATATAAGGAAGCAATAAAGGCTTTGAAACAGTCGATACAAATTCAGCCTGGTAATGCGAGGGCTCATTATTATATGGGGCTTAATTATTTAGTTGAAGGGAATAAAGATGCGGCAGTAGCACAATATGATATATTGAAAGAACTTGATGAAAATTATGCTAAAAAGCTATTTATGGACATTTATGAATAGAAAGATTGCGTCTCCCATAACCCAAGAGCAATTTGCTTCTGAAAGTTCAATATTGATGTTTTGTATAAGTAGGCGCACTCAACCGTAATCTACAGCTTATGCTGTATAAGTCTCTAACTGACAATTTAAAGGGAGGCATAACTTGAAAATTAAACTGTTATTTGTATTACTCGCTTCTGTCTTGCTTTACGGTTTCACTCATGAGGGTCCTGTCACAAAATACCCAATAAATCATGACAAAATAAGGAAGTTTGCTGCCACCCAATTTGGCGGAGCCAAAAAGATCACCCTAATAAATGCACAGACCTCTACGCAAGACTTCTTGATTGCTGTGAAATCTGGAAGGGTAGTTATTACTACTGATACAGAATCTTCAGCATTTGTTCCTGGAGGCGAAACTGGTCCAATGTCAGAAGAAGAGTTGGAAGAATTAGTCGGAAATCTCAGATCCTGGACGAATACTGCAATGTCTCTGTTGAAAGAAGAATTGGAAAAGAAGGGCTTTACAGTTACTAAAGATGCTCCTAAAGAACTAAAATTGTGGGTTACTCCCAAGATTGATGTGGAAACTATAGCCAACTTCCTTTTTACATGTAGGTTATTTATCAAAGCAGAAACAGGTGATGGATATATAGTAGAATACGAAGGAAACAATCTCTCTCTAGATCATCTCCATAACATTTTTGGAGGTGCCGTAGGGTTGGCAGTTGAAGACCTCTTGAACGACGATGAAATCCTGGCTTATCTAGGGGCACCAAAATCGAGCCCTGCCCTACATGCCAAAAATGGCACTGGATCAGCAAAACGCAAAATAAAGGCGGGAAATAGGAAAGCCTGGTCGGTAGCTGAAGTTGGAGAATTTTTTGGTGTTCCGGAGTCGACTGTCAGGCGATGGATTGTAGATCGAGAGTTGAGAGCAACTAAATTGGGATCAACCTGGCTAATACCGAATTCTGAGGTTGAGAGGATATCTAACCCGTCTAAACAAACCTTATCAAAAGAGGTTCGACTTTCAAAGGAGACAGAGTCTAATCAACCCGACCCTAGAGAATGGCTGCGAAAATTACGTCATCTGAAAGCTATAGGGCTGCTTTCACAGGAAGAATATGCAGAGGAAGAAGCGAAATTACGGAAGGCAGGACGAATTTAGCGTTGATACCCTCAATAATGATCTGCTTGAGTGAAACTGCGAAAAATACTTCGATTAGGAGGCAGTGATAGTGAAACGTCATTCATCTCATTTGTATTTAAATTTGGAAGGAGAATTAGCTTGAGAAAATATTCAATTATTCTCTTGGTTATAGCAGGTTTTTTGTGTTCTGGTTTCCGGCATACAGGCCCTCTCAAAACCTACCCTACAAATCCGAAAAATATGGAGAATTTCAATACTGCTAAATTCAAGAAAGGGCAAAAGATAAGACTTGTTAACGCCCAAACGTCAACTACGGATTTCTTAATTGTTAAGGAACCGAAAGGGAATCAGGTAGCGAAAAACATTTGGACTACTATTTGGATGAATACACCTTTTGTTTCAATCGCAGAACTTCCATAGCACGGGGCCTGTTATTTTATCGTCTCTTAGAGCAAGCTGTATGTGAGGCGCCTGTGCCGTACAGAGAAATTGTCCATAATAAACAGTAAGCGTCGGGCAGTCACCGAACGCCAGCGAAATGGATAGCCCGGTTTGACAATTTAAGGGGCTTTGAGGTACTATTTAGGGGCACATATTGACCGCTGTCCATTTTCCATGATTCTGTTGGTAGTCTTCACTTTTTTGGGCGGGTATCAGGGTGAAGCTTAATGCACGTACTCTTCACCTGAGGGTTCTGCCAGATACCAAAGAAATCCTGACCATATGGTTTCTTTTCTCAAGGCCAAAATCGTCGGTTCAGTGGTAATCCTGAAAGCCGTTCTTTTCTTGACACAAGCCATTTTTTGTAACCTTATTAGTGTTTAGGTATTTTCACCATTCATTCAACCTCTACCAGGAGGTTACCCCTTGGAGAACCCTCTCAAAAAATGTGCAAGCCTAGCTCTTGACAGGGCGTCCGCTGATCTGTTGACAGGGGGTGGGCGTTTTGCCACTCCGTAGCAGATTATGGAGCCAATAAGAATTATATCAACAGTGAAGTAGATGGGAAACTTCTTGTCTCCAGAAGGTTTATGAACATTTTTGATAACGACAACTGCAAAGGAGAGCTAATATGAGACTTCAAAATATACGGGGCGTTTTGCTGATAACTGGGATTTTCCTCGCTCTGATTGTAAGCGGAACCCTTGGTTGCGCCAGTGTCAACGTGGATATGGTACAAGCACCGATGGTCTCAAATATGGTGGACAAGATCACTGACACAAAAAGCGCACGTCTGGTGAAGGATGGGCTTCCAGGCCAAATACTGTCGGTGACCGCCATTACAGAGATGTCGCCGAATAACCTTAGCCTTCTGAAAGAATCTGCTTTGCTCTATTGTGTTTATGGCCTTTTCATTGAGGATGAGGATCCCGAATACGCAAAAGAATTATATTCTATCGGTAAGGAGTATGGGCTAAGGGCTTTAAAGCAAGATGATAAGTTTAGAGAAGGGCTTGAAGGTGGGAAAAAGATTTCCGAGCTGGTGGATAATCTTGGTAAGAAATATGCTGAGGCCCTGTGCTGGACCGGCTTGAATGGCGGGCTTTGGCTCATTCTTAGCCTGGATGATCCTGCAGTATTAACGGAAATGGCGGATATCGTTGCGCTGGTAAAACGATCCATCGCTCTGGATGAGACCTATTTCTATGGGACAGGGAAAATTTTTATAGGTGCCTACTATGCACTGGTTCCTTCATTCTTAGACCCGGCGGGAGGGCCGAAGAATTCCAGGAAGATGTTCCAGGAAGCAAGATCAATTTCTGACGGAAAGTTTCTGCTGGTGGACCTTTTTGAGGCACGCTATCTTGACACAGCCATAAGAGATCAGAAGCTTTTTAAAAAGCGTCTAAAAGACGTACTTTCCGCTGATTCCGGTGAATTAAAAGGGGCGTATCTGATCAATGAACTGTCAAAGATGAAGGCCAAATACTATTTAAAACATCAAGATGCCCTTTTTTGAAACAGAAAAGAGATCAGGGTCAAACCTCGACAATTAGCAAACAGAGTTCTGGATTGAGATGACGTTGGAACATGGCAAAGGCCGAGGGGAGTCCTGAATGCAGTCTTTAATGGCATGGCAAACTCTCTAGCGAAGCACGAGAGGGTTGAAATCTGTGGATTCTGCTCGATGTTTATTAAGCAGTACAAGAGGTACACCGGCAGGAACCCAAAGACGGGAAAACAAATCAAGGTAAAGCCAAAAAAGCTGCCTTTTTTTAAATGTGGTAAGGAATTGAAGGAGAGGGTGGATATCTAAAAAATGAAGGAAGCCAAAGGAGGAAATTTATGAAACAACTGAAAAGGGACCTGCAGGCGGTATCGAAAAGCCTGAAACAGCTGACGTTGAGAACGGAAAAGATTGTGAAGAAGGGTATTTATATTGGGGTGTAACCCATAAGAGAATGAAGAACCCATTGGAGGCCTGCGGGGATATTTCCTTTACAACGTTTTTGGGTAAGGCTGATAGGATTTGAATTTGCCGACACACTGTTGTAGGGGGACCTTGGTCTGGTTTCAGCGCCGGTGAAAGGAGAAAACCATGGATCATATCTCAAGAGAATCGAATGAAATCGCACAAGATATTGTCGGTGACATGATGCACGTTCTGAAAAGGGAAGTCACGGTCCGCATTATGTTACTCATCTTGTTGCCGCTTTTCTGTTTAGTTTCCGCATGTGGCACTGAGAAATCCAGCGATGAATTGAACTCTGTTAAATCCAGGGTTGAATACATAGAGAAAAGATTAGATGGACTTGAAGGCACAATAACTAAAAAGCTGGGTCGTCTTGAGCAAAAGGTTAACAGTCTTGAGCAAACAATGACAAAAGTGAATAGGTCGCTTGCTACTATGGTCAAGACTAAATCTGTTCAAAAAAAAGCAGTTGCTACGATTAAAAAGGCTCACCATACCGTCGGTCGGGGAGACAATTTATCCCGAATAGCCAAAAGATATGGCTTGTCAGTGGTCGAACTATGCCGGCTTAACCAAATAACACCAAAAACAATCATTCGCCCAGGCCAGAAACTCATAGTCTCAAAAGTCAGCAGTAAACCATGATGAGGGTGATTGAAGATAGAATTATTAGTCTAATACTCTATCGAAAAATACAAGGGTTCATTTGCTATTCTTGACAAGATGCGGCCGATATGAGACAGAACCTTAATGCACGT
>Ga0222626_1001215_pt1 | contig 11844 bp, 8 predicted proteins | sample AntAcemetageno91_FD_179862 | JGI IMG/M metagenome (GOLD analysis project Ga0222626, IMG submission 179862) | Saline water microbial communities from Ace Lake, Antarctica - #91 | ecosystem: Environmental > Aquatic > Non-marine Saline and Alkaline > Saline | place: Antarctica: Ace Lake | collected...
TCCATTGCAGCTAACAATTAGATAAACACTATCTCATTGTGTTTATTCCCCTTTTCCCTTCTACTGGGATATTTTGTTAAGGTGCAGATAATGACATTCATATGGGGAATTTGATATAAGTACCAATTTAATTGTTGTGAAATTTTATTGTAAATGTACATCCTTCTTCTAATTAAATTTGATTATATATTAATTAAATCTCCTGGACTTTTTATTTTAGATATGTTAATAGTGCTGACGTGTGTGTATATTTCGGTTGTTTTGCTGCTTGCATGACCCAATAATTCCTGTATATAACGTAAGTCAGTGCCATTTTCTAATAAATGTGTTGCAAATGAATGACGTAAGGTATGCACCGATCCGCGTGTAAGTATATTTGCTTTCTTTTTTGCTGATACCAATATGTTTCTTAAACTTGTGCTGGAATACTTGCCTCCGTATTGTCCTTCAAAAAGGTAGTTATGTGGTTTATATTGTTCAATATATTTTAATAATAGCTCTTTAGCTGAATCACCAAGGGTAGTATACCTGTCTTTTCGTCCCTTACTTCTTTTAATGTGTACCATATTACGGTCATATAATATATCTTCTGGTTTTATACTTAATAACTCAGCTGAGCGTAAACCAGCTGAATATATTAATAGTATTATCGACTTATGCTTAATATTTTCAATACTGCCAATTATTCTAGCTACTTCATCACGACTATATATTGTAGGTAAGTTTTTGTTTCTTAATGGACGATGAACCTGGTTTAAATCAATATTCTTTTTACTTACAACTTTGTAATATAGCTTAATAGCTGTTACAGATTGATTTATTAATGATGATGATGGTGAACTCATTTGTAACCATGTTTTGTGATACGTATCAATCTCGTCAACACCGAAATTGTTAATCTGAAGAAAGCTATTTCCCCTGAAAGCATTTATATACCTAATTACCATGCTATGATATGTTGAAAATGTACTTCTACTATAGTTATGTAATTGCATGTATTCCAGGTATTCAATCGGGCAGCTTTTGAAATTTACACTCTTTTCGTATGATTGCTCCATGAGCATTTGCCTTATTTTTATATCACTTATGGTAAGATCTGAATTAATATTAATAGTATAGTTTGGTAATAAATAATTAAGTACTGCTATAAGTGCTTTACGATAGGCCCTAAACTGCCATATTTTAAGTTTCTGATTCCACGAAATTATACCAGGTAATTCTATTTTTTGCTTTGTCGAGTAATTAAATATATGTTTAAACCCAATTAGTTTTATTTTGTTTTCCTCGTACGGAAATAGAGAAATAGTATCCAATTTCTTTCTTTTTACTAATGGCCTCTGATTGTAAAATGCTCTGCCTATATTATTATGACTTATTTCTGGTTTTGGTAACCATGTTAAATAAAAGGTGTTTATAATGGCTATATCTGAGAAAAGATCCTTTACAATATTTATGTTTTTTTTTGTGTTTAAAAAATAAAATGAACCGAGCTCTACACTATGCATTACCCAATCATTGTTTTGAATCCGCTTATAAATAGTTGCATTATTTTTAAAATATAGCTTAATGACTTCCTTACCATCTAAACTTCCTTTGTTTAAATAAATAGTGGGGTTAACTTTATTATGATACATATGTGAATTTATCATTTGTTAAAAGTAGCTGAGAAATGCGGTTTAACTAATTTAATAAATGTGTATATTCGAGTATAACCGTTTATAAAATTAGATAAAAGTTATATATTTGTTATTTGAATTTTGTAGTAATACTAATTAGTTATTAGAATGAGCCTTTTAAAACAAAATATTTAAGAAGATAAGATGGAAAAGATAAAGATTTTAAGGCTCATTTTGGTTGCTATTTTGGTATAAGCTTTAAAATAAAATTATACGAAATGAACAATACAATTTTATGCCTTCATTGTGGCGAAAAAATAATTGGCAGGATTGATAAGAAGTTCTGTGATGCGGATTGTAGAAATAGTTATAACAATAAGAAAAAACGTAATAGTGAAAAGCAAATAATTGAAATTAACAGGATATTGCGAAAAAACAGAAGAATACTAAAACAATTTAATCCCGAAGGTAAAACTACAATCCGTAAAGAGTATCTTTTTAAACTAGGATTTAATCAGAAATTTCATACACACACTTATACATCCCAACACGGTAATACATATAAATTTTGCTATGAGTATGGTTATATGGAACTCGACGATGGTATAAAAGTTTTGATAGTAAATGAACAATCCTATATGTAAATTTTATGTAGGTTTCAAAGCTCCGCCTACTAAGTCACTGATTTTGCATGGTTTGCTATTTATGAAATTATCGTTAAATGCAATTATGCATATGTAACTTTAACCTTTCTATTAAACAGTTCTTGTTATTATATCATTAAAGGTGTAGCTCATTTGATTTTCACAAAATGAGTTTATGTTTAGTTTAATGATAATTTAGTATTACTAGCATTTGTACAAGATTTCTCTCAAATACAATTAGATAATCATCGTTTAATATGGGTCATATTGCAAACCTAACAAAAATATTTGGGTATTTGTTTTTTTTGGATAGAAGTTTTTTATGCAGCAGTGATAGAAACGGCAGCCTACTGAAATGGGGTGGGATGTTTTTTGTAAGTAGCAGGGCTTACATTAGTAAGACACTGCTACGCACTAAAAAAACACCTGCCACATAAAGTTGCTATAGTGGATAGCACGGCCGCTGCCCAAACTAATAGCTGTATTAATTAGCGGTTATATTAAAGTAGTTCGTTAATTATTGAATCGATGCTTATACCATCTGCCTCGGCCTTGTAATTCCTAATAATTCGATGGCGGAGGGTTGGTAGTGCTATTGCTTTAACATCTTCAATATCAGGAGAATATTTGCCTGATAATGCTGCGTTTGCTTTTGCGCCAATAATTAAATATTGTGAGGCTCGTGGGCCTGCTCCCCAGTTTAGATAGCGGTTTGCCCAATCGTGTGCCGACGGAGTGCCGGGGCGTGTTTTGGATACTAGTTTAACCGCGTAATCCATTACATTTTCAGCAACCGGTATTTTGCGAATTAGTTGTTGAAAGAATAATATCTCGTCGGCATCAATTATTTTTGACACTTCAGCATTTGATCCACTGGTTGTTCTTTTTACTATTTCTAATTCTTCGTTAAACGATGGGTAATCCAGAATCAAATTAAACATAAACCTGTCTAACTGTGCTTCGGGTAGGGGATAGGTTCCTTCTTGTTCAATAGGGTTTTGTGTTGCAAGCACGAAGAATGGTGCGTCAAGTTTGTATTCATTTCCGGCTACAGTGACCGTTTTCTCCTGCATAGCTTCCAATAGTGCTGCCTGCGTTTTTGGTGGGGTACGGTTAATTTCGTCAGCAAGTATAATATTCGCAAATACAGGACCCTTAATAAATCTAAATTTTCTATTCTCATCAAGTATTTCGGTCCCAATTATATCTGATGGCATTAAGTCGGGCGTAAACTGTATCCTGTTGTAGCTTAATCCTAATACGTCGCTAATGGTATTAACAAGTAATGTTTTTGCAAGTCCCGGAACACCAACTAATAAGGTGTGTCCCTGGCTGAAAATAGAAATAAGTGATTTCTTAACTATATCATCCTGACCTACAATAACTTTTGCAATTTCTGATCTGAGTTTGTTATATTTATCTACGAAAGCATCTATTGCTTCAACATCGGAATTATACTTCATTTAAAATTCTAGTTATTTGATATTATTGGTTATTGGTTATTGGTCATTAGTTATTGGTCATTAGTTGTTGGTGGTTTTTTTTACCTAATATTTATTTTGACATTCCCCAGTCATGATCAAAACCACATATACTATAACTGTCTACTATCCTTACGTATGTAGTTTTTGCCTTATTATCGATCCATTCGCCTACTTTTTTCATCTGTTTATCCTGAAGTGCCCATTCACGTATTCTGGAATAGTCGTCAACTAAATTTGCTTCATGTGGCTGTGTTTTTTCTTTTAGAAGTAATATCCTGTATGCATCTTTTTTATCTTCAGTTTTCATTGGAACTGGATTTGATATTTCGTTCACTTCCATTTTTTCGATAACAAATGAAACTTGAGGGTCTAGCTGATCTGCTTCAAAAGTTGTGCTCATTGAGTACGGATTAATAATTATCCCACCACTATTTTTATTATCAGATTCTGAGAATTGTACTACTGCAGTTTCAAAAGTAATTGAATCGGCTCTTATTAATATTGCTATACTGTCGAGCTTCTGTTTTGCAACGGCAAGGTCTTGCGGGCTAACTTTTGGGGTTAACAGAATATGTCGTACATTAATATAGTCTCCTTTTCTTTCTATCATTTGAATAATATGGTATCCTGCTTCAGTCTCCAATACATTTGATATTTCGCCTTCATTTAATTTATATGCGACAGCTTCAAATTCGGGATATAACTGGCCTCTACCATAAAATCCAAGTTCGCCTCCTTTTTTAGCTGAGCCCGGATCTTGTGAATACATAATTGCTAGTGTAGAAAAACTGCTGCCATCAAGTATTCTTTTTCTGATTTCATTCAGCTGTTCTTTAACTCTTATCTTCTCTTCAATACTAATTGGTGGATTTTTAACTATCTCTGCAATAACATATTCAGTTTTAATAAGTGGAATACTATCCTTTGGTATCGATTTATAAAATGAATTTATTTCGGATGGAGTAACATCAATATCCATAACAATTCCTGACTGTACCTGCTGTGCTAACATTTGCTCGTAAACAATATTATGAAGCTCCTTTTTTATTTCAACCAGGGTTTTGCCATAGTATTCTTCCATTTTTTCCTGTGATCCAAATTGTTGTATAAAGCCAGATAGTCGTCTGTCAAGGTCTGCTTCAACCTGTACTTCACCAATTTCGATACTGTCAACCTCGGCCTGAGTAACCATGAGTTTTTGAAAGAGTATATCTTCAAGAATCTTACATTTTATATCTGAAGCAGCCCCACTAATTCCGCCTTGCATCCTATAGTTTAGATATTGATTCTGGACATCACTCTCCAGTACGATACTTTTACCAACTACAGCTACAACCTGGTCGATAACCATTTCCTCCTGCTCTTGCGAAAATACATCAGATGAAAATGATATAATAGCAAGAAATATGAAAATATGTGATAAAAATTGTCTGCTTAGTATTGACATTATGTTATATGTTGTTAGTTGTTAGTTATTAGTTAAATGTGATTAGTGATTAGTTAATTATGATAATAGATTTCAAAATCATTATTCTTTAATGCTCTTTCGTAGATGTCATTTCTAACTCTTTTTGCTAATCTTACTTTTCTTTGTGAAATAATAATGTTATAAATGTCATTTCTTTTAAAGTCCAATGGCGATATATCGTCTTTAATTTTAAAGTCAATAAATTTAACAAAATAGATAAAATGGCTAGTTTTAATCTCGACAAATCGATTGTTTTTTAAAAAAAGCTCCCTATTGTATGTTTCGATAGGAATAATTTGCTGAATGTTAAAAAAGCTAACCCATTTTGTGGTGTCGAGATGTGCTGATACCGGATATACCTGAGTAACATATTCAAGTGAATCAAAAAGAAGCGAATCAGGTAAGCTAAATATATAATCGAATTTTGCTTCTGTTGTAGAGTCATTATCAATTATTACGTATATAGCTTTGGTAATATTTTCCTTTAACTCAAAATCGTTTAAGTGTGCAAAATAATATTCCTCTATATCTTTGTCGGTAACAATTGTGTCAAGGTTTTGATTAATTAGTTGTGTTTCATAACGATATATAATAAGTGAGTTTCTGTAATCTTCAAGTTGTTTTGAGAAATCGAGTTGTTTGTCCGGAAGATTATATTCAGCCTGATATATCATTAAATTTGTTTTAATCCAGTCGTTAACAGAGCTTCTAACAAAAGCAATACTGTCTCTTGGTGAGATGTTGTTTGGGATAATGTCTTGGATATCTGAAATATACAAGTACTTGTCCTGAACTCTTGCTAAAAGTGAACCTTCATGATTATCCAACGTATTAATACAGCTTGATAATAACAACAATACAACTAGATATGATAATACCTTTTTCAATTATTAAATGTTAAGTACGAATCTTATTTACTACCGTTTTCTATTATGTTTTCAAGTACCTCATTATTAATGCTAACGGGATACTTTTTCTTTAATTGCTCAATCCATTCTTTTTCTAAAAAAGTCTGGTAATCTGCAGTTACTAGTCCTCTTGCTTCGTTAAGCTCTTTTTGCTGTGCAGGTACAACACTATTGACTTTAATAAAAACAACTAATTCTTCTACGTCAGAATTTATAATGTCAAGCTGGCCAGGTTTCCAACTAACCATATCAACATATGTATCATCACCCTTTTCGTATAAATCAGGGAAAATAACGACTGAATTAATGCTGTCGTTGGCTAGCTCTTTTGCAATATCTCCATTATTATCAAATCGTTCAATAATTATTCTAACTTCATCTGTAACCGATTTATCTTTAAGCTTATAAACAGTAGCATCAAGCCGTTCGTCCCACATATATTTTTCTCTATTATTTGAGAAAAACTCTTTTAGCCCTGTAGTATCTTTTACAGCTTTTGTCCATACCTTTTCATCTGTTAGATTAAAAAGGAGGATACCATCGTGATATTCTTGAACAAGTTCTTTAAATTCAGGATATTGATCCTCAAGATGTGCATCCATAAAGTTAATGCAGCTTTCTTTTTCAAATTCGGTAAAAAGCATATTTAAATAAACTTCTTTTCCAATATTTTCTTGAATACTCTGATTTCTTTGAGAAAATAGTGCAAAATCGTATTGCGAATACTTCTTTTTGCCTAGTCTCATTACAGGTTTAACCATATATGCAAGACTATCAGCACTGAATTTGTCACTTAGAATAGTTGAGTCGATTAGCATATTTATTTCAGCAATTGCTTTATGGTAGGTCTTAAATTTATTTTCGGTTTTTATTTTTGAAATTACTGCTTCTTCACTTTTCTTGGCTCTTTGGTCTTTTGCAAGTCTCTCTTTTAATTTTGGTGACTCCTCATCAAAGGTTCCGGGTTGTTCTAAACTAATTAGTTTAATAATATGAAAACCGTAATCAGTTCTGATGGGTTCAGAAATTTCATCTACTTTGAGATTATCAACTACTACCACAAATTCAGGCACTACTCTATTACATGAAAATTTACTGAGTTTACCTTTATTTTGTATTGATCCTTTATCTTCTGAGTACTTAATTACAGCCTCGTCAAAGGACATGCCGTCTTGAATTTTAGAATAAATGTTATTAATTTTTTCAGCTTTGCGTAACGAATCTTCGGTTGTTGCCTCTGGTCTAAGTGTAACAAAAATATGAGCTACTTCGGCGCTGCCCATTGCATCTTTAATATCAGTTACTTTAAGTATATGATATCCATACTTTGTTCGGATGATTGGAGATACTTCATTCAGGTTTGTTTTGTATGCTGCATTCTCAAATGGATATACCATGTTAAAAACAGTAAAATAACCTAGGTCACCTTTGTTACCTGCTTTAAATCTTTGCTTATTTGGAATTGCAGCACGGTCGCGTGCTGATGGATCATCTGAAAATTCTGCAGCTGCATCTCCAAATTCAGTTCCTTGCAATACCTTCTCACGAATACTGCTAATTTTGTTGTAAGCTATTAGTGTATCATCAGGATTTGCGTTCTCATCAACCATTATAAGTATGTGGCTTGCTCTAATGTCTTTAGTTAAATGATTATAAGCCTCAGTTAGTAAGGCTTCATTAACTGCCTCATCAACAAAATATGGTTTGGCAAGTTGTTCACGGTATCCTTTCAATTCAGTTACAAAACTGCTTGCTGTATCCATTAATAAGGCTTCTGCTTCTATTACTTTTAGCTTGAAATTGATATACAAGTTAAGATATTCGGTAACAGCAACTGCTTCATAAATATCATTTTGTGTATTATTTTTTTCATATACATTTACAAATTCAGTTGTCGTAACTTCTTCATCTCCAATTGTAACTAAAACTTTATTGTTAGATAATATTTGAGAGACTGCACTATTTATAGTTAAAATAACTACCAATGATAATAATAATCCTTTAAAAAGGTTTTTCATAGTGATTTTGTTTATTGTTAAAAATTTCATTAAAATTTAGGTGCAAATATATTTATTAGTTTTACTACATATTAAAATCCAACATTGGATATTGTGTTTTTTAAAGTTAAGAATTCCGACTATAATTCGGGGCTTCGCGTGTAATTGTTATATCGTGAGGATGATTTTCAACCACTCCGGCAGCTGATATTTTAATAAAGCTAGCTGATTGAAGATTTTTTATTGCAGCTGATCCGGTATATCCCATACCAGCTCTTAATCCACCTATCATTTGTGTAATAACCTCATTAAGAGAACCTTTATAAGGGACTCTGCCAACGATACCTTCAGGTACAAGTTTGCTTATATCATCTTCCATATCTTGAAAGTATCTGTCTTTTGATCCTTCTTTCATGGCTTCAACGGAACCCATTCCTCTGTATGATTTATATTTTCTTCCATCATAAATAATGGCTTCTCCCGGTGATTCATCAACACCGGCAAATAATGATCCTGCCATAATTGAATCTGCTCCTGCTGCAATAGCTTTAACAATATCACCAGTATATCTTATTCCACCATCTGCAACTACTGGTACTCCTGAACCTTCAAGCGCACAGGCAACATCATAAATAGCGGTGAGCTGTGGAATGCCTACTCCTGCTATTATTCGTGTGGTACAAATCGACCCTGGACCTATCCCCACTTTAATACCATCAACTCCGGCAGCTAACAAGTCACGAGCTGCTTCTGCTGTTGCAATATTACCAACAACCAGATCGATATGTGGAAATTTCTTTTTGACCATCGATGCCATATCAAGTACTCCTTGTGAATGACCGTGAGCTGTGTCGATTACAATGGCGTCAACACCTGCTGCTACTAGTGCTGTAACACGATCGATAGTATCAGGGCCAATGCCAACAGCTGCAGCAACACGTAATCTTCCTTGTTTGTCTTTGCAACTGTTTGGATGAGCTTTTATTTTAATAATGTCCTTGTAAGTTATTAGGCCAATAAGCGTATTTGTTTCGTCAACAACAGGCAACTTCTCAATGCGGTGTTCCTGGAGTATATCGGCAGCTTTCTCAAAATTAATAAATTCAGAAGTTGTAATTAAGTTATTACTTGTCATTACTTCTGAAATAGGCTTATCAAGGCTGCGTTCAAATCTTAAATCACGGTTAGTTACAATACCAACAAGATGATTATTTTCATCAACAACAGGTATTCCACCAATACCATGTTCAGCCATTATGTTAAGTGCATCCCGTACAAGCGATTCTTTTATAAGAGTAATAGGGTCAGGAATCATTCCATTTTCAGCACGTTTTACCTTATAAACTTCAGTTGCCTGTTGGTCTATGCTCAAATTCTTGTGAATAACTCCAATGCCACCTTCTTGCGCCATAGCAATAGCCATCTTCGACTCAGTTACAGTATCCATGGCAGCACTTGAGATAGGGATTTTCAATTGAATATTTTTTGAGAAACTTGTTGTTAAATCAGTTTCTCGAGGTAGAATAGTTGAATGTGCAGGTACCAAAAGAACATCATCGTATGTAAGTCCTTCCTTACTAAATTTATTGCTATCGAATGACATAATTTCTTAAAATTAAAATTTGCCAAAAATACCAAAAATATGCGATATTACTAGTATCTTGTTAGTACTTATTAATGCATATTTAACAAGAATTAACGCTCATTGATACTTGATTGGTACTATTAGTCAATCATAAACATCAGTTAACTAACATTACGGTGCCTCGCTGTTGTTTTGAAATATCAAAAACATTTTTGTAGATAAGCCTGTAAACATATGCTCCCTGGGGTGATATGTTGTTGTTATATGTTCCATCCCATCCAACTTCATAATCTGTTGATTCAAAAATTAGTTGCCCCCACCGATTATAAATTTGAAGAAGATAACCAGATCCTCCAAACCCAATTGCTGTTGGCTTAAAAATTCTGTTTGCATCTATATTGCTGCCAGGCCTGAAAGCATTTGGGAAATAAAAGTCAGTTTCTTTAAAGAAACTAATAATATTTGAGTTGCTTGTTTCTTTATATCCAAAAGAGTTACTATCGCCTTCAATAGCTTGTATCCAATATGAAAATATTGTTTCATCAGCTGCTATTGAAGAAACATCATTAATATAATTAGTATCAGCAGAACTAACAGAGTCAAAGGGAATTGTTGGTATTACGCCATCACTCAATATTCTGAAAATATAATATCTGCTAACTCCACCATCGAAACCTTTAAAAGTATTCCATGTTAGCTCGTTCTCGTCAATACTTAGTTGTTCACCTGTTAAATATATTGTTTTCATTGTATCAGATACCAACGATAGGGCGTCACAGCTATCATATACTTTGATAGAGTAATTGTAAAAACCTTCTGATCCGTTTGCAGTTGTATCTAGATAAATGTACGGTGACGTGTCAACATCATTTCGGGAAAGCGTAGCTAATAATGTTTGTATTACTCCTCCGGCTTCACTTCTCATAATTTGCCATGTGCAAGTATTTGGATCTAAATCTACATCAATTGTTAATTCTATAAAATTATTATCGTGCAATACATCTGCATTTGCAAGGTAAATGGAATCAGGCTCTATAAAATTACCTGTTATTATTGATTTTGTACATGATGTTGAAGTGAAGCTCCCAAAAATAGCTCTTATGAAATAACTGTATTGTGTATCGTTATCAATATTAGTATGATTGTAACTTAGTTCTTCTGATGAAGTTTCTCCAATTAGAATATCACCACTCGAATCAGCAAACCATATTTGATATTTTTCCAAAGGTTGTACTGGGTTAATGTATGGTTCCCAACTAAGTGAATTTCTTGCTGGACAAGTCATATATGTAATATTATGTAATAATATGGGATTCAAAGGTGTGTTATATGTACCTGGGCTTTCATTATCGCAGCCGTCAACTGTAGTAATGGCATATTGCTTAGTCTCTTCACAAGGATTATGAGTATTATCCTCAAAGCTTGTATTCTGATTGCCAAATACTCTACCTATTTCAATCCAGACATTATCATGTCGATATATAATTGTGCTTGCAGCATCAATACTAGGTGATGGTTCCCATCCTAAGATTACTCTAATGTTGTCAACTACACTAATTGAGTCCAGAACTGATAATATGGGTTTGCGAGATTCTGTAAAATTCGTGTCAGCTATATTTGATTCTGCAATTATACTTCCTAAAGCATCCAAAGCCTCAATTTTATATTCAATAAAAACATCACAATAGCCATTTGGAATTGTATCATTATATAAAAATTGTGAAGCAGGAACATCATTGTTAATAACTGTCCAAATGTCGCCTGCTATTTTCCTAGAAACTTGAAATGCGTCTATTGGTGTTGCTTCAAATGTCCAATCAAGTTTTGCAATGCCATGATCAGGTGAAGGAGTACCACCATAACTAACAACAAGAGTGTCAGTTAATAAATTAGAAACCTCATACGTTTTTGCGCATGAAACCATAGATAAATTATTACCAATGCTATATGCAAGGTGGTTAATCAGAAATAAAACAACAATATTTATAAGTATTACTTTCAAAATTATTTAATTACTCTCCATCGATCCAACAACAAGTTTAATCATTTCATTATAATTAAAATATTTGTTTGCAGTATTTTTTAATTGTTGTGAAGTTTGTTTCATCATTTTATTCAAACTTTGTGTGTAATACTCAAAAT
>Ga0222626_1001230_pt1 | contig 11709 bp, 11 predicted proteins | sample AntAcemetageno91_FD_179862 | JGI IMG/M metagenome (GOLD analysis project Ga0222626, IMG submission 179862) | Saline water microbial communities from Ace Lake, Antarctica - #91 | ecosystem: Environmental > Aquatic > Non-marine Saline and Alkaline > Saline | place: Antarctica: Ace Lake | collected...
GATCAATGGCTATAATCACCTTTCGGTGCGATCTGCGGTGTCCATTATTTTGGATCGGATCTGCCATAATAGAAATTGTATCGGCTCGTAGGAGCTGAATGACTACCATGGACAGACTTGTTTTTTGACCTGGTTTGTCCACAACAAAGATAGAAAATGAACGTCTGGTTTACCAGCATTTTCATATAGACCCACATGTCCTAACGGGCACAACGAATATTGAAAATGGTATTATGCCGCCCCCCCCCCGACGGGCAATGGGCCCGGCCCGGAACCGTAGACGGCCCAATTGGCCGGTTCCTATTACCCATCGGGGGGAGGCTCTGCTGAGGTTGCCTGGAAGTTTTATTTTCTAATAACTGCCACGGGCAAACCGTATTCTGGCCCCGGCCTACCCACAACGAAGCATGAAAGAATGTTAGGCTCGCCTACTCTTTCATACAAAAAAAATAAAGAACTCGCGTTTGGAGGATAGTTTAAAAATGGATGTATTACAACGGTTAGAAATGGAGCAGTTGCGTCTTGATATGCCTGATTTTAGAGCAGGGGATACCATCAAGGTTCATGCAAAAATAAAAGAGGGTGAAAAAGAACGTATTCAGATATTCCAGGGTGTTGTTATCAAAAAGACCAAAGGAATGGTTGGTTCTCGTTTCACTGTGAGAAAAATTTCCGGTGGAATTGGCGTGGAGAGAATTTTTCCCCTGAACTCACCTTCTATTGAGAAAATTGAAGTGGTGACCCATGGCCGCGTTCGACGCTCCAAGATTTACTACCTGAGAAATCTTCGGGGTAAGGCTGCCAGAATTAAAGAAAGACGTATTGCTTAATTTTGACTGCCATCTGGGCATTTGAAAAACAGGTGCTACAGGCCGGATACCGGTCTGTGGCAGGTATTGATGAGGCCGGCAGGGGACCCCTTGCTGGCCCTGTTGTTTCTGCGGCGGTGATTCTTCCCCTTGATTTTGCCGTTACGGGTATCAATGATTCCAAAAAACTAACTCCCCGCAAAAGAGATTTGCTTTTTGACCTCATCATGGAACAGGCTCTTGCGGTTTCAACTGGCATTGCCACTGTGGAAGAAATTGAAACCATTAATATTTTGCAAGCTTCACTTTTATCCATGGTGCGGGCTGCCAATGCACTTTCCCTTAAACCTGATTTTTTTCTGATAGACGGGAAATTCACCATTGATTCTTCTGTTCCCCAGCAGGCGATTATCAAGGGCGATGCCAAAAGTATTTCCATTGCAGCGGCATCCATCATTGCCAAAGTGACCCGGGATCGAATTATGCGAACCCTTCATGATCAATATCCCCAATATGGATTTGACCGCCATAAAGGGTATCCCACTGCCATGCACAAAACGGCTGTTATGGAATTCGGCCCTTGCCCGGTACATCGAAAGACCTTTAAAGGGGTTAAAGAATTTTTATAAACGGGCATGTTGTTCAACGACACAACAAAGATTGAAAATGGTACTATGCCGCCCCCGACGGAGGATGGGGCCAGCCCGGGATCGTCGGCGGCCCTTTTTTTTGCCCTGCCGGTCTAAACCACAGAAACTGCGGGCAAGCTCCTCAAACAATCTGTGCTTCTTAACGCCCGGCAGGGCAAAAGGGCTGATCGCCTTTGGATCCCAATGGGCTGGCCCCATCCCCCGCCGAGGGCTCTGTTGTCGGTATTTTAATGCTGTATTTTTGGCATCCTTCAAAAGTGCTTTACACTTTTTTAGAGCATTCCTCATTGCAAGGACTTTTTCCCAAAATACTGTAAAGTACTTTTGGACTCATATGAAGGATGCCGTATTTTTTTACACAATACTTCCCTGAGGAATTAAGCCATGGTAAACAATAGCAGACAGATATTTGGACAGCAAGCTGAAGTCGCTGCTGCGGGCTTTCTTCGTTCACGGGGATATACCATTCTGGAACAGAATTATACCACCCGGTATGGGGAAATTGACATTGTTGCATCCCATGACGACACACTGGTATTTATAGAAGTAAAGGCCAGACGGGGCCTTCGGTATGGGGGGCCCAAAGAGGCGGTCAATGCGTCTAAACAGCAAAAAATCATCGGCACCGCCACCCACTATCTCAAACAGCATGGTATCCATGACACCCGCATTCGATTTGACGTGGTGGCCATGCTTGAAGAAAATGGGCAGTTTTCCTTTGAGCTTATCTCCAATGCCTTTCAGGTGAGTGGATGAACACAGACACAACAGTTAAAAGCGGCACCCTTTATGTGGTGGCCACCCCTGTTGGCAATCTTGAAGATATCACCTTTCGGGCCGTTCGGATATTACAAGAAGTGGATCTCATCGCCGCAGAAGATACCCGTCATACAGCCAGACTCCTCTCCCACTACAATATTAAAAATAGTGTGATATCATGCCATGAGCACAATGAAATGCAACGATTGGATCTGCTTTTGGACAAACTTTCCCAGGGGAAAAACATTGCCTTGGTCTCCGATGCTGGCACCCCCACCATCTCTGATCCTGGGTATCAATTGGTAAAAAAAGTGGCCCAGGAGGGTATCCGGGTGGTTCCCATCCCTGGTCCATCTGCTGCCATAGCCGGTCTAAGTGTGTCTGGTCTTCCCACAGATTCGTTTTTGTTCATGGGATTCCTCCATAGAAAAAAGGGGCGACGTCAAAGCGCTCTTCAAGGGGTGAAGGATGAAGTGGCCACGCTTATTTTCTATGAGTCTCCCCGGCGAATTATTGTTCTTCTGGAGGAATTGATATCAATTTTGGGGGATCGACCGGCCATGGTGGCAAGGGAGATCACCAAAATTCACGAGGAGTTTCTCCGGGGAACATTGTCCCAGATACTTGAAATCCTCCAGTCCCGTCCTTCCGTTAAGGGAGAATGTGTTATTTTTGTGGCCTGGGAAGAACCAACACCTCTGGCAGCACCCGTTGCCGATGAAATGGATCGCATTCTTCTATCTGCCCTTGCAACCAGCGATGAGCCCCCTTCCCGTATTGCCAAACAATTATCGCGAAAGTTAAATTGCCCTCGCAAGGAAATTTATCAACGGATTATAACTTTAAAAAACTGTTGACCTCATATCCTCCCATCCCGGAACCACAATACCTGTTTTATCTCCATACTCTCTGACCCAAAACCTGCCTTTTTTTAACTATATAAATTTTGTTGTGTCAGCCGCTTACTGCCATGTATGCTGTATTTTTAGCGTTTTATCATCGTTAAAAGAATGGATACATCATCAAGATCAAGTCTGAAGGCCCACAGAACCCATTGATGAGCATATGCTTTTACGAATCTTGTGGTTTGACGATAATTTTGACGTGTAATTAGCGAAATTTTATTCATTTGTTAAATAACTCTTGACAAATGCCGTTCTATTCAACTAATAAATAGGCATAAAAAATATCAATATAAGTAATTAATTATCATTGTACTAATTCCTTAGGAAATGGGTGATTCCCGAATCTCCTGCCTTGATTTCAACGGTTTTGTTTCCCATGATGCACTGTATTTGCCGCGTTGATATCCTCATTTCCCCCAATGACAGCACCAAAAGTTTTTATAAGAAAGTTTCACCAATACGCTGGAATTAAAAGACTTTCATTTTTCGTTGTGGCAGTAGTGACTGCCATGTATGTTTATTAGAAAATATAATTTCCGGGGAACCTCAGCAGAGCCCCCCCCCGATGGGTAATAGGAACCGGCCAATTGGGCCGTCTACGGTTCCGGGCCGGGCCCATTGCCCGTCGGGGGGGGGGCGGCATAATGAAATTTGGCTCCGCGTCTACGACCCAATATTCATTGTGTCCAGCAGGACATGCCCGTTTTATAAGAAAGTCCTGGCAAATCTGACAGATTTTCATGCTTCGTTATGGGTAGGCCGAGGCCAGAATACGGTCTGCCCATGGCAGTTATATCCAAGATTCCATGCTCTCATCATGGCAATCGCATTTACCATGATCGTTATTTCGCAAAAACTTAAAATTTGACTTTATTTTTTTTAATCAGTCCACTTTTTCGGAGGTGTTTATGCAGTTTAGAAAAAGGTTTGAAGCGGGTGAATTCGCCTGTTTGGTTCAGATTGAGCCTCCCAAGGGAACAGATGTTTCAACAATGGTTGATGGCGCCATGGGGGTGAAAGGAATCGCCGATGCATTTATTATTCCGGAAATGGGCAATGCGGTGATGCGCATGAGTTCCCTTGGCGCTTCTGTTGTGTTAAAGAACAAGGGCTTTGATGTGGTGATGCAGGTTAGTTGTCGGGATCGAAATCGGCTGGCCCTCCAGGGGGATCTTCTTGCAGCAGCAGCCTGTGGCATCAATGCCATGATGGTGGTCACCGGCGAAGATCCAAGCTTTGGAGATCATCACACGGCAAAAGCCGTATATGATGTGAACCTTGAGACCCTTCTTGCGGGAATGGCATCCCTTGAAAACGGACACGACATGGCAGGGGTCGAACTCAGCGGTTCCCCTGATTTTTTAAAGGGAGCCACTCTTAATACCTGTCTGCGGGGGGCAGATAGAGAAGCAGAACTGGACCGGATGAAAAAAATGCTGGATGCGGGTGTTCGTTTTTTCATTACCCAGCCCTTGTTTGAATTTACCATGACCCAACCCTTTCTCAAGACCGCTGATAAATATGGCGCGAAAATAATCCCCACGGTATTGCTGTTAAAATCCCTTGGTATGGCCCGCTATATGGCCAGAAATGTGAATTATGTGAATATGCCAGATACCATTGTGGATCGTGTGTTAAAGGCATCGGACAAGGTAAGAGAGTGTACCCGTATGGCCCGGGAAACCATTGAGGCCGTTAGGAAAGAAGGCTTTGGTGGGGTAAATGTCTCCACATTGGGATGGGAACACAAGCTTCCCGAGGTACTGGGTGTCATGGACGGTTTGAAAGGGTAGGAGGAGATCACATGTTGGATAAGGCAAATGGAAAAAGGAGTCCTGCAGGATCAGTCATGGTTGTGGGGGGCGGTATCGCTGGCATGCAGTCTGCCATTGATCTGGCAAATTCCGGTTATTATGTTTACCTTTTGGAAAAAACCTGGGCCATTGGCGGCATGATGGCCCAGCTGGACAAGACATTTCCCACTAATGATTGTACCATGTGAGTGATTTCCCCTAAACTGGTCGAGGTCGGCCGGCATTTGAACATAGAGTTGTTAACCAACACAGAGCTCATTGATCTTGAGGGTGAGCAGGGCAATTTTACGGCCCATATCAAAGAAAACCCAAGATATATTGATGTTTCAAAATGCACCAGCTGCGGCGAGTGTACCAAGGTATGCCCCGTGGATTTTCCCAGTGAGCATAACCAGGGCCTTGCCACGCGCAAGGCCATATTTAAACAGTATGAGCAGGCCATCCCCGGGGCCTATGGCATTTCCAAGCGATCTATTGCCCCTTGTAAGGCCACCTGTCCCGCCCATGTGAGCATCCAGGGGTTTGTGGCATTGATCAACGAGGGAAAATACCGGGAAGCGTTGAAGTTATTTAAAGATGAACACCCCTTTCCCGGCTCTTGTGGCCGGGTGTGCCATCATCCCTGTGAATCGGAATGTACAAGGGGAGATGTGGAATCCCCGGTGGCCATCCAATACCTGCATCGTTTCCTTGCCGATGAGGATTTTGCATCGGATGATCCGTATATCCCGGAAGTAGGAGAAAAAAGAGACGAACGAGTTGCCGTGGTGGGTTCAGGCCCTGCGGGGTTGACCACTGCTTATTATCTGGCACAACAGGGATATGGGGTCACGGTGTTTGAAAAATTGCCGGTTAAGGGCGGTATGATGGCTGTGGGTATTCCCGAGTACCGATTACCCAATGACGAATTGAACCGGGAAATTGATGTCATTGAGAAAATGGGTGTGGAGATCAAAACCGGGGTGTCATTTGGAGAGGATATAACCCTTGAAAGCCTCAAGGCCGATGGATATCAGGCCCTTTTTCTGGGGACCGGTCTCCATGGCAGTCGGGGGCTTGGCATTGACGGTGAATCCCTTAATGGGGTGCAAAAGGGGGTGACCTTTTTGCAAGAGTCTGCCCTTAAAACCGCCTCAAAACTGGAAGGCAAGGTGGTGGTTATCGGTGGCGGCAATGTGGCTGTGGATGTGGCATTAACGGCCCGACGTCTGGGTTCCCAGGATGTCACCATGGTGTGTCTGGAGGCCCGGGATGAGATGCCAGCCTGGGATTATGAGGTGGAAGAGGCGCTGGAAGAAAAGGTTGAAATCCTTAACAGCCGGGGTCCGGTGCGATTTATCGAAGAAGATGGGCGGGTTTCCGGAGCAGAGTTTAAACGCTGCACCGCTGTATTTGATGAAAACCGTCGCTTTAATCCCCAGTATGATCCAACGGATCTCATCACCCTGGATGCCGATCATGTGATCATTGCCATTGGTCAAATGTCGGAATTGCCCTTTGCTGAAAAGGAATCCATTGCACTTACCCCGCCAGGGGGAATAGCCGCAGATCCTGTCACCCTGCAAACCCCCATCCCTTGGGTGTTTACCGGGGGCGATGTGTTTTATGGCCCCAAATCCGTGGTGGATGCCGTGGCCTGTGGTAAAGAGGCGGCCATTAGTATCCATCGCTATATCCAGGGGGAAGATCTGGCCCTGGACAGGGAACAGACGTTTGAATTTGAAAAACCGGATGTGGCCAATGAGCCCAAAATAGCCAGAGTCCATGCCTCAAAACTTTCCGTTGAACAGCGTGAGGGAAATTTTAAAGAGGTGGGTATGGGACTTCCCGAGGCAGATGTACTCCAGGAGGTCACCCGGTGTCTTTCCTGTGGTATCTGTTCAGAATGTTATCAATGTGTGGACGTCTGTCTGGCCGGGGCCATTGACCATAGCCAGCAGGTGCAGTTCCGGGAACTTGATGTGGGGTCTGTGATTATGACTTCCGGTAGCAAGCCCTTTGATCCCTCGGGTCTGGACGATATCTACATGTACAAACGCTCTGCCAATGTCATGACCAGCCTGGAATTTGAGCGAATCTTAAGTGCTGGCGGTCCCACCATGGGCCATCTGGTACGTCCTTCGGATGAAAAGGAACCCCAAAAAATCGCCTGGCTCCAGTGCATTGGCTCCAGGGATACCAACCGTTGCGGTAATGGCTATTGTTCTTCGGTGTGCTGTATGTATGCCATTAAAGATGCCATGATTGCCAAGGAGCATTCGGAAAATCCCCTGGATTGTGCCATTTTTAATATGGACATGCGCACCTTTGGTAAAGATTATGAAAAATATTATCTCAGGGCCAAGGATGAGGAGGGGGTTCGGTTTGTGAAATCCCGTATCCACAGTGTGGATGAAGACCGGGTAACGGGAAATCTTATTCTAAATTACGTGGATGAGGAAGGAACCATGCAGCGGGAGGAGTTTGACATGGTCATCCTCTCCGTGGGTCTTGAAATACCCCAGGAAAATCGGGAACTTGCGGCCCGCATCGGGGTTGAGACCGATCAATACGGGTTTGCCAAAACATCCACATTTCATCCCCTTGAGACCACCCGGCCCGGCGTGTTTGTCTCCGGTGTTTTCCAAGGGCCCAAGGATATTCCCTCTTCAGTGACCGAGGCAAGCGGTGCGGCATGTGCTGCGGGCATGGCCCTGGTGGCGGCCCGGGATACCTGTACCCACAGTGTGGAGGTGATAGAAGAAAGGGATATCACCGGTGAAGAACCCCGTATTGGGGTGTTTGTGTGTAAATGCGGCATCAACATTGCCGGTATTGTGGATGTGGATTCCGTGGCAACATATGCCGATAAATTGCCAGGGGTGGTATACTCTGGCCTTAATCTGTTTACCTGTTCCCAGGATGCCCAGGACATCATGAAAGAGATCATCCAGGAACATCGCCTGAATCGGGTGGTGGTGGCCTCGTGTACCCCCAAAACCCACGAAGGCATCTTCATGGATACCCTGGAAAAAAGTGGCCTGAACAAATATCTCTTTGAGATGGCCAATATTCGTAACCAAAACTCCTGGATGCACTTTCATGAACCGGATAAAGCCACTAAAAAAGCCAAGGATCTGGTTAAAATGGCCGTGGCACGGGCTGCTACCTTGACCCCCCTCCATGAAAAGAGAATCACTGTAACGGTGAGAGCCCTGGTCATTGGCGGCGGAATAGCTGGCATGACATCGGCCCTGGGCCTTGCTGACCAAGGGTTTGAGGTGGTGCTGCTGGAAAAGGAAGCTGTTCTTGGAGGGCTTGGTAATAAATTGTATCACACCATTGAAGGCAACGATATCCGCAAATTTGTGGCGGAGCTTGTCGGTAAGGTGGAGGCCCACGATAAGATACAGGTGCTCAAACAGGCCCTGATTGTGGATTTTACCGGATATAAAGGCAATTTCACCACTGAGGTTCTGGCGGGGCCCGGCATGTATGAACGTAAGATTGAGCATGGGGTCATGATTGTGGCCACCGGTGCCAATGAGTATGTGCCAACGGAGTATGGTTACACCGACACCGATGAGATTGTCACCCAGTTGGAACTGGGGAAGATGCTTGAAGAGCAGGGCGCTGATCATCTGCAACAGGTGGTGATGATCCAGTGTGTGGGATCACGTAACGAAAAAAATTCCAATTGTTCCCGGGTGTGCTGCCAGGGGGCCATAAAAAACGCCCTGCACATCAAAGAACTCAACCCCGATGCCGATGTGTTTATCCTTTACCGGGATATGCGCATGTATTCCATGCTGGAACAGTATTACACCGACGCCCGAAATAAAGGAGTGCTCTTTTTCCGGTTTGATCCGGAAGACCCGCCGGTGGTGGAAAAAGGCCCTGACGGTGTCACGGTCACCTTCACCGACCATGTGCTGGGAAGAAAGCTTGCCGTGGATGCCGATCTGGTGGCCTTAAGTGCCGGGGTTACTGCGGCTGACACCGAAGAGCTTGCCACCATCATTAAGACCGGTCGTGATAAAGAGGGCTTTTTCATTGAGGCCCACGTGAAATTAAGGCCGGTGGATGCGGCAACCGAAGGGGTGTTTATCTGTGGAACGGCCCACAGCCCCAAGCTTATCACAGAAACCATTGCCCAGGCCATGGCAGCTGCCTCCCGGGCCACCACCTATCTTTCCTCGGATTTTCTAACCCTGTCTGCGGTGACGGCAGTGGTGGATCCGGATTATTGCGCATCTTGTCTTATCTGTGTGCGATCCTGTCCCTTTTCTGTCCCCCGGATCAATGAGGAGGGGAAAAGCTACATCGATCCGGCCCTGTGCCAGGGCTGCGGGGTGTGTGTGTCCGAATGTCCTGCCAAAACCATTAAGCTCAACTGGTATGAAGACAATCAATTGCTCAGCAAGGTGGAAGCGTTGCTGGAGGGGGAAATATGAGTACCGACTTTGAACCGGTCATTATCGCTTTTTGCTGCAACTACTGAGGGTACTCTGCTGCGGACCTGGCAGGTTCCATGAGATTGAAATGCCCCGCCACCTTTAGAATCATCCGGCTTCCCTGCACGGGAAAGGTGGATGTGATCCACATGTTAAGAGCCTTTGAAAAAGGGGCTGACGGCGTATTCGTTGTGGGATGCATGGAGGGTGATTGTCATTTTAAAACCGGTAATTTCAGGGCAAGAAAGCGGGTGGAGCAGGCAGCGGCCATTCTGGATAGCGTGGGCGTTGGCGGAGAACGGGTTCGTATGTACAATCTTTCTTCCGGAGAGGGGCCATTATTTGCCCAGTACGCCATTGAGATGGACGCTCATATAAGAGCTCTTGGCCCAAGTCCGGTGGGTACGGCCCTTAAAGCCCAAAAGACTGCTGCATAAAATTTTTTATATGACGGGTATGTCCTGCTGAACACAACGAATATTGGGTCGTAGACGCGGAGCCAAATGATATCATGCCGCCCCCCCCCAGACGGGTAATGGGCCCGGCCCGGAACTGTTAGACAGCCCAATTGGCCGGTTCCTATTACCCATCGGGGGGAGGCTCTGCTGAGGATGCTCGGAAGTTTTATTTTCTAATAACCACCACGGGTGGATCTTATTCTGACCTTGATCCACCCACAACCAAGCATGAAAATCTGTCAAGTTTACCCGGACTTTCTTATAAACTGCCACGGGCAGACCGTATTCTGGCTCTGGCCTACCCACAGCGAAGTATAAAAAAATATTAGAGATATCTACTTGTTCATATAAAACATACATGGCTGTAAGCACCAGCCACAACGAAAAATGAAACTCTCATGATTCCAGCATTTTGGACTGAGTTTCTTATCAACCTGTTAAATGAGGTTTTAGATATGATAGTAGCCGATAAAAAACCGATTGAAGAGATCATAGAAACGGTCAAGGGTTACGACCGAATTCTGGTGTTGGGGTGTAATGAATGCGTGACAGTGTGCGAGGCCGGTGGCAAAAAAGAAGTGGAGGTACTGGCATCTGCCCTTAGAATGCATTTTATCCAGGAGGGAAGTAAAAAAACCTTTGATGAACAAACCCTGGAACGGCAGTGCGACCATGAATATCTGGAGGAAATCCGTAGCGTCATTGATAATTATGATGCCGTACTCTCCCTTGCCTGCGGGGTGGGGGTGCAGTTCATGGCGGAAAAATACCACACCACCCCGTTGATTCCAGGAGTGAACACCTGTTTTCTGGGGGCCACGGAAAAAAGAGGACTGTGGACGGAACGGTGCCAGGCCTGCGGCTCTTGTGTATTGGCCCACACCGCCGGTATTTGTCCTATTTCCCGGTGTGCCAAACGGGTGATGAATGGGCCCTGTGGCGGTTCCACTGGCGGTAAGTGTGAAATTAACAAGGATTTGGACTGTGCCTGGCAGTTGATTATTGATCGGTTAAGAGATCTGGATCGCATGGATGAGTATGAAATCGTGACCCCCATTAAGGACTGGTCAACGGAGCGGGCCGGTGGGCCCAGAACAGTGGCAAGGGAGGATGTTCAAGTATGAAAATAAACACATCAAGTAAGCTGGAAAAGGTTTTTAAATCGGGGCACATTGCCGTTACCTCGGAATGCGGTCCTCCCCGGGGAAGTGACCCTGAAGCGGTTACTTCCAAAGGCGCTTTAATCAAGAATCATGTGGATGCGGTGAACATCACGGACAATCAGACCGCCATGACCCGCATGAGTTCGCTTGCCGCCTGTATTCATTTAAAACAGATGGGCCTTGAACCCATCCTCCAGATGGTCACACGGGATCGAAACCGGATAGCCCTTCAGAGTGATCTGTTGGGGGCGGCCTCCTTTGATATTCACAATGTGCTGTGCCTTTCTGGGGATCACCAGAGTTTTGGTGACTGTGCCCAGGGTCAAAATGTCCATGATCTGGATTCCATGCAATTGGTTCAAACCGTCAGGCACATGAGAGATGAAGGAAAATTTCTGGGGGGAGATGACATCAAACGACCGCCCAAAATGTTCGTGGGGGCCGCAGCCAATCCCTTTGCTGATCCCTTTGAGATACGGGTACCGCGTCTGGCCAAGAAAATCGCCTGTGGGGCGGAATTTATCCAGACCCAGTGTATTTATAACATTGATAAATTTGAAGAGTGGATGCGACGGGTAAGAGATCGTGGTCTCCATGAAAAGACCTTTATAATGGCCGGTATGACCCCCATGAAATCAGCGGGTATGGCAAAGTTCATGAAAAACAGGGTGCCGGGTATGGATGTGCCCGATGAAATCATTGCCCGGCTTGCCGGGGT
>Ga0222626_1001233_pt1 | contig 11702 bp, 2 predicted proteins | sample AntAcemetageno91_FD_179862 | JGI IMG/M metagenome (GOLD analysis project Ga0222626, IMG submission 179862) | Saline water microbial communities from Ace Lake, Antarctica - #91 | ecosystem: Environmental > Aquatic > Non-marine Saline and Alkaline > Saline | place: Antarctica: Ace Lake | collected...
TATTCTCCTGGCTCCTTGCCTTTATGGAGGGTGACTTTGTAGAGGTTGCGGGGCTTATGAATAACAACGATGTCTTGAGGCTTTTTCAAGTCGGTTAGTAGTTGTTTGAGAACCTTTCGGGTATTCTGATAATCTACATCGTTTAACCCATCCCGGAACTCAGTTATGTATTCCCTGAGATGTTTAACATTGTTCTCCGCCAGGGCAGTGTGTCCACCCGCCATTGATCTTTCTGTGGTTTTTGCCCTTACATATAACTTCCGCCATTTTTCAGTGAGTTCGACTGGCGCAGAGTTCCATTCATGATATATATTGATGTCTCCTACCTTAACAACGTCAACTTTTTTATCTCCCGCATAAGACCTTGCGATTTCTTCTAAATCTGAGAAATATAATCCCCATCCAAACGCCTGATTGCCCTCCCCCGTGCCGATCTTCTCGGTTGAAAACTTATCGAAGGAATGAGGGGAGCCGTGCCACCCCCCTATCGCAAACATCGACTGGCCACCATAGAGGACAGAGGACTTCATCTCAGGAGTGAGGGTGACGGAGTGGACGGTAGCAGGAATATCACGCCCATAAGCTATCATCCATTCATTTCTTGCATCCTCTTCGCTTTCAAAGTCGGCATCTTGACCCGGTTGTGCATCAAGAAATTCATCAAAGGATACTTCGGGGTGTGCCTCTCTGGTTTGTATCTCACTCGTTGAGACTCTTGCACCCCACTGTTTGACATACTTCCGCATGAAGCCGGGGAGAAGTTCATCGTAGAACTTTGCCATGCCCTCGCCGCCAACCTTGAGGTCGAGGCCGGAAAGGGTTTTAATGCCATACTTATCTGGTGTTGCCGCCAGCAACTTTCCAGAGACTCCCTTCCCCACCCATTTCTCTATTTCCTTATCATTCACAAATTCCGCAAATAATGTGCTGTCTCCCTTATATCCTTGTAGCGACCACTTTTTGTCTGACTTCTCTGCCACATTTTCGGATGGGACTAATTTCAATTCATCAATCTGCTTACTAAGGTCATAACGCTCCGCTTGTTGAGCACCAGTGGTCCAGCTCAGCTTATCATATCCACCTTCGGCGGCCATTCTTAGGGCACGCTTCATAAGGACTTCATGCCAGTTATTCAGGAAGGGGGCGGTGGGAACGCCTTGATATTCTGCTTTTAAAACGTCAAGTTCATCTATCTGTCTGTTCCGTTCTTCACGTGTTATCTCACCATCATCGAACCTTTTGAATATATCTCTTTGTCTACTGCCAATATCAACTAATGATACAGTTGGTTTTTCCCCCATTCCCTTCTCTTTTGCTTCCTGCAACCAATCTGACTGTATCTCTTCCAGGAAGAGGATCTTGTTGCCCTCTGCATCGGTACGATCATTCATCCGGATATGGGCGAGGACGTTAGGTTCATCCCAGTGGGCACCGTGATAGTCCTTGCCATATTCTTTATTAGACAACTGTTCTTCTATCGATAATGGGTATTCATCAAGTTGTTTTTTTATTTCTGGTTGCTTTTCTGCTATGGCATTCCACTTATCAATGTATGCTTGCGCCGCTTTTTTCGTGGTGAATTCTTCAGGCAACGCGCCTATGACAAGATAATGTGGAGTCTTGCCTTCTTCCGGCAACGTCACCAGCATTTCCCGATAATTCTCACCACCGGGGAGAGTGTAGGTATGGAATTTGGTGATATCAGTCTCATCGTTCCTGAGATATTCCCTTGCCTCGTCCCGCGTAAAACCTTCTCCTGCTTCATCCTCAAGGAGGATGTCGATTTCATCTTCAGTCGGGCCACCCTTCCACTTCTCAACCAGCTCAATCCGGTTCGCTTCAAGGAAGTCTGCGAAAGCCTGTTTGTCTATCCTGCCGTCTGTTTCGTTCTCTGCTATCCACGCCTCAACGCCCATCCACTTCATCTCTTCGGGCTTGACGTCTTGGCGTTGTAGCCACTTCACAAGGCTCTGTGCCTTTGCTGGCATCTCCGTCATCTTGTTTCTGACGGTTTGCAGGAGCTGTGAATAGAGAGCTGGGGCGTAGCTGGACAATGCCACCCCCGACCTTCTCGCTCTGGTTGTCTGCGACTGCATCCTGCTGTACGATCCGGTGTAGAGTTTTGCAAATACATCTTCGGGGCGCATATAGCCACGGCCTTTCAAGTAATTGTTTAACCTTTGCAGGATTCTCAGCAATCGGACAAACGCCCTCTTGACGGCACTATCGGGATGACTGATACCTCCGTCCCCCCATCTTACCGCGGCCTCCGCGAAGGCTTCTGCCGCTTTTTCTTCGTTTCCTTTATAGTAATTGAGGATGGCGCTGTAGTCCTTTTCAGGCAGAGTCCACCTTGCGGCAACATGAAACGCCTCATGGAAGGCCGTCTTTCCCATGGTCCCCTGATCAAAGGCATACGATATCTCTATCAAAGCCCTTATGCCGTCAATGGAAGTCGAGCCCAAGATTTTATCCATATCCACCGTGCCCCCGTGCTGTTCGACACTCAGGGCAATGTCTTTGCCTTTCATGGTGATAAAGGGTCTCAGCTCAAGGCCGAGTCTCCGCATAGCATCTGCCGGGAGGATCCTTCCCAGGGTCTTCCATATCTCCTTCGTGATCGCCTGCAGCTCTTCTGCCTGGTGCTGGGTGACTGCGGGTGTGGCTTCGCCGGTGCGGAGGAACGCCGGGCTGGCATTCTGTCGCATCGCCTTCCATGTGTCTTCCCCGGTCCTCCCAAGTTCGCTTCCGGTTATATCAATTATGTCAATAGTATTAAGCTGCATGGCTTTTGCAAAGCTGAGCACGTTCCCGGTATTGACTGCGCGGTCTGGCTCGATAACGAATAACCCTGTAGCATTGCGCTTCTCGGCCATCTTCAGTGTCTCGGTTTGTACTGCGCCACGTAACTTCCCATAGTCGCCGGGCCTGAGAGTAGCGACCGGTGCGTTTCTATGGTCCACCAAGACAATCCCTCCATCTGGGAGGTGTGTCTTGGCAAACGACCTGACGCTATCTTCGCTGTCAAACTTAATGCCACGGTCAGGGACGGTCTTGAATTCACGGACTACTTTCCTTAGCTTGACTTCCTTCTGTGTTCCCTCGGGAATGACGGAGCGGTCAACGTAATCCATCTTTGCCGAATATTTATCATACGTTGTGGCGATTATATCCTTGGCCGTTAAATCCGTTCCTTCAAGGGTGTTTTGGAGGTTGTTGAATACAGCCTTGTCTTCATCGCTTAGCTTGGCGTTTCCCGATGGATGCTGGTGCAGCAACCATACGTTCACAGCTCCCTCGGTGTTCAGGGCCTGCCCAGCTATCTCGCCATAGTCTGCCGAAGAGGAAGTCTTCATCCCTGTGGTGTGGGCGAGGATGTTTATGATATCGTTGTTTTTGTTTGTGACAACAATCAGGAAGTGCTCGTTAGGGTATTTTGTGAGGTTGATCTGTCCGAGACGGGCTATGTCTGCGGCGGTTGAGGCTTTCCTTCCACCTTTATAGTATCCGTGGAGGACAGAGACGACTTCTGGGAGCGCCCCGGCTCGTATGGCACCAGCGACTCCGGCAGGGGGGTGAAGATCCGTTCCTCCTGTGGCGGGTACGTTACCGAAGAGGTCAAGTTGTTCTTTGATGACGTTTTCATGGGTGTATTCTACACCGGGTTCGTATATTTGTAAACCCTTTTCTGTCTCTCTGGTTTTCAACGTGCTAAACAGCGCGTCAAAGGCATCGGATACAGGGGGGAGTTCTTCTTCCAACAGATACGGATACCTGCCGACATCTCGTGCAAATCCTTTGACCTGTACTACATTAGCCAGATAGTCATTGTGGTAACCTTCCTGCTGCATCTTGGCGATGACATAATTCTCGAAGGACCGAGCTGCCCGTTCAATAATCCGCGACCAATATCCTGACTGGCCCTTGTCAATGAGTCTTGACCTCTTTGCCATAGGGGAATCATTCAGGGCTTTTACCAGATAGGTAAAGGCTTCCGCCACTTCCGGCCTGACGCCTTCGACCTTTTCCCATTCACCGGGTTTGAGCCGGGACACCTTCTCCAGTTCCCGGAACCGTTCGACCGACAATCTTTGTGCCGGGCGTTCCTTGTGCTGGTAGTAGTTCTCCGGGCTGTAGGTGATATAACTACCTTCTCGACTATATTCGCCTTCCCCCCTTTGTCTCTGAAAATAGTGATCCAGTGCGTGAAAGAACTCATGGGCCAGACATCCGGCGCCCCTTGGCTTTGTAAGGTTGATAACAAGGGTATCCGGTTCGTAGTGTGCTGAAGCCCAGCCGGCCCCCCGGGAGCCAAAGGCCAGCCCAAGAGATCCGTTCAGCGAAACAGCTTGCGGCGGTATGCCTATGATATTTGCCAGATCATGCAGGGCATCATAGGCCTGGTTCAGCATACCTTGTCGCTCTTTGGCATTCTTGCCCTGAGATACCCAGTTCCCGAACTCAACACCCCTGAATCCAAAGGCTTCCGTGAACATTTCCGGCGTGGCATCCTTATCTTTTCGGTAATCCTGTCCTGCCCTTGGCCGGTTTTCTTCCCCACGTACATCTCTTTCAGTTACGTTTTCCTTATTCTTTAGGTCTTCCCACGCCTGCACCAGAGCGTCGTAATGTTCGTTACGATAGTCAAAGGCCTCCTTTGATGTCTCGAAAGTTATGAGTGCCCGGTAAAGTGAATCCCCGGCCTTGTTGATAGAGACCTTTCCCGTGCCGCCCCGGACTTCAAACTTCATCTTCTTTGCTGCGACTTGGCCTTCAAGCATATTTTGGATTTCAGGGATAGCCGCCTCTATATCAGCTACTCTAAAGGTTTGCCCTCTGCTATCAATCTCAACCACCACATAAGGAGAAGGTATTTTCTCGCCATTATCGTCAAAACGATATGCGTCTTTCTGCTCCCTTACTCTGCCGATCCTACTCCAGTGGTTACGATCAATCTTTTCAAGCAGCCTTATCTTTGCTGCGACTTGGGCCAGCCTTCTATTGTCCTCCATCCCTGTGAGCATCTCATCTGCCCGTTCTCCCGATAGTAACTCCCGGGTCATTCTTGTAAACTCCTTGACCTGTTCGACCCACCCTTTTACTTTATATGATGTTCTCGGTTTTGCGGGGATCTCTGCCCGAAATGCGGTTGCAATCGCGGCATCTTTGATGTCCTCAATGGCATCTACTTCAGCTTTCGGCCATATTTTACTGAGTGGTAATGATGCGATATCTTCATCGGCAAGGTCTTTCTGGATTGAAGGAAGCTGGTCTTTTCTGGCCCCCGGCATCTTTTCACCGAAGTCTTTGAGAGAGACCTTTCCTTGTTCTAATTGAAATCCTTTTGCAGGCTTGGCAAGGTCGGGATATAATTGTTTATATTTATCAGCTAATTTAATATACTTTCCATTATCCCCATACGCTTCAAGGCTTACTTCTGGTTTCCATATCAGTTCAGACTTGCCGGGTTGAGATGTTCCCATGTTAAGCATCAATTCGCTGACGGGAACCTCTTTTTCGAATACCCTGCCACCTTCGCCGGCATAGTTTTCTTGTGCAAACTTTTTATCAAGAGTGACCCAATCGCCCTCTTTAATTTCATACCTATCTTTAAGAAATGCTCCTCGGTAGACTTTTATTGTGCCTTCTTTTTGATATGGGATATTGGGGAATTGCTCCTTCCATGTTTCGGGAGTCAATTTGCTTAATTGATTATCACCATAAACATATTCTTCTAATGTCGGAACCGCAGGCTTGGCTTCTTCCACAGCCTTCAACGTCCCACGCTGTAGCATGGCATCATATTTGCCTTGTTTGGTTCTTGTCACCTTTCGCCATCTTACTTCGGAGTCGTATTCATCTTCAGTGCCTTTTACTTTAAATGGATGAATGTACTGTTCGTACCACTCTCCATCTTCGTACTTAACTTCATTTCCTTCTGGGTCTTTATAATATTGGACTCCTTCAATCTTCTCCGCGGACTTCAGGTCGGGGTAATCGGCAAGGATTTCTTGCCTTATTGAATAACCTTCGGCCTGAGCATCCTCAACGCCCTGCTTGTGTATCTTTCTAAGTTCTTCTTTGGTAGCAAATTTCGGCTTGTAGTCACTAATGCCATCTACCCAGTTCTCAAGGGTGTTCTTATGGACAGATGCGACATACTCGTCAAGGGTCTGGTCGGATGGTTGTAAGTCCCAAGGGTTTGTTAGCGTAATCCCTTTTTCCTTCGCCAGCCGTGAGAGGTATTCGTTTTGTGCTTCATATCCCTTTGCCCGAACATATTCCTTGGCTTCTTCTTTGTCTTTTATTTCCCAAGGCTGCTTCTCTCCTTCTCCCTTTCCTTTTTCTTCCGCTGTTTTCGCTTCTGTCTCTTTTGCTGTCTCACTCGATTCCTCCTTTAATTCTTCTTCGGTTTTTGCTTCCTCCTTCGCCTGTGCCGCCGCTATCCAGCCATCAGTAAAAAACGCCTTGTCTTTCTTGGAACGGATATCTCCCGGATACTGGGAAGAGTACCCTTCGACCTTTGCGGAATACCCTCGCGCATAAGCCTTCCCATACTTCCCTGCAAGAAGGTTGAATTTCTCTTCACTGAGCTTCCTTTGCTCTATGGGTGGCGGGGCCACTGCCTGGGGAAGGTCAAGTTCCTCTATGGCCTCTTGTCTTAATGCCCGAAGCTCCCCTTCGATAACGTCTTTTTTAGTCTCGTCCTTCTCGTCCCGCAGTCTACGCTTAGCATTTACGATTTTCTTCTCTACTTCTGTCGGGTCTTCAGCCTCCTCCTTCTCGATGTTCCCCACTTCCTGCCCCAACAGACTGGTGAACAATGCCCCCTGTTGTTCTGGTGTACGTTTTACTTCATCTTTCTTCTGGAAGATAGGCTCAGCTTCACCCTCAAGAGTAACTTGGTCGTACTCAGTCTTTTCAAGGCCTTTTGGCGTGAGAACTTCTTTAGGTTTGGGAATGGGGCCGGTCTTGGACTTCTCGCGCATTTCGGCAAAGAAGCCAGAGATAGATTCTACTTCTTCGTCTGTTGCGTTCTCTTCTTGTGCAATCTCTCCAATAATTTCTTCTTCAAGACTGCCTTCAACTTCTCTCGCCTCGATTTCGGCGAGTTCTCCTGCGATCCATTCATCTGTCATTCCCTCCATTTGCTTGTCTAGTAAATCTTCACGTCCAGGTGCAAAGTATTCCCTTGCCTTCCCTGTACGCACCAGCTCCATAAGAGCGGTACCGTCCTCTACGCGATAGCCCTTCTCACGCATCATCCGCGCCATATCATCAGGGTCGTAACCCCGGCTTTCGTTCTGTGCGCGTTTAATATCCGGACTGTCCTCAAGCAATATGTTCTTTTTCTTCCCTGACTTGGAAACAACCCATTCGCCATAATCCTTACCATACTTCAGGCCACCTTCAAAAATAATATCAGTCAAAAGATTCTGCGGGCCTTTGCCTGTCTTTTCCGCTTTCGGCCTCTGCTTTGCCGCCCGCCTGTCCTCTATGAACTTTGCCGCCTTCCCCATCATGGCATCGGGGGTCTCTTCGGACATGTCGGACCCGCGCCACGCATCGAAGTCCTGACGCAGACGTTCATACTCCGGATGGTCCTTCTTGATCTGGCCGTAGCCTTGGGCTTCGGTGTACCGGCTGAAGTTTACCGGCTTGCCGTCTGTGGTGCGGGGGACGGTGGGCTTAGGAGTGGGTGTGGCAAGGGTGGCTTGGCTGTAAAGAGCTTCTTTGTCGGCTTTATAAAACTCTTCTGCCAATTTACGGTCACTGGCAGTCATAGTATCTTGCATTCGTGTAAACTTTTCATGGGTTCGTTGAACAAACTCCTCTACCGTCTTATACTTCTTGGCTTCCGCAATAAGAGATTCAGAGAAGTCACCAGTTGCCCCCTGAGCAACTTTTCCACTCTCGGCCTTATCATCGGGTGTCTTTCGCTTAACGTCTCCTGCGGCTTGCCCTGTGGGAGCGACGGCCTTGTATTCATCAAACGCGGCCTTTAATCCCGGCAGCCGTTCATCCTTCCCACCAATAGGCCATGTGATACCCTGCGATTCGGCAAATTCCTGAAAGGTCATGCCCGGGGGGGTGACACCTTTTTCCATATGTACTGAAGTGTCTTCTTCGCCCTCTCCACTTTCGCCGCCTATCGTTTCGCTCAGCTCCTCTTCCGTGTAGACGTTCTCCTCCCCTTCGGATTCCCCGGTGAGGATCTCCTTTGCGGTCTTGCCCTTGTCCTCGGGATCTAATGTTTCATCGAGGACTTTACGGGCGGGCGACTTGTCGGGCTTGGCGCCTTGTGCGTCTTCAACATCTTCGGCAAGTTTTATTGATGCAAAGTCAACAATCTTTTCCTCGAAATCGAATTTCTCACCTTTGCTTATAGAGTCCTGCGCCACCATCCTCCACTTCATAGCAAGACCCTCGTCCCTCGTGTTGCCAGCGATCCTTTTCGCCATGAGGTTTGCCGTCTCTTGACGAACATTCACGTCATCAGAGTTGAGATCGTTCATTGCCTTGTGAGACTGGTACACATTTAACCCCGCAGCACCAACTCCAAAGCCAAAAGCCATGGTGATAGCTGGGATAATCGATTCTTTTATTCCCTCGCTTATAGACGGTCCAGACACGCCTTCCTTTTGTCTTACCCATGCCTGTCCCCCTCCGGCTACCATTTCCGATCCAACAGAGAAGGGCATCTGCTTAACAATTCCTTTTCCAATACTCGTTGGCGTGGCTCTTAATAATGTTTTTAGCGTCAGTTTCGCAGGGGTAGTAATAAACTTCGACCCTCCAAACGTGAAAAGCGCGGCTAAATGCTCAGGTATCTCAGTCCCAACCTCAAACTCCGCCGAGCCCAAAGCGACGTTGTGTGACTTTTCTCTCCTTTCCTCTTCCGACAAATCGGGCTGGGTTTCCCCTAATTCATTGTAGACATCACGATACTCTTGACCATACTGGCCTACTCCAAACTGCGTTACAAGCGCCGTAAGGCCGCCTATCGCCCCACCGACCATGCGCGCACCGGGTATCGGTATCCATGATGCTGCCAACACTCCAAGTCCTGTGCCCGCCATTACGGATGCTGACAAAGGCATTGACTCTATTCCACCAAGTACACCACGCTTCACAAGACCATGCTCACCCCGAAGCTCTTCCTTGCTTCTTCGCAATGGGGCAGTTTGTGACATCTTCTCTGACCAGTCCATCACGCCACGGCCAAATTTATCAAGGAACCCCTCGTTTGTGTCTATTTCCCTGGGTGTGAGGTCCGCCAGCTCTGCGGCCTCCCCAACGGAGCTTATCGCTTGAATTGTCCCCCTGCCAAGCCTGGAGCCAACGGCACTGATCCATCCCCTGCTTTCGGGGGCGCCGCCAGCTTCTTCCTTCTTCTGCGAGGCTTCTCTCTCAGCCCTATCTTCAGCTACCAGACGATTCAGTTCATTCAGGTCAATCATAGTTCAGCTCTCCCCCTATAAGAAGTCGCTCCAGTCAGTCTTTTTGGTTCCCGTGAGATTCGCTTTCGGCATCTTGTCTCGCAGACCCGCCGTGACAGATCTAACCGCCTCGGCCCCCTTCGCAATAGTTGCCACCGCAGCCTTAGCGTTTTTCGTCAGCTTTCCCTTTTGGGCTTCCTGTTTCTTCTGCGATTCGAGGTAGTCTGCATAGCCCAGTTTAAAGACCTCCTCCCTCGGAAGATCTTTGTTCTCAGTGGCTCTCTTCTCGCAGAAATAACTAAGTAGATCCTTCTGGCGTTTCGAGAGGGGGTTGGCTTTCTTGGCGGCCTTGGTGCGCTTTGCCCTTTCGGTGTCGCTGACAGACTCCATATCCTTACGGTCGGTTTCCTTCTTGGGAGTCTCGCCCCCCCCAGGAGTCTCTTTGGCGTTCAACCCATCGTATTTCTTCCGGTCTTCGGGTGAGAGCTTTGCAAGAAAAGCCTTCTTCCTCGCAGGGAGAAATCCGTTAATGGACTTAACCGTGGCGGCGTTCATCTCGACGGGGTTCGGTTTCTCTTCGGGTTTAGCCTTCGCCTTAATTCCGAACTTCGCTAAATGCTTAGCGACATACTCATCTTGTGCGCCATACTGTTCGATGAATTTCGTCGTGTCTGCCTGTTGCAGGCCATCTGCCGAACCGCCCTCTTTCATGTACGCTTTCAGTAAGCCGTTGTATTCTTTAATAGCATCAGAGGTAAGATCATCCAGACGCTTCAGTTTGTCTTTCCCTTCCGTTTTGTTGCGTGTGTCGGCCTCTTTGCGCTGTGCCGGTGAATAGTCGAACTGGTTAATCTCTTCTTGCGAAGGAGTGAGCTGTTTCTGGGGGTCAAGAGGGTCCATATAAACACGAGTGGATACGCCGGTGAATGGGTCTACAACAACTGCTGTCCGCCAGGGGGACATGCTCCCTGCTTTATTATACATGAAGTCAGCATTGACCAGGCTTATACTGTTCTTTTCTTTGGCTCTGGCTGCTCCGCCCTCTCTCTCCTTTAACCACGCCTGATTGTCTGCTGTCAAAGCTGTAGCCATCTTTTGGAGTTCTGCGATTTCGGGCATGGGGATTATTCGTTCCTCTCCGCCTTCTTCCGTAGGCGTAAGCTTAATATTCCCGTCCCCCATGTCTTCAAAGTTGTATCCCTTCCATGCAGAGGTCTGCGCCACTTTAATGTAGGCCTGCTGCGCTCCTTGATTATCTCCGGCTGCAAACAAGGCATTCGCTTTTTCGATAAGGTCATCTCTCGTCTGGATTTCCTTTTGCCGCAAAGCTCCTTTCTCCTGGCGTCCTTGTGCCGAGAGATTGTACTTGTCACTCCGGATCTTTGTATCAACCACCCTGGCCTTGAAGAGATCGTTGTCGCTATATCCATTCTCTTTCGCGTTATACTCGGGATTCTCGCCCAATTTACCGGCAAGAGTTGTCACTCGTTCATTCTCTGCCCGATCTTCACTTTCCCATCCCATGCGTGTGCGGCTATCTCCGAGTTGCCGTACCTTTACCATAGTCCCTGCCAAGCTCTGCATGGCATTACCAATCTGCATCCCTTCTCTATATGACATGGTTCATTCCCCCTTATCCTAAATAGTAGGCTGCCATCCCTACGCCAGCACCAATGGCCGCCCCCCATGGGCCACCAATCGCGCCAATCTCTGCGCCAGCCATAGCTCCTGCGGCCGCTCCACCTAATCCAGCCATCATCCCGCCGCCGGCAGTCTTCCCGGGCTCTTCGGTCGTTGTCGTTCTATTCTGTCCCATGGCTCCGTAGCTGCTCGCCGCCTGTCCCATGGCTGCCCGTGCCTGCGGGTACGGATTGTCTACTGGGTATAAACTCATTGGATCTCTCATGGCACCCTCCTTTATATAGACATGCTCTCTCGTAGGTTAGCGAGGTTTGTGACTTCGCCCTGTACCCTGGCACCCGTTCTTGCCGTAGCCAAAGCCTTGTTTCTGTTTATGTCAACGTCTGCCAACCGACTGAGGGTTCTGTTTGACGAGGGCATCATCCCCATCCTTCCCGCTTCCCTTCGCACCTGACCGGGTACATCGGCAAATTGCTGTGATACATCAGCAGACGCACGGTTCATCCTTCCACCTATATCTGCGCCTTCCCTCACGCTGTCGAAATAGGCAGGCATCATCTCTCGCTGGAATCCTGCTTTTTCGGTACCTAACGCCGTTTGTTCTTTTGATAGCGCGGTCTG
>Ga0222626_1001236_pt1 | contig 11664 bp, 11 predicted proteins | sample AntAcemetageno91_FD_179862 | JGI IMG/M metagenome (GOLD analysis project Ga0222626, IMG submission 179862) | Saline water microbial communities from Ace Lake, Antarctica - #91 | ecosystem: Environmental > Aquatic > Non-marine Saline and Alkaline > Saline | place: Antarctica: Ace Lake | collected...
GTGTCTTTTCGCTCTCGCCATTGATTCCTGTGAATAATGCCCTTTTTGCCCCTAAAAAGCTCGATATAGGGCCTAAATATGGGTATTTTTATACCTGTTCTTTAATAGTTCTAAATAGTTAGCGTGGCCCGACCCCGTCTCTACCATCATCATGACACGAGAAAGTCTATTGAACCACCACCGGATGCGCCTCTGGCTCGGGTTGAGCGGTGGGGGTGAAAACCTTAAAAGGTATAGCACAAATGATGCCACTATCTATTTAGTTATCCATCTGCATCCCCTGGGATAGATCCACTTTCCAGAGTTTAGCCGGATTATTCTAATTGAATCGTTTTCCCCATCGCTACATTTATAGAGAATTGTAGCTTCATTCTCTTGCTGAAATACCCCGTAAATGGTTGATACTTGTTTCCCAGAGGTTCGGCAGCTGCAAAAATGTTTAATGGTTGGCTCAATATCCTGTATTGTAAGCCTCTCTACTGTAAGAACGTTGTCTTGTGCTATTACATTTTGCAATGGAACGCTGAAAAATAGAAAAGACAAAAAGGCTATTGTGTTTCTTAAAGACATTTTTATCTCCTTTCATATTTCGGGATTCATAAGTCGAACTTTTCTCTACATTTCTTTATTGCAGCATCTACCATGTTTCCTATTTCATCTTTACGGTCTCTGTTTTCCTCACTACTGTCCCAAGGAAAAAACCAAGTAAAAGGCTTAAGTGAAGGATCTTCTAAATTATAGCCTGTGAGTTCAATTACCCTTTTATTGCCTCTTTCAATAATGGGGTGCTCTTTCAATTCTGCTTTCACACAGTCTACTAAATCCTTTCCGGGTTGATGATCCATAATATACCTCCTTTTTGTGTTTGGGTCATGCCCTCCACGACAAGGGGCTGACCTGGGTTTATGATTAGGATTTATACGTTTACTCACGCCAACCAGGGTATTTGATCTTGTAATATCTATCTCTTGCCTTGTCCCATGCTCTGTGGACGATCCCTATTTGGATATTAATTCGATCTACTCTCTCTTGCCTATCTTCAGAGATATGAGGAGCAAACTTGATAGCAGGATCAGCCATTGTACACTCTAATCCTTCAAACGAATCAATATACTTTGAGTCTTGTTTGATTTCATCATCCCAAAGAGCTTTTATTTGATCTTTATCTTCTACTGCCATATTTACCACCTCCTTTCATTTAGATTTTGTTCCTTTGCCTTGTCTTGTCTCATGTGCCGTGTTGGTTTGTTGGTATTTACTCTTATTATAGCATGGATTTTCGATTAAATTCGCTTTTTTTCGAAACCCCTAAAAAAATAATCCTCAATTAAGCAGAATAAAGCGAGAAAGGACTTGACATAAGGATATAAATGATTATATTGATAGTGATGGGTAAAAAAGGCAGTAAAGGAGGTGAGACAGAGATGTTAAAATAAATCGTTTTCCATTTGGATGAAAATTTGAGGACGCAGCTTAAACTGGCCACTATACAAAGGGGGACCACAATAAAATCCGTTTTGACTGATATGGTCAAAAAGTATGTGAGGGAAACCGAGGACATCGTATGGGGAGAACCCGTTAAGAAAGGAGGGAAATGAGATGAGAACGAACACAAACGAATTTGAATTTAGCCATGGACGGAAACCTAAAGGGTTTGGTTACTGGGCCTTGGAGTTGACAGGCACGGATGGACAAGGACGTTATACTAGCCAGACCTATTTTGAGAGCGGCAATCTGGCAGAAGTCAAAAAAGCGTTTGCCGGAGGTTCAAGGATGAGGTGGGCGGAGTTAAAACCATAACAGAGGTGTCGGTTCTGCCGTAACCGATAAGAAAGGAGAATAATCATGGGAGTTAAACTACGAGAAAAACCGAAAGGATCAGGTGTTTGGTGGTTCTTTATCAACCATCGTGGCAAGCGCAGATCTAAGAAAGTCGGCAAGGATAAGAAAGCCGCTCGTGAAATGGCTAAAAAGATTGAGGCCAAATTGACGCTGGGGGATTTGGATCTTGATGAATTTAACCGGGCTTGTCCACTGCTCAAACCATACGCGGAGAAATGGCTAAAGCTGCCTCATAACCGGAAGGAAAAAACACAGAACAATTATGTCAGATCTTTAGAGATGCACATTTACCCGGTATTAGGCAAGCGGGAAATCAACCAGATTAAACGGAAGGATCTGAAAGCCCTTTTTGACGGCCTTGCAATCAGGGGCATGGCAACCTCTAATTTTCAGAACATCAAGGCGCCTTTAAACCACATCTTTAATCAGGCCGTCTTGGATGAACATATTGACCATAACCCCTTAGTCGGTTTGACCTTTAGCAATAAAAGGAATATAAAAATACAGCCATTGACGGAAGATGAGGCTTTTTCCGTATTAGATGAAGCTAAGAAATACCGGGAAGGCCTTTTTTATCCACAGCTTTTAACCCTATTAAGTACAGGTTTGAGGGTTGGCGAATTGTGCGGCTTGCAATGGGGTGACATTGACTTTGAAGACCGTTCATTTGAAGTCAAGAGGCAGGTGCATCAAGCAAAGGAAGGGACGACAAAAAACGGCAAGACAAGGGTTGTGTGGAGATGCCACTACTCCTAACCGAAACCCTAAAGGCTTTAAAGATTGAAAAACAAAAAGCGGCATTGAAGGCAGGCAGGCCATTTTGTAAATGGTGTTTTAGCTTCAACGGAAGGGACCCTATGGTCCCAAACGGCATAAAAACCGCCTTGGATGCTTCCTTGGACAACGCAGGATTGCCACACATGCGGATACATGATCTAAGACATAGCTATGCAACCATCCGGCTGATGAAAGGTAAGGAAGTTCCTCTTGGGTTACTCAACCCGATAATCAAAATCCCATAACAAAGGAGGAACTTCCTATGGCTACTAAAATAACGAGAAACAAAATAAATTTCAAAGGAAAAACAGTTTCAATCGGAATTGACATGCACAAGCGTTCTTGGCACATTACGGCGTTGGCGGACGGGGAAATCGTGTTGACCGTTACCCTTTCCATGTGAGCAGCGGGACATGGTTGACTTGCTTGCGCTTCAAACACACCTCTTTCCCAATACGCATCTCCCGCGGCCACAAAATACAAAAACCCCGCTCTCCATATCGTAAAGAGAAACGGGGTTTTGGGGCGGCTATGGACCATTTTGCATCCTCTTTCCCTCTCGGGCCTACCCTGGTACGGCGTTGATTCGATCTGGATGAGACTATGCACGATTCCGGACACGACGTTATTCGGTATAGAGCATCGCCTCAGATCGGCCCGGGCCAGGCGTTTAAAGAAGACAAACAGCGCAGCTATCCTGCTGAAAATACTGGGTACACCTCACTGGCGCATAAGTCAAGGTAAACCGGTTGCCGGTCGAAGATCCCGCTGTTAGGCACGGCTGTTCTTTACCCTGGGCTGCACAGACAAAACACCGAAAATGAATAAACGCCAAAATATCAGAGAATAAAAAAACCTGTGATATCCACAAGCCAGGTGGCTTAAGCGAAGCTTGTGATACTGATTCCGTATCTCAGACCTGGGACACATTTTTGAATTGAGATTATCCTAAATTTTCTTGTATGTCAAAAACCTGGAATATGCTTTACAATTGAAATGGATTTTTGAGCTCATATCACAACATTCGCTTATCTTGTGGTAACCATGACATATCTCAAACCTCGATCCGCCCCTCTGAATGCTGATATCACAAATCTTACCTGGATTGACCTGAATAGCATCTGCCTGCAATCAAAATATATTGCGGATTGTTAGTATACAAAATAAATTTGGTGAGAAATGGATTCAAGGTTTAGGAAAACATGAATTGAATGACCTCGAATGAAAGAGAAGGATTGAAACAGCAGTGTTGACTTCTCAGTTGGGTCTGAAAGTTAAGATGAGGTATCAATACTGGTGCATTTTCAAAGGTAATCTGAGTGAAGATTCTTACGAGTCTGATTTCCTCAGAGTTGACCTATCAAATGCCTGACAGATAATTTCTGTCGCTACCAGAGGGATCACTCATTCTAACTAATTCGCAATGCTGAACAACCCCTGAAAGGTTCCTTTGTCAGGATCGCTCAGAGGTTCGATCTTGAGCATGCAGTTGACTGAACCCGAACCCGTAACGATCCAATCAAAGTAGCTATCGTTTTCCGTGCTGGCAGCAATGGTTTCAAAGCTACCCGGTTTGCCGCCTTGACGAGAGATGGATATTTTCACATTGCCGGATATGTCTTTCGTCTCCCACGTGATTGTCATAGAATCCCCAACATTCCAGATCGTTGCTTGACCGGGCGCGTAAATAACCAAATTATCCAGTAACCGAGCCTGTCCGCCGCGCACAGCACGCACATACTCTCTATCGAACTTAGAAAGGGCGTAGTTGCCGTGGCCGCCGATGAAATAGACGATCCACGCGTAGGCGGTAGTATAGGCGTAGGTAGTAGACGACCGGTAATAGGCCGACACCGTGTCAGGAAAAAAGTCACGGTCTATTGCAGGGTCATATCTCGAATAATCCACAAGGGAGCGCAGTTCTCTCTGGTTTGGCAGTCGCCAGTCGTCATATCCGGCCAATGACAGGGCTTCGCAGTGGGAAATGGCGGCCGTCCAGGTTTCGTATCCGTCCGTGGCCTGCTGCCACATAAGACCCATGGTCGTGTCCGTCACCGTACCGTCTCCGTTAATAACCAAATGATTTAATGACCCAGTCTGTCCGCCGCGTACGGCACGCACATAATAATAGCTTCTTGACTTTTCGGAGTGGCCGTCATCGCCATCGCTGAAACTGACCATCCACGCGCAGTATGTATAATAGGCGTGGGTAGTAGACGACCAGTAATCGGACGACAATGTAATTGGAAAATAACCCGTGTTTATGGCAGGATTATAACGGCCCAAGTCTGTGATGGAGGCCAATTCCTTGATGGAGGGCATGCGCCAGTCCGAGTAGCCCCCGAACTGTTTCGCATTCACCGCCGCAATGAACACATCCCGGGCGTTCTGCCAGGTATATTGATTGCCTTTATCATGAATAGAGCCATCATCCGTCTTCACCTCCCAGATCAGCCCTGTCACATTATCCCGCACCATAACCCATTCAGTTGCGAAATCAGGCAGGTCATTGCCGTTTTCATCCAGCTTGGTATAAGATGGCGGGTTGATGAGATAATCCGAATCTTCCCCAAAGGTAGTGGTATAAGACTGGATTTGCCCTGTATCCGGAAGACCGCCTGGATCCGGCACAGGCAAGGTAATAAAAAATGTGTCATCGCCATAGATAGCCCCTACACTGTTTGTCGATCTCACACGGAAATGGTATGTAGCCCCTGGTTGGAGGTCAACAAGACTGGCACTGACTAACTGCTCGGTTGTCCCCACAATAGGGCTCTGCGTTGCCGTGACCTCGCTGCCGTAGCTGGTGGTAGTCCCATACTCAAACACCACCGCTGTTGAACCACCGTTTGGATTCACTGTACCATTTAAGGTGGCAGAGGTAGAGGTTATGGATGTTGCTGGACCGGTTGCGGCTGTGGGCTTGGCTATGTCCGTGGAAAAACTCTGATCATCACCATAAGTTGTCCCTGCACTGTTCGTCGACCTCACACGGAAATGATATGTAGCCCCTGGTTGGAGGCCAACAAGACTGGCTCCTACTGCTTGAGCAGTCGTGCCCACAAGCGGGCTTTGCGTTGCCGTGACTTCGCTGCCGTAGCCGGTGGTAGTACCATACTCAAACACCACCGCTGTTGAACCACCGTTTGGATTCACTGTACCATTTAAGGTGGTAGAGGTAGAGGTTATGGATGTTGCTGGACTGGTTGCGGTTGTGGGCTTGCCTATGTGTGTGGAAAAACTCTGATCATCACCATAAGTTGTCCCTGCACTGTTCGTCGATCTCACACGAAAATGATATGTGGTAACTGGCCGCAAGCCAATTAGATTAGCACTCAGGCCTTGAGCAGTTGTACCGTCAATAGGGCTCTGCGTTGCCGTGACCTCGCTGCCGTAGCCGGTGGTTTTGCCATACTCAAATAACACCGCTGTTACGTCTCCATTAGGGTTCACGGTGCCGTTGAGTGTGGCTGAATTGGATGTTATAGATGTGGCGATGCCCGTTGCGGCTGCAGGCTTGGATATGTTCGTGGAAAAAGTCCGATCATTGCCACAGGTGGACCCTACACTATTTGTCGATCTCACACGGAAATGATATGTAGCCCCTGGTTGGAGGTCAACAAGACTGGCACTGACTACCTGCTCGGTTGTCCCCACAATAGGGCTCTGCGTTGCTGTGACCTCGCTGCCGTAACCCGTGGTAGTACCATATTCAAAAACAACCGATGTTGAACCACCGTTTGGATTCACTGTACCATTGAGGGTAGCAGAGGTAGAGGTTATGGACGTGGCTGACCCGGTTGTGGCTGTCGGCTTGGCTATTTCTGTGGAAAGACTCTGATCAGCCCCGTGAGCCGTCCCTGCACTGTTCATTGCCTTGACACGATAGTGGTAGATGGTACCCGGGAGCAATCCAGCTATATTGGCACTAAGCCCTTGACCAGTCGTGCCGTCAATAGGGCTCTGCACTGCCATCACTTCACTGCCGTAACCAGCGGTCGTGCCATACTCGAACACCACGGCTGTTACGTCTCCCTTAGGGTTCACCGTACCGTTTAGCGTGGCAGAAGAAGAGGTTACGGATGTGGCCAACCCGGTTGTAGCTGCGGGTTTTGACATGTCGGAGGAAAAAAGGGTCAGCTTCTCAATGCTGGTAGTGCCGTTTCCCATGACGATTGATTTAATTCTTGTATCCCCTTGGTTAGTGACATAACCGCAGTCATATCCCCCCTTCACGGTCACTGATATATCCCGGTCAAACGAAAGGTCTTCAGAAAAAACAAGGGCCTGGCACTGAATCACATCCCCGTCAAAGGCATGATCATACGCCTCCTGGATAGAAAGATAATCGTTTTCCAAAATCCGCACGGGGCCGTTTGGACATAGGGAGGCATCTATGTAATGGGTCTTGGATTCAGTGTCTGAGCCATCGGGGTTGCTGACGGCGAGTGAAACGGGAAAGGATCCAGGAATCCTGTATATGTGATCTGGATTTTCTTCTGTGCTGGTATGACCATCACCGAATTCCCATAACCATTCGGTGATTGTCCCGGTAGAAAGACTGGTGAAATCGACAGTGAGGGGGACGGTTCCGTCAGTGGGAATAGCAGTGAAATCAGATTCAGGAACTGGGTAAGTGACTGTGATCAAATCATTTTTAGTAATGGTATCTGACCCTGCGGGTCCGGTTGCTGATAGGGTGACAGTATAAGTGCCGCGTTTATTGTATGTATGAGTCGGATTGTGGTTGGTGCTTGTTTCACCGTCGCCAAAGTCCCATAGCCAAAAAATAAGGGTGCCTGTGGATAGGTCAGTAAAATTGACCGTGAGCGGAACTATGCCTGAAGTCACATTTTGGGTGAATTCTGCTATGGGTTCAACTGGTCCGCCGCGCACGCACCGGACATAACCGTCCAAAGTCTTCGTGTCCTCGTCGACCTCTCCTTCGCCGAAACCCAAACCCCATGCGCTTTCAGGATTTGACACATGGGTGCTGCTGGACCAGTAATGGGCCGAGAACGTAATAGGAAAATAGTCTGTGTCAATCACAGGATCGTATGTCTCCTGGTCTGTGATAGACTGGAGTTCCTTCAGGTTGGGTAGACGCCAGTCGCCATATTCGGCATAGGTGAGGTTCTCTGCGTAGGAAAGCGCCTCCTCCCATGAATACGCCCCGGGAGCAGTTGCCTGCTGCCACATGAGCCCGGTAGTCTTGTCTGTGACCGTGCCGTCGCCGTTATTCGTCAAAGGGTCTAATGTTCCGGATGAACCACCACGCACACAGCGAACGTAATTGGTGTAATTTTTGTCGGAAACCGGTGAGACAGACCCATCCTCGAAGTTCAGACTCCACGCACCGTCCGGGAAGTGAGCATTGGCAGTACCCGACCAGAAATAAGACGAGACTGTATTAGGAAAGAAATCCGAGTCTACGGCAGGCTGATATGCCCCTAAGTCGACAATAGAGACCAATTCTTTGATGGACGGCAGCCTCCAATCAGTATGCCCCCCAAACTTGGAGGTGTTCACCTGAGCAACAAAGAGATCGTGGGCATTCTGCCAGTTGTAAACATTATCCTTATCATGGATTGACCCGTCATCGGTCTTGACTTCCCATGTCAATCCTGTGGCCTTGTCTGTGACCATTGCCCATGAAGTTGCAGAGCCAGGGAGTTCATTACCGTTCTCATCCAACTTGACGTATGAGGGTGGGTTAAAGCTGTATTGGGCATCCTGACCATAAAATGATTCTCCGGGTTGAGGGCATGTGATCTGGTTTGTGCTGTTGTAACACGTAACCTGCCCCGTATCGGGTACTGGAAATGGATATGACCAGACCGTAGAAGTCAATAGGACAAAAACAGACATAATCAGGAACAAGCAACCCAGTTTTTTCATGGCAGACCTCTTTTTATCTATTTGGTATTACAACCGCATACTTGAAACTTAAGCATCCGCAATCAAAAGGAACCCCTATACGGTTGAAGACTATGCGATTTCCTTCCTTTCGTCAACCTCAGAATATCTCACTTCTCATAGGACAAAGGGGAGCAGCCCAAAATCCAAATCTCAAAATCAGAGTTTGTCAGCTTTAGATAAAAACAGCGCGACCTATCATGCTCTGTTGAACTGAACCTCGATTAGGAAAACTTACCAATATTTACCGGAATTGTAAAGGGCAGTTTTGGGCGGGAGATTGGAGGCAAGAGACCCGGAGTGGGAGAGGTCATTTATAAGTGTGAAACAGGGGACGTCCATCAATAAGTAAATAACTTAACATATTGATAAGATAGTGATCTACGGGACGTAGTTGAGTTTAACGAAGTTGTCCCCATGTGCTTTCTTAAGGCCTTGGATATGGTACAGCTATAATTCAGAAATCTTAGATGAAATTTCCTCGATTGTTCCGGATCCCCCGAGGTCATGAAGGGTCTGGAGCAATGGAGCCAGGAGTCCATTATATTTAGTGCCTGAACGAAAACTGTTTTTTCGCCCATATCTGCGTCAGACTCAAATTCTAATCCTCGAAATACTCAATGTATTCCTGCGGTTAATCCCGCTAAAGCGGGACGTCTTTCTTGATCTGAACAAAAAATCCTGGTTTTCGTTCGAACATTATTTAGGCAAATTGTCAGGTTTTGCCATGTGATGTTCCGTTTTTAGATGTCAAGCGTTGAAGTAGACGGTCTAATAGCTGAATTTGGTTTACAGGTTTGTTGCGAGATTAAGAGTGTTCTATGTGTATGGTTTTGAAGGTTGAAATCTACGGATTTATGATGAAGATTTTACTCCCAACAGGAAAAACAGCTCATGTCAGGAGATGGGTGGGCAGTATTTGAGATGTTGTTCCATGGGGAACCTCTGGGAGAAAGGTTCAAGTTTTAAACTTTAAGTTTAGGTTTAATTGTGAGGAATCATAGTGAAAATAATTACAAAGTCAAGGGAAATCGAAGAAAATTGGGGAGAGGTGCGGTTTTTGACCTGAAGGGTTAGGCATTTCACCGCCCGCTTCGCTCAAGACGCCAAGACCGCAAAGGAAGCTTTTCCCTGTTTCTTAGACAGTATCCACAGGATTTTCAGGATTTTTTGCCTTTCCTGAAGAAAGGCAAAACTTAAATCCCTCTTCGAGGGAGTTCTTTTGGCAATAATACAATCGGCTTCTTTGGCTTTTCTTTCCCGCTGAAAGCGGGATTGCCATTTCTCTGTTTCGTCCGGAAACAGAGAAAGCAATAGATCCAATCAATCTTGTGAATCCTGTCCAATATAAAAAGTTAAATTCAGCCGAACCCACAAATTCGTATGAGGACCTATACATATTATCCTGTTTGCACTTGAAGAGCATGGATTTCATCATCAAGCCGGCCCTCAAGCAAATCCTCAGTAACTTCAAGATCATGACGTGTCTGGAGATTGAGCCAAAACTGAGGTGACATGCCGAAAAAACGTCCTAAACGAAGTGCAGTATCAGCAGTAATGGATCTTTTCCCATGGACAATTTCGTTTATTCGCCTGGGGGGTACACTTATATCCTTTGCTAACCGGTATTGGCTGATCCCCATGGGCGCCAGGAATTCTTCCATAAGGATTTCGCCTGGATGGATAGGAGGAAGCTTTTTGTTTTTCATATGATTCTCCTAATGATAATCTGTGATTTCAACATCCTTCGCATCGCCATCACTCCATTTGAAACATATCCGCCATTGGTCGTTGATTCGCACGCTGTGTTGACCTTTCCGGTCACCCTTTAGAGTCTCAAGTTGATTACCCGGCGGAATTCGCAGATCATTTAATCTTGGTGCAGCATCAAGAATTACCAGCTTCTTCCGCGCAACACGCTGAATATTTTGAGGCAGTTTGCTCGAAAATTGTCTGTTGAATATCTTTTCTGTTTCTTTGTCACTGAAAGATTTTATCATGGAAATGATAATAACGCAATACGTTAATAACGTCAAGCGTTAAAGCGTCACATATAAGAAGGAAGTGATCAAGTTAGCATCCAGTTTCCGGATAAATACTATCTATAATTTTTTCCTCGCCAAAATATGAGTCAGGTTTTGAAGGTTTCTAACTGGATAACATGACAAGGGTTCATTATTTACCCCCTTTTTTCTTTTTCGTCATTGGCGGGGTATTACCTGCTGATACCGGGAGGCCTTATAAGTGTTAAGTTCCGGAATTACATGCAATTATGCGCGCGGACATCCATGGAGATTCAATCAGAAGAGAGAGTAAATGGGATAGGCAAATAATGTTGATCAAAATGAGGATCCGAAAAACTGTGAGGTCTTATTTATAATGGGTGCTGAGGACTCTCGATACTGGGTTCCGGAGTCGTTCCCCCCTGCAAGAGTCAAAACATATTGACAGAATCGGTTGGATTATCTGGATACTTTTTCATCGGGCCGGATGTCCAGGATTGCGAGAAAATGGCAGAAATTGGCTTTGGCTTCATCTCGCCCCGACAGGGTGAGTGGCTTCGTCGACACATCTACTTAATCATCAGATGTCAGGCTCCGGCCTAAGGACTCTGTGGTTCGATCCAGTTCTCAATCAACAGCCCCGGGACGCGTGCAAATTCATTGACATTATTTGTTACCAGTATCAGTCCGTATGCCCTGGCATGGCCGGCAATCATCATATCGTAAGGTCCTATGGGCTGACCGATAGTGTACAACGCAGCCCGTATCTGTCCGAAATGATAGGCTGCTTTGCTGTCAAGAGGCAGTACTTCAAGTCGGGCGACCATTGCCTCAATGTCTGCCAGATTCCGTTCCACCTGTTGTGAATGTTCTGCACCAAAAACCAATTCACCCAAGGTTACTGCAGATATGCACATCTGACCTTCATGCTGCTGAAAACGTTTTTTCACCTGCTGTGGGCGTTTTTTCATAGTATAAATGACAATATTGGTATCCAGCAGATATTTCAGCATTACAAGGTCTCCCGGATCTGATCTTCCGGCTGCTTCCGCTCTGTCATGAAATCACTGGAAACACCTGGCGCATCAAACCAGTCATCCCACGATTGACCCGCCGGAGCGATAAT
>Ga0222626_1001237_pt1 | contig 11662 bp, 13 predicted proteins | sample AntAcemetageno91_FD_179862 | JGI IMG/M metagenome (GOLD analysis project Ga0222626, IMG submission 179862) | Saline water microbial communities from Ace Lake, Antarctica - #91 | ecosystem: Environmental > Aquatic > Non-marine Saline and Alkaline > Saline | place: Antarctica: Ace Lake | collected...
AGACGCTTCCTACCGTAAGGACAATGTTTCTTTTCAAGGTTCCTGCATCAAGAGCATATCCAATTCCAATACCGATTAAACCCAGTATAAAAAAGATTGTTAAGTACCCTTCAAATAAAAAGAACGACCAAATCACAGGCACAATCCCCGAAATTGAAATAATCCATGTGTCTGTTGTATCATTGATATTAAGCATCATTAAAACGCTCGCAATGATTATCAATAGCTCTAGGATGACAAAAAAGAGCGGTCCCGTGCCCAATAAATAATCGAGTAAGGCAAACGCAAATAAAAGAAATCCTCCCACAGCAAAAAGCCAATTTTTAATTGATCGAGTTGGATGATTCGTTTTTTTCACGGGCCAAAATGCTCCTAAGACAAGTATTACTCCCCCAATGACACCGAGACTGAAAACTGGATCCATATGGTTTAATTAAATCCCTTTTCATCCTAACCGTTTCTAAAACTTGTCACAATAACGATCTCATTTAGTATAGAAGTACTTCTTAACCACTTTCATCATGTTAAAAGATTTTAAAAAATTCATTATCAAAGGAAACGCTGTTGATATGGCAGTGGGATTTATATTTGGAGCCGCGTTTGCAACCGTTGTAAAATCCCTTATCAGTCACATTATTATGCCTCCTGTAGGTATGGCTCTTGGGAAAGTAGATTTTGCAAATTTGAAATATATTCTTGTTATTGGAACAGAAACCACTGAAGAAGTAGCTATTTCATATGGAGCATTTATCAATGAAGTAATTAGTTTCATCATTCTTGGATTTATTATTTTCATGCTTGTTCGCATGATGAGTAAGCTAAAAAAAACAGAAGAAAAGAAAAAAACTCCAACACCAAAACAAGAATTATTACTCGAAGAAATTCGTGATTTGCTCAAGAAGAAGTAACACTCCCTAGCCCTCTCTTACACTAAGAGAGGGAACAAAATGTATCTTTTTTTCCTCCCTCTCTTGATATAAGAGGGGGACCGAGTCCTTTTAAAAATCTAGGGGGCGTTATTTTTTAGAGAAGAAAAATAAATATTAACTGTCCTATAAAATAAAGTTGCTTTTCCTCTGCCTATAACTACACTTCTCTTGCAATTTTCATTGAGAGGCGGCCAGAGGTGCAACTCTACGACCCGCCAGCAACCTGCCAACAGAATGGCAAAGGTGCTCCACTTGTACGGGATGAGGTTCGGTGAAGTTGCATTCCGTAACTTTTTTTTACACTATGAAAACCTACTTCACCTCCGAATCCGTAACTTCCGGTCATCCTGATAAATTAGCTGACCAGATTTCAGACGCCATATTAGATGAAATTTTGAAACAAGATCCTGACGCGCGTGTTGCCTGTGAAACTCTCGTAAATACCGGACTGGTTCTTGTCGCTGGAGAAATTACAACAAACTGTTATATCGATGTGCAACACATTGCCCGACAAGTAATTCTTGATGTGGGTTATAACTCTGCTGATGTTTGTTTCAATGGAAATACCTGTGCCATTCTTAATGCCATAGAAGAACAATCTCCTGACATCGCTCTTGGAGTAAATACAGGAGGAGCTGGGGACCAAGGTCTCATGTTTGGTTTTGCGTGCGATGAGACACCCGAACTCATGCCAATCCCCATTTCTATTGCACATGAACTGAGCTCGAAACTTACGGAAATACGCCAAAACAGAACGCTCCCTTGGCTTCGCCCAGATGGAAAATCTCAAGTTACATTTGAATATGATGATGGAAAACCTGTCCGTATTGAAACAGTTGTTATTTCTGCACAACATAATCCTGAAATTGAACTTGAAGAATTACGAACTGAAATAAAAAAACATATTATCGAACCCGTTTGCGAAAAATGGATTGATAAAAAGACAAATTTCCATATCAACCCAACCGGACGATTCGTAATCGGTGGTCCACAAGGAGATTGTGGAATGACAGGGAGAAAAATTATTGTCGATACATATGGTGGATATGGACGCCATGGAGGCGGTGCTTTCAGTGGAAAAGATCCGAGTAAAACCGATCGAAGTGGTGCGTATGCTGCTCGCTGGGTAGCGAAAAGTATAGTGGCAGCAGAACTTGCAACAAAATGTGAAGTTCAATTGGCCTATGCCATTGGAATAGCTGAACCTGTTTCAATTCATGTTGATACTTTTGGAACAAGTACCAAAACAACTGAAGAATTAGAAGCAATCGTGCGAAAGAATTTTGATCTCACTCCAAATGGAATTATTACTGATTTAAAACTCAAACAACCAATATATCGTCAAACTGCTGTTGGTGGTCATTTTGGTCGTACGGATGTAAAACTTCCATGGGAGGAATCTCGATCATTGAAAAGTTGACCTTACTAATAAACGACCTACAATCCGACAGATGAATTTTGCACAGAGACCTATCAAAAAACAGAAAAAGGAAATCCCCTTCTTCCTAAAATGGATTCTTATTGGAATTCTTCTTGTAGTCACTTTTTGGGGAGGTGTAGTGGCAGTTCGATCAGGACTCCTTGGGGAAAAAGTACGCCGTGTTATAACACTTAATTCCTTGAAAACTGACGATAGTGGTCATACAAACCTATTATTACTCGGTGTAGCTGGCGATACTGAAGAAGGAGGACATCTGTCTGATTCTATTATGATAGTGTCTATTAATCCGAAGCGCCCAAGTATTTCTGTATTAAGTTTGCCTCGTGATTTACATGTTTCTTCAAAAGTTGGTGATAGGAAAGTAAATGAAGTTTATGCAGCTGCACAATATAAACATGGAGAACCAAAAGGATTAGAAATCATAAAAGATGCCCTTTCCCAGTTCACCGGTATTGAAATCCATTATGCCGCTGTAGTAGATTTTGCATTATTCGAAGATGGAATCGATCTTCTTGGAGGAATAGATGTATTTGTTCCACAAGATATTCGAGACGATAAATATCCCGATACAAATTTCGGATACCAGACCTTTGTTGTACGTCGTGGACTACAACACTTTGATGGGGATACTGCGTTAAAGTATGCACGAAGTAGAAAAACAACTTCTGATTATGATCGAGCTCGACGACAACAGGATTTAGCTCTGTCTATTCGACAAAAGATAGAATCAAATGGATGGGTTGAAAATACTCAAAAGTTACGAGAATTTTACGATTTATTCCGAAGAAAAGTAAACACTGACATCGACCTCTCTACTCTTGTAGCTTTGGCAAAGGTGGGAATGGGAATCGATTATGGAGATATTGTCTCTGCCGTATTAAATGATGATCCAACACAACGTGGAGGACTTCTTTATGCTCCCGCAAGAGAATTTTATAACGGACAATTTGTTCTTCTTCCTCGATCAATGGCTGATACACAAGCTTTTCTTGACCTTGTATTAATTCATCCAGCAGTCTTGTTAGAAAATGCTCAAATCGCTGTTCTCAATGGAACAGAAGAAGAAGGTGTTGCGGGAAAAGTAGCTGCACAACTCCGTCGTCTTGGCTTTCATGTTATTGAAGTTGGAAATTATGAAACAGAAACGGGAAATCCTGTTGCTACAAGCTTTCTTGAAATAGCTCCTACGGCAACAACGAATGGCACAAAAAAATTCTTGTCACAATTCTTTGATATTTCTATCACACGAACTTCTGACGCCATTTCTTCTGAAAGTCTCATAGATATTCAACTCATTCTTGGGAACTAATTTTATTGCTTAATCTTCGAAGCAATGGCACAATTTTCATGATGAAAAAGTTATGTGTTGTTCTCCTTGGATGTCTTTTCCTTTTAAATGGATCCGTCCTTGCACAATCAAATGATGTAGCTCCTGAATGTGAACAAGGAAAATTTAATGCAGACTGCATATTTCCTACCTGGCAAAGCGAAGAACGTCCCGGACAAGCAACCGATGCGATTGTTCAGGGAGTCATTGGAGAAAATCATGATGGAGGATTTCTCATGACCTATATTCCCCGAATTATTGATATTGTTCTGAAATTTGTTGCTCCAATAATAGTTGTTATGCTGATTTGGTCAGGAATTCTATTTATAACTGCTGGAAGCAATGAGGATGATCTCAATAAAGCCAAAGAATTTTTTACCTACGCCCTTATTGGTGTAGGATTTATTATTCTGAGTTATTCAATACTCAAATTTGTATATTTCTTGATTGCTCGCGGATGAAAAAACTTGGATTATTAAGCTGCCTTTTAGGATTATTTGTTGGATTCACAACAACCGTACATGCTGAAAAACATCCACTTTGTACTCTAGAACCTCCTGCTTCTTGTTTCTTTGCAATACAACTTAATTCTAGGGTATATGAAAAACAATCCCTTAAAGAAAAATCTTATCCTGGAGATCCTGGTCCTGAAAAACATTGTCCTGTCGTAGAAGCAGAATCTTTCAACCATGGAATAGGAATGCTTCCTGGTAGTTCTGTACTTGATATTGTCTACAAAAAATTAACAGGAAATACCGAGCATTGTGATGATAAAAATGCAATTACGCTATTACAAGAAAAACTTGGCACAGCTTGCAAAGGAGTTGGAAATCCTGATGGAAACTGTAGGCCCGCTACTGTCACGAACAATAAGTTAGATGTAATTTGTACAGGCGAACACTATGCTGATGGAAAATATGGACTCTGTACCCAAGAAGCCGTTCGTCGATATCTCGAATACTTCAAAGTATCCACAACAGAATGTGATGACAAGCCACAATTAGTTATAACAACTAATCCTCAACAAATAAACCAAGGTGAAGAAACTACTATCACTGTTACTGAAACCAACGGAAAAGCTTACAAATGGGAAAATGAATCCAACTTTATTGCAATAGAAGATCCTCTTATGGGAGATGCTCTTAAGATTAAAGATATAAAACTTATGATAAATAACGAATCTCAAATCGTTGCCCTTGGAGAAAAAATTCCTCATATTTTTCCTTCTTCAGGAAAAGAAACACTCTATGCCTCAGAAGGAATATCGACCGCAAAACCTTCTCTTGAAATACTTCCGGGAGAAAACTCAATTAATGTAATAGCAATTGAAGCTTCAACAAAAACGGGGGATGGTACAACCAATACGGGTAATAGAACACCTGCTGATCTTGGCTGCAAACAACTTTTACCAAAATACCTAGTAGGAGCAAGCTGTGATACTTCCGAGCTTAAAGGTGATGCACGTGATATTACGTACTGGATTCAAAAATTTTCAGGAAAAATTACCACATTTATTGCGGCTATTGCTGTGGTTCTTATTGCATGGAATGCATTTGGTCTCGTTATGGCTGGAGGAGAAGCTGATCAAATTTCTACAATTAAAAAAGCTCTCGTGTGGGTTGGAGTTGGACTTCTACTTACGATATTCGCATACGTAATTGTAAAAACGGCTATTTCGCTGTCCTTTCTACAGTAACTGGGACTTCAAAAAGAACTTCCGTTATTTGTAGTTTAAAGTTTGTAGTTTGATTACAGTCCCATCTGTGCTTTCAACGCCTCTGCGGCGGCTGCGTCTTGATCAGCTTCTCCTGACTCCTCTTCTCGTATTTTTTCGATTTCAAGCTCTTTTACTCGTTGTTGTTTGAGTTTTTCAACATCGTCTCCAAATTCTTTTTCGAGTTCTGCAAATTTAACTTTTTCTTCTTCAAAGATTTTCACTAACTCATTAATTTGATCAATCGAAAGACGAGGAATCGCGTCAATAACACGTTTCTTTTCTTCCAATGTAAGAGAAATTGATCCCTCAAGCAATGTAAGGAAAATTTTCTCATCAAAAGTTGTATCTGGATGAGGCGGAATTACGAAAGTATATCCTGAACCAGTTGTAACAGGCGTCTGCCCATCATCTTGTGTTCCTGCCGGAGTTGTATTGTCGTCCGTCATATTGTTTGAAAAATCACGTTGAGACTACTTTTTCTCAGCTGGTTTTGCAACCTTTTTCGCAGCAGGTTTTTTTGCCACTGGCTTTTTTGCTACTGGTTTCTTTGCCGCAGGTTTTTTCTCAACTTTCACAATATCTTCTTTTTTTGCAGCTGGTTTTGAAGCAGCTTTTACTGTGCCAAGAGAAAGAATTTCAATAACAGTGTAATCCTGACGATGTCCATGCAAACGACGATATCGTTTTCGTGGTTTCATCTTGAATACTCGAATTTTTTCTCCTCGAGAATGTTCGATGATTTTTGCTTCAACCTGAATTCCATTAAGAATTGGTGTACCTATCTGGAAATTTTTCCCATCTTCTTCACTAATAAGAAGTGTATCAAATTTTATTTTCTTTCCTGCTTCAACGGGAAGTTTATCTACTTCCAACTTGTCTCCTACTTTCACAAGGGCCTGGTGGCCGCCGATTTTTGCAACTGCGATCATCTTATAAATGGATTAAAATCGTCCTGTTAGGTCAGCAAAAGCTGTAAAACCCACGGACAGAGCGCTCGGATTCTGCGGATTTTTTGTGAAATGTCAATTTTTTCGTACACTTCAATCAATGATAGGATTTCTCTCCGGGACCGTCGCAACTGTTGCTCCACAAAAAATATTAGTTCTCACCCCCGGGGGCGTTGGATATAACATTATTCCAGCTGGATCTCTTCTTTCTGAGGTACGAGAAGGTGAGGCCTTTGCTGCTGCTATTTTTACTATAGTGCGAGAACAAGAAATCACTCTCTATGGCTTTGGATCTGACATAGAAAAAGGTTTATTTGAAAAGCTCATTGGAGTATCAGGAATTGGACCCAAAACAGCTATTGCAATGGTTTCCACTCCTGCTGATCAGTTTCAAAACGCCATTGCGGCAGGAGATGTAGCATTTCTTACCAGAATTCCTGGATTAGGAAAAAAAACAGCCGAACGATTAATTGTAGAATTACGAGGAAAGCTAAATCTTGAAACGGCTGGAGACACTTCATTGCCCCAGTCAAAAACTATACAAGAGTCCAGTGCTGCTCTACAGAACCTAGGATATGATCCTCGCACCATTAACGATGTTTTAAAAGAAGCACCCACCGATGCTAGCACTGAAGACTTGGTAAAATTCTTTCTTTCAAGCAATGTCTAGGTTGAGTGCAAATATATCTTATATATGAAATTCATTACCCTCATTCCTGAATTTATTGATAAAAAAATCGCGCAATTTTTTGTACTCCTTATTCGTGGATACCAAAAAACTTTTTCACCTGATCACTCTCCCGTCGGAAAATGCAATCCCACTTCAGGATGTCGTTTTTTCCCTACTTGCTCTGAATACGCTCGTATCTCACTCGAACGAAATGGATTTATTCTTTCTGTATTCAAAATTATCTGGCGCATAACCCGCTGTACTCCCTGGTCAAAAGGCGGCATAGATATTCCTTCAGGAGTCTCGGTTGACGCCCCTGTATTACAGACTACACTTCCTCCGAAATTTATGTCCAACAAATGATCTTTGTTTCTATCATCGTTTTCTTATTAGTTTTTTCTGCACTCATCCTTGTTCATGAAGCTGGGCACTTTTTTGTAGCACGCTGGTCTGGCGTACGCGTTCTTGAATTTGGTCTTGGATTTGGAAAAAAATTCTGGAAAAAAGAAAAAAATGGCGTCGAGTACTCTGCTGGAGTAGTGCCATTTGGTGGGTATGTACGAATGTTAGGAGAAGAAGAGGAATCTAATGCTCTCGATTCTTTTGAAAAAGCAAAACTCTGGCGACGTATGGCTATCACTCTTGCTGGAATTTTTATGAACTTCGTATTTGCCATTATAATTCTTGCTGGATTATTCACAGCAGGAAGCACCCCTATTCTTATTTCTGATGCTGATGTTGATGCTGCTGTAGAGCAAGGAATTATTGTATTAGGAGAACCAAACGAGGAGGGAAAACAAGAAATTTTAGAAATTCATAAAATTCAACTCCCTTTTCCTCAATCTATTGCCTTTGCTGTAAAAGAAACGTGGCGTATCTCTGGAGCTGTAATAGAAAAAGCCGCAGAAATTCCTGTCCAACTTATCCAAAAAGGAACTCTTCCTGATGGACTTGCTGGTCCTGTTGGAATTGCTGAAGCAACACATCGCATACTTCCTGCTGGTCTTGCTGCGATTTTAAAACTCACCGCATTACTCTCTATTTCTTTGGCCGTAATGAACTTACTTCCTCTTCCTGCTCTAGATGGTGGACGATTTCTTTTTCAATTTATTGAGATGATTACGTTCCGGAAAGTCCCTGCTAAATTTGAAATGTGGGTTCATACTATTGGGTTTGGATTGCTCATGTTGCTCATCGTATTTATTACCTGGCAAGACATTGTTCGAATCTTTAGTTGAAAACTTGACACCAAGTCTCGAACTCGTACAATCCCGCCGCCTTGCTGAGCGCAAGAATCGAAACTTTTGAAGAAAATGGCTGACAAATTTACGCTATCGGCAACAAAACGAGAAGTAGGAAAAGCTGCTCGTCGCGAAACTCGCAACGAAGGACGTGTTCTTGCAGCAATATATGGGAATAAAGTTGAACCTACAGCTATTTCTGTTGACGCTTCTGAGATCCTTCGCGTATATCGTAAAGCTGGATTGTCTGGCCTAATCGAACTTGATCTAGATGGAAAAAAATATTCAGTAATTATTAAAACGGTAGATATTCATCCAGTACGTCATGAATTGGCACATCTTGATTTTCTAGCCGTAAATGTAAAAGAGGCTACTACAGTATCTGTTCCTATTGAATTTATAGGAGAATCTCCCGCAGTGAAGTTGGGAGGAACCTTCCTTTCAAAATATAATACTATCGATATACGTTGTCTTCCTACGGATATTCCCGAATCGTTCAAATTGGATATTTCTTGTTTGGAAAACTTCAATGACCACCTCTCAGTTGCCGATTTAAAAATTGATGAGGAAATGTTTGAAATTATGGGGCTTGAGCCTCAAATTATAATTTGTTCTATTGCTGGACACGCTGCAGAAGAGGAAGAAGAAGAAATAGAATCAGACGAAGAAGAGTCTGTTGAGGTTGAAGTAACGGGTCAGAAATCAGAAGAAGGTGAGGATGAGGGTGCAGATGAAGATAAGGATAAAGATAAAAAGAAGGATAAAGACAAAGATAAAAAGAAATCTGAAAAATAATCTTAAATTATAGTAACTACAAACCTCACTTCGGTGAGGTTTTTTTATATTTCTAAAATCAAAAATACGGTCACGTGACCATGTATTTAGTTTATGCTATTCTCCTTGTGATGAATTTAGTGGAATTATTCATAGGCGGAGCATTCATGGGGACCGTTTTCATGATGCTTTCTGTGCGATTTTTTCCTTCTTGGGGTCTTCTTGATTTCCCTGAACGTTACGGATTAAAACGAGGAAAAATCCCTTACCCTGGTGGAATAACTCTCGCACTGCTTGCCTGTATTATTTGTATTATTTTAGGATGGAATGGTATTGCTATTATTGTTTTTGCAACAGCTATAATTGCCTTTCTTGATGATCGATTTCAGTTACCAGCCCTTCCACGACTTGCCTCTCAATTAATTATTGCTGGAGGAATTACATTGCTTTTTGGTATTCAAATAACACAAGTTGGGAATCCTTTTGGAACAGGAATGTTTCTACTCCCCATCCCCATTGCTATTGGAGGAACTATTCTCTGGATTCTCTTGGTTCAAAATGCTCTCAACTGGTTTGATGGTCTCAAAGGACTTTGTGTTGGTATTTCTGGCGTAGGATTTCTTGCTCTTGGAATTTTTGGTCTTATTCGCCCTGAAGTAGCATGGGAGGTAGATTTACCAACTTTTTTAAATATTACTTTCGCTCTTGCCGGAATCTGCACGGGGTCATGGCTCCTCTTTTTTAAAGGGAAAATTCTGCTTGGTGACTCCGGCTCCCAGGTATTAGGACTTCTCCTTGGAATCCTTTCTATCGTTGCTGGAACAAAATTAGCTACCACTCTTCTTATTCTAGGCCTCCCTCTTCTCGACGCAGCTGTTGTGATATTGAGAAGAATTTTCCTAGATAAAAAGTCTCCCCTCAAAGGAGATCAACGTCATTTGCATCACGCTCTTGCAAAACGTATTGGAGAAAAAAAAGCCGTCCTCATTTTACTTACCTGTTCTGCACTACTCGGTGCTGGATCCATTTTCCTTCCCGGATGGGGAAAAATCGTTGGAGTAATTTTTGTTGGAGGTTTTTTAATGATCGTACATTTTTGGAAACAAAAATAATCTTTTTGAAGTTTGTAGATTAAAAACTAAGGTTTGTTCTATTCTCTTCCCAAAAACGCATCTACCGCTTCTTTCCACGAACGCATGTTTCTATTCAATAGAGTATTGGCTAATACTGAATTCTTTGGTCGTTTTGCTGGACGTTCTAATGCTGTCGAAGCAATACGTTTAATCTCTGTTTCTGAACCGGTTCGCTGTAATACATATTCTGCCAACTCTGCCCAACTACAGGGTTCTCCTGTATTCTGAAGATGAAAATGTCCCGATGCAGGAGATTTATCGACAAACTCCTCTATCACAAATTTTGCTAAATCTCCTGCAAAAGTTGGCCGCCCTATCTCATCACCCACTACACGTAAACTTGATTGTAATACTGATTTTTCACGAATAGTTGTAATAAAGTTTTTTCCATGAGAACCAAATAACCACGATGTACGAATATTCCACCATAATGCTGAATATTTTTCCAAGAGTTTTTCTGCCTGCAGCTTTGTTTCCCCATAGTAATTCAATGGAACTCTTTCACTGTCTTCAGGAATTGCTTCTCCTGAAGGAATGTTAAAAACATAATCCGTAGAAAAATGAATAATCGGCTGTCTATGCGACAATAACGTCTCCAATATTTGTATGTTTAATTGCTTACAACGTCCCTGCTCTGTTTCTGCTGCATCTACTTGCGTATATCCAACACAATCAATAATTCTATCAAAAAACTGTCCCGCTAAAAAAGCGTCAACAGCTAATACATTTAATAAATCTAGCTCTCGATGCGTAGGCGCAACCAACTCAATGTCTTCACGTTGAGAAAGAAGGCCAAAAAATTCTGACCCCAATAATCCCGTTTTTCCCAGAAGTAAGATTCGCATCCTCTGGGTTGTAGCAGATAAAACGAGGGTCCGCAAGAGCGAACCCTCATCAATTCATCATTTTTTACACTTCCCACAACATCCCAAATCCCATGCTGCTGGTAAATAAAGTGCTCCTGCCACTGTTAATATATATACAAACATGGGCATAATAGCCGCTCCTCCATCACCCTTTATTTTGTGACCAAAAAGAAAGATAACAAGCAGTACTCCTGTAGTAAATAATGCACATTCTCGACGGAATCCGACAAGAAGCCATACACCGAGAAGAACCTCGAGGAAAGGAACAATCCAAAAGAACCCTGCTACCAATGCGACTGGAAGCATTGTATCTTCAAATCCTGGAGTCATTTGGTATACGAAGGCAGAAACTCCGCCAATAATTTTACCAAGTCCAGCAAAAAAGAAAAAAACTGCGAGTGCCCATCGCAAAAGCCATTCCGCTTTTTGTGAGCCTGATAACCGATCCAAACAACATGTCATAGTTAAAGAAATTAAGAAATTCTAGTATTAAGCCTAAAGGATAATGAGATATTTCCAAACTTTCTTCGGAAAACAAAAAACTCGCCAATAAATCGACGAGTTTGCTCTGAATGGAATAAGCCGCGTTCTGTCGAGGATTATCATTTCTCTTATCC
>Ga0222626_1001239_pt1 | contig 11625 bp, 11 predicted proteins | sample AntAcemetageno91_FD_179862 | JGI IMG/M metagenome (GOLD analysis project Ga0222626, IMG submission 179862) | Saline water microbial communities from Ace Lake, Antarctica - #91 | ecosystem: Environmental > Aquatic > Non-marine Saline and Alkaline > Saline | place: Antarctica: Ace Lake | collected...
CCTTCAGAAAGAAGCTGAAGGGATGCTAATTTGTTGACTGAAGGATCAAAAAAAGTAATTATTTTCCTGAAAATTCAAATTATTGCAATAAAAATCTATATATTAATATTTATATTTTCTATTACAGTATGTTTATACTAAACTCCTAAATATTATTATACTTCCCTTTCTATGTTTAGCTTTATGTTCCTACTACCAAACCACCAATACTATTGTATTTATTTCTAATTATTTATAATTTATAGAAAAATTTTGCTATTCCTATTACTCATAACACATCTAAAGTAATAGAACATTCTACATCGGCCCTGTTCTGGTCGAACAGCCAGGGAAAAGGATGCGATTGAAGACGAATCATGTGCCCCCGTGGCCACCCCAAAAGCCTCGCACATCATTCACCCTCAATCGCGACCAATTTAAAAGGCTTCGCCATTCCGCGGCTTCGTACGCGGGTTGCCAAGCCCGGGTCCACAAATCATATATCGGCCCTGTTCACAGCACCCCCAAATCATATATCGGCCCTGTTCACAACCAGGAGTAAGGATGCGATGGTGGTCTCAATCATGCACTCCCATAGCCACCAACCCAGAGCCTGTGCATCATTAAGCCCACCATCGCGACCAATTTAAAAGGCTTCGCCATTCCGCCTCGCTGTAGGCGGGTTGCCAGTCTGTATGGGCAAACTATAGCGGTAAAGAGTTCGCTCACACAGACTGGCAGTTCGGTGTCCAAGGGCGGCGCTCTTCACTGTGCAAAAAGTCGTGAAGGGCACCACCCTTGGACGTCAATTATCTAAAAGGCTTCGCCATTCCGCGGCTTCGTACGCGGGTTGCTGGTCATAACGGGCGATTTAAAAGGGTAAAGAAATCGCTCATTATGACCAGCAGTAAGGAAAAAAATAGTGACGCTCTTCACCAAAGGAACGGTAAAGGGCCTCACCATTTTTTGACAATTATTAAACAGGCTTCGCCAAATTCCGACATGGAGGTCGGCCCCTACGCGGGAAGCGCCAAATGTAACGCCATTTGGATTACTTAATCCCCACCCACCCCGCTACATCGCAAAAAAACCACCTGCACTCAGTTCGCTACAGGGCTGAAATGAGCCGCTACAGGGTGGCACATCCGATAATGAGCTCATTATCCGACGTGGTTTCTGGCATGATGCATGCAAAAAACCGCATCCATAATGCCAGAAACTTCCCACCCTTCCGCTTTTACATAATGTGCATTATGTAAACTCATTTCACCCCTTCCGCTCATCGCGCAGATAATTTTTTTTCGATTCCGCTCCCCGAAAAGGAATGCTACGCATGACAATATTTTAGGAGATAAACTTCACCCTGGTCTCAAATCCATAGACAGACGAATATTAGAGACCATCTCTCAGGTGATCTGTGTTATTACTGTAAGAAATACTGTAAATGAAATGTGACTAAAATATAGATGTGGTGTTATTTTTCTTTGAAAAATAAGAAAAGATAGTGTATGAAGGAAAGTAGTTGTGGTCACCACTTGGCCACCACTCGAAAATGGGGTGCCAATGGCAAAAATGATGAAAATGGAAATAGCAAAGGGTCATGATGCTGTTGAGTCGCTTGTTATCGCGGCATATGACAGCCCAAGATACAGTACAGAAGAAATCAAAAAAGAAGTATTGAGGGTTTTCGTGATAAAATTTATTTAGAATGCGTTAAAAAGTACAGGCCTAAATAACTTCCTTCTAATTACGTTGTCCACACGGAAAGTTTTAAAGACTTTAAGAAAAAAATCCGGAAAACTTTAAGGAATTTTGATAAGAGATGCACCGAAAAAGTTGAAGAACAACAGAGAAAATAATTGATTTTCAGTTTTACAACTTAGGATATTCTTTGATTGCGGCTTGCAGATTAGGCTTGCAAAATGTACGGCAACCACAATCCCATGCTTGATTCAGTAATGATTGAACCCATTCTCTATCAGGCTGAAAGGCTGGTTGTTTTGAACTTCTGCTTTGCCCTCCAATAATTACCCAATCAAATAATCCGATATTTGAGAAGCTAAGTTCCCCTAACAATGGTTCACAAGAAACGAATTTGACTTTTGCCGTTATTTGCTCAAAGGCCTTCTCTGCCGGTCCAATACGAGATTGAACATCAATAGTTGTTCCCACCCACGCATTATCCGGCCAATCAATTCCGATATACCTCTTTGGATTCTTTGTTAGAAAAATATAATTCCATTGAGGTGTGTTCCTAACCATATCAAGAATCGTATCAATCCACTTTTGCTTGACCCACTCACCAAACAGATCAGCCATTGAACAGACAAAGACGTTATTGATTCCCGGTTCCTTCAAACGAGCTTTGGGGATCTTTGTATTGATAGGCGCCTTTATTCTGTTGGCGTGAAAGGTAGGTTCAAATTTCTCTTTATAGAATCGGTTGGCAATATCACGCGCATAACAATATTCACAGCCATGCTTACAACCTGTCACTGGGTTCCATGACCATTTGGCCCAGTCTATGTTTTCATTGGTGGCGTTAAATACGGCAGTTGTAGTTGAAGTTACATTTGTAACTTTTTTATCTTTAGCCCTATAATATTTCTGTTTAATAGTAGCAGCCTTGATAGGCACTCCTATTGAAGTGTAGAATTTTTGAAGGTCGTCATAAGCCTCTTTCTTAGTGATCCCCTGTAATTCGCAAGCGTCATCCACAGCCTCTTCAATTTCAAATTTACACGCTTCTGATATTGCCATTATGCTTCCTCCTTTCATTCAGTGTATTTAGAATCTCCTTAATGTTTAGTTAATAATCGGTGCTATATATATACGCTATTTACAATTAATTATTCTTATTTATGTCATATCAAACACCTCCTTTAGGAAATAAATTTCACCCCTGGTCTCAACTCCGTAGACACAGGAATTTCAGAGACCAATTTTAGGTGATCTTTTAAAACTTGCGAAAATGCTTCAGCGGTTTATATTAAGGCTGGTTTATCTAAGAAACCTGACTGGAAAATGGCAAAAGTCACTATGAAAGTCACTATGAATAAAAAAGGGTTATGGACATTAATCCATAACCCATTGATTTTACTGGTAGGCCTGAGAGGGTTCGAACCTCCGACCAATTGATTAAGAGTAAATAGCCCCATTTTCTCTAACTGCCTGTTTTTCAAAGATATTAAAGCCTTGCGTGATTCTCATAGTGGCTTTTGATAGTGGATTTTCCGCCAAAAACACCATTTTATTCAAAAAGTCACTATGAGAATCACTATGAACCGCCATTCATTTTTACGGTAAAAGCTGTAAATATTCTTGCGTTGTTTCTATGCCCTCATGTCCAAGCTGCTCCTTAATATCAAAAACCGTTTTTCCTTGCTTGTTCATCCTTGATGCCAGCCTATGCCTTAAAGCATGTAAAGTGAAAATTCTAAAATTTGAGTTTTTCTTTTGAATCTTCTTACATGCTTTCTCAACAAACCTTGGATAGTCTGACCATTCAGGAAACATCCTTTCATCGTTCCGTTTTCCCGCTATGAGCTCACGCCAGTTTTTAGGTGGCTTGATTTTATAAAGCCTCAAACCACCTCTTTTCTTTCGTGTTCTGATGAATAAAGAATCATTATCTTTAAAATCCTCTGCTATACACATCAAAGCAGAAGAAGAGCGAGCACCCGTATCTCTCAGGAAATCAAAAAACCTTTTTTGATGTGGTTGAAGTAATCGTCTAACCTCCTGAATATCAGTATCCGGTGGGATATATTTTTGTCTCTGTTCAATATCATAAAATTCCTGATCCTCTACAGGGTTCTGGAATGTCCTTTCCAGGAATCGACCTCCCTTTTTACCAAAGTTAAACAATGCTTTTAAATGTCTTATATGCTGGTTTACAAGATGATTATCTTTATGCTCTTCTGATAACCTATCAGACTCAAACTGTAAAAAATTGTAAACAGATCTTGATGATATCTCAGAACACAAAATTTCATCATCCTCTAAAAACCGCATAAAGTGAACAAAACTTCTTCGATTATTTTTCCAATATTGCGTACTCTTATTTCCCTTAAGGTATTTAAGCCGTGTTATGCACAAGTCTGAAAAAAGAATCTCGTTCTGTTCTATCAGATCCAATTTTTTCTCTAAATCTTCTTTCAGCTGTAGCTCTGCGATTTTTGCTTTTCCTTTTGTTAGAAACCCCGCTTTCCGAAAAGGCCTCTTTTGGAATTGAAGAGCATAAGCCCACTTTTTGCCTCTGTTTGTCTTGTACCCGTATACGCTCATAGAAATCATCCTCGCAGATAAAATAGCTTTTACCTATCTTTATAAACCCTATTTGATCTTTATACTTATAAACCCATGATTTGGATTTTCCAAGTATGTTTACTACCTCTTTGATCCCAAAAACCTCCTTTGTGGTCACTTTCTCGTTTTGTGTCATTGTTAAGGGCTCTCTCCTGTACTAATGGTTGAAGGATTATTAGTCGCTGAACAATCAACGGAACATTCTCAATTTTACTTCAGCGTTGCAAAAAAGAGAGCAGTTAGTTGTTAAAGGTTTCTATATCAATTATCAAAGAACGGGTTTTTTCCACTTTTATGCACAGTATAGCACAACGCTCAGATTTTGTCAAGTAAAAAATGCACCTAATTGCACTTTTTTCGATTATTTTTGATAATATAACTTTAATTATATTAAGCTTTTATATAACATCAATTTTGTGATTAGTCACCACAGTTTTTGTGATTAATAACGTTACGGTTTCCCTTGACTTTTTCCATTTTGTCGTTTAAAATAGGAAAAATCAAGCTGGTTAGGAGAATATTCAAAACATGGGAAGAGTTTCAAAGCAAAAGATGGGGTGGAGGGAAAGACAGCAGAAGCTACGGGATGAAAGAAAGGCGGCTGGGTATAAACCCTTGTCTTTTTGGCTACATGAAGATGTTCACGAGAGCCTGAAACGCCTTAAGGAACATTATAAAGAAAAAAATACTGGTGTAATTGTCGCCAAGGCCATTAAGGAATTGGAAGAGCGGGTTAAGCCAAATATGAAGCCTCAAGCTGACGAGGGCAGAATTCTAAAGGGCAAAAAATCTTGACTCAAATCATGCATTTAATTACCATTCATTATTAAATTGTCTTAAACTAAGATTTCATACTCCATACGAGGCATTTCAAGAAAGGAGGTCATGGATATGACAAACAACGGTGCTTTAATTAAGTGGGAGTATTGTAGCGTAAGTTTTTCTCTTAAGCCCGGCCATGTTAGTTTTCTTCAAGAAGATAGGATAAAGGAATACCCTCTGCCTGGTCGTCAAAAACGCAACGGGGATAAGAGCTGGCAAGAGGCTGGTTGGCGTTATATAGCTGGCCTTGGAAAACAAGGGTGGGAACTCATCCTATATTCTAAAGAAGGCCCTTCTAAAGATTTTTCCTCTTCAGAGGCTTTCTTTTTTAAGCGACCTCTTCAACAAGCTGGTGGGAAGAAAAGGGACTGATATTAGGAACAGTTACATATACAAGAAGTTCCTTGGAGGAAACAATGCCGTATTGCCCTGAGTGTCGCAAGGAAGTACCCAGAAATGCTGCAACATGTCCAAGTTGTGGATACCCATTGGAATCAACTATTTACTTGCCAACAACAAAACCCACACAAAGCGTTACACAAAGAACCGCAAAAGAAAAACAAAAAAATAAAAAAATAAATATGGCTATGTTGGGAGCAATAGCGCTGATAATGTTAGGATATTTGGTTTATTCAGCCGTCGAACATTCAATGATGACCGCAGAAGAAAAGCTCCAAGAGAATATTGACAAAACTGATAGAAGGATTTCTCGCGTCTATCGCCTTCAAGACGTACATAACGATAACCGAGGGGATGCATCGAGTTTCTCTCAATTACAAACTTGGAGTTCTGTGGCTCAAAGCTATAAAAGAGATCTATCAAATCTTCGTGACGAAAAATTAGCAGCTCAAGAAAAATTAGCAGTTCAAAAAAAAATTGCAGTTCAAGGAAAATTAGCAGTTCTAATGGAATTAAGGGAACTCAGGCGGAAAGAGCGTGAGGCCACTACGGCAACTGCGCAAAAAGAAGAAACGAAGGAACCACAAGAAGAAAAGAACATTCAAAAGGCGATAAACGAAATTAGAGAAAAGGTCCGACTAAAAAACCTTGTGGTTGCAGAAAAATCACCAGTCTCGTCAAAGCCCTCTATGCGAGAAGGTGGTTACTCGCTTTCTGTTCATGGCAAGGCTGTCGAGGGCAATCGAGTTCAAATCGAGGTAACGACAAATATCCCTGGTATAATTGAAGTAATGGTTGCGCTATCTCTTGCAGGTCAAAAGCCAGACGATACTTATATAGGAAAGGATGCAAGAATCACAGTAAAAGAAGGAAAGGGGCAAGTGAGCCTTGATGCTTCTGCTCTGCCTTCAGGGAAGTACGAAGTTGAGGCGAGCTTCTATCCACGCTGGGGATTCAAAGATGCGAGGTCTAAGAAAGCAAAGATCACGGAGACTCTTGAGGCGAAGGAAGCAATTAATTTGTCAGGCTCGGGAAAATTTCCTGCGGAGAAACTCACCAAACTCTATTTAAGAACTGAGCCCGCGGGCGCAAGGATAAGAATTCTCAACATTAGGCCCAAGTTCCACCAGGGAATTACACTGAAGCCTGGCAAATATCATATCGAGATATCTTTTCCTGGGTACCACACTATAAAAAAATGGATCTTTCTGGATGGAGATAACGTAGATAGAACCATAGATATTAAACTGATAAATACTGACTCCACCAAAACCGCATGTTTGACTTGTTACGAAAAAATGGTGGTGGCGATGGAAGATGCCGCAAGTGCTGCCAATTTGAATGATTACTGTACGGCAGCAGACCATATTGAAGCTGCCCTGAATTGGCTCGGAACGTGTGAAGGAGAGTGCGCATACAATCAGCCTGTTAGGGAGAAACTATCCGCCTACAAAACCAACTTGATAAAGGCTATGACTATTTACGTGAAAAAATGCGGCCACTGACAACGCTGCTTCAGCTATAGAGATTTTCAAACTCCGCTCCAACCTTTTTCCTTTGAATAAACCCAAGAGTCTTTCTTAATGAAAGTGGAACGCAAAAAGTCACACCGCTGATTTAAATGTTAGCCTTGAAATTCGTAAAAATCCGTAAAAATACTCAATCGCAGAAGTAGAATATGACAAATATCCTCAAAACTATCCCTTTTGCAATCCTGTTCCTTTTATCCATCTGCTCAACAGGTTATGCAGGCCAATTCAAAGTCACAAGGGTTTCAGACGGCGACACCATAAAAGCCAAAGGCCATGACATTGAAATAAAAGTCAGACTCGTTGGCATTGACGCTCCTGAAACATCAAAGAAAAAGAGAGCGCCAGGACAACCTTTTAGCCAAAAGGCTAAGGAATATCTTGCTGGATTGATATTAAACGAAACGGTCGATATCAAGGGGTATGGGTTGGGACCATACAACAGGGTTTTAGGGGTTATTTATCTGAACGGCAAAAACATAAACCTGGAAATGGTAAAGGTGGGATTAGCTGAAGTTTATCGTGGAAGGGCACCTCACAAGTTCCCTCTTCTCCCATACTGGCAGGCAGAGAAAGAGGCGAAAGACGATTTGAGAGGAATGTGGAGCCTGGGGGATAAATATATCAGCCCAAAAGAATGGCGTCAAATGCATAGGAAGAGATAAATAATGGGAGTTTCAACAGGGCAATATTTAAAGGCACTGCAAGATATCAACTTTTCTTTGACGACAGGACTTCAAACGGCAATTGCCGTTCTGGAAAATTTTGAAAAGGGGATCTGATATCGACATAACTTTAACCAAGGAGAAAAAAATGAAGAAAATCATATTTATGGCGGTAGCTGTACTGATGTTATCTGCATGCTCGACAATGCAACCACCACGTTACGCAATATCAGTAGACAATATCCAAAACCTAAAAAATTATAAAGGTGTTAAAGCTCAGGTGGTTTCTCTTAATCAATCTGCAAACTTTAGTCCCAACTGTCGATTAATGGGGCCAATAGAACCGGCAGATGGACTAACTATGTCTCAGTTCATTTCTAAAGCATTTAATGACGAGTTTAAAATGGCCGATATATATTCAACAAACGGAATTAAAATATCTGGAGATATTACAAAAATTGAATTCTCGTCTATAACTGATCTAACGAATGGCTACTGGGATATAGGTTTAAGACTGGACTCTTCAAATGGGCAAAGCCTTTCAGTGAGTAATAAATACACATTTAAAAGTGGATTTGACGCAATAACAGCATGCAATGCGACTGCTGATGCCTTGTCGCCTGCTGTGCAAGACTTAATAAAAGCAGCGATTACTCATCCTGAATTTAGCGCATTGCTAAAATAAAACTAACAAGGAGCCATTATCAGGATCGTCATAATAATCAGGACCTAATGAGAGCGAAAACCCCACCGGGGCGTTTTTTCTGATCAACATGTTGAAAAGGGAATTTGATATCGACCTGATTAGGTAACTTAGAGAATTGGTTGAATCAAGTCAGAAAGTCTATGAACCAGAACCGACAAAGCATTGATGTTTCAACAATCTGCATACACGGATGGTAGCAAAAACAAAGGTTTCGCTGAATAGTTGCAAACTTTCTAAAAATTGGAGGCTATATGAAAAAACTACTTATCCTATTAACTTTTATAGGTTTTTGTATTGGTTGTGCTGGTGGTAATCCTTATGGAGGTTGGCATCGACACGATACGAGTGAGAAGGAAATGCGACGAGATATGAGAAAATGTGAGATGTATGGAAAGGCTCATTCAAATCTTAATCCATTTTTGGCATTGGAGCTAATGGGAGACTGCATGCTGGTCAAGGGGTATAATAAGCAGTAAAGAATGAAAACAGGTGATATCCCATCAACGGGAAAATTTAAGGAATGGCTAAAACGGAAAAAACTAAGGGCAAGAAATACCTCATAATAATGGTGTGAGAAAAAAGGAAATATTGGACAGTCTGTTAATTGAAACAGACTCGAACCGACAAAGGATTGTTCTTTTATCAGAATTGTTTGAGAAAGGCTGGTTGAGATGAAAAAAATATTTGCATTTCTGTTGCTGTCAATATTCTACCTTTCGACCGTGTCGTATTCACAAGGCTTGTCTCCAGGTGTTGCTTGGAGAAATTTGGATAAAATTGATAAGGAATTCTTTTTGATAGGATTTGTTCACGGAATAAACATGGGTATACAATGGTCTGTGTGGGACGTCAAAGATACTTCCTGCAAAAAAATGATAGATAAATCATATTCGTCATATATAGACAGAACTTCACCTTTATTAGAACAAATACAAAAAGGAAAAGATCTCAACATAATTATCAATAAATTAGACGAATTCTTTTCCTATTACGATAACAGAAATATTAATGTCCCGCTTGCAGTTTATCTAATGTTATTAGAGTGTAGCGGTGAATCTTCTGAAGTAATAAATGAAATGGTAAGAGATCAAAAAGAAGCAATAAAAGAGATAGAAAAATTGGAAAAATCAGCAAGAGACAACCAAAGACTTGCAGATAAATTAAATGAAGCACTTGAAGAAGCAAAGGAAAGGATGAGAGTTGAAAAAGAAAGAAAAGAAAGTGGACAAAGATTAAAAGAACTTGAATCACAATATAAGTAAGAAATAAATCATAAGAATCTTTCTGCCCCTACAATAAACAAATAAATCCCCCCTAATTTCCCAAAATCCCCAAAAAAAATTTTTCAAAATCAGCTTTTTTCTCCTGTCAGAAATCGCATTTCTCCCCTCCTACATCTATAAACTGATTCTAACGAACCAAAATCAAACAAATTTTGCTGAAGTACATTAAAGGCCATGTCAGTCCAATGCGTACCAAATGCGAAAATTATGATACACTCTATTTATCTCTCACCAACTTTGCCTCACTTGCTCCTTGACAACCACAATTTGTATCCTAACATCCTAAAATATCTAACAAAATTCGGTCATTCAATACGTAGAAAAAAGCGATATATTGAATTAAATAAATAAGATAGAATATCAATATTTATTAGTTATCAGCCTAATATTATTCAATGAAAATCCCCACCTGACAGGTATACAGAAATAATAGAACCTGCTATCATAAGAATAAACAAATTGCCAAAAGGGAAAGCCAATGGATTTATTGACGCCAGAGGAGAAGCTGCAGAAAGGGTTGGACCTCAACTATTTCCGACATTTAGACTTCTACAAAGAGGCACAATCTTCCGAGATCGAGCCTGTATTTGAGCATATCTTCTCTGAGATGAGGGCTGGAGGAAAAGTGCCGTCACAGAAGACATATGCTGATAATCTGAAGGAGAATGCCAGACTAATTATTATAGATCTTCTGAATGCGTTTTTTACTGATCCACAAATGTACATAGCTTACTCAAGAAATTATAACGATTACAAGACAACTCCTGTGAGTGCCAGGAATACTGTTAAGGTGATAGACTTTCTAATTGAACATGAATATATCGAAAATCATAAAGGTGTTTACCAAATACATCGAAGGTCCAGAATGAGGTCAAATAGAAAATTAGCTGATCTAATGGGGGATCGACGTTTTCCAATTATCAAGAGAGTGGAAGAGGATGAAATTATTATCCTGCGGGATAAGGATAAAAATCCCATAGATTATGAAGACACTGATGCAACGAATCAGATGAGAAAGAACCTGCAATTGATCAACAGTGTCCTGGAAAAGGCTGATATAAAACTCGAAATAAGTGAGGATTCCTTCATTAAATTAAGGGAAGACCTCAAAAGAGATCCTGACAAAGAGGCATTAGACTACTCCAGGAAAAAATTGAGAAGAATATTCAACGACGGCTCTTGGACAAGAGGAGGAAGATTTTACGGCGGATGGTGGACGGAAATTCCTTCAGAATACCGACATTTTATTGAGATGAGTGGATTTGAAACGGTCGAGATAGACTATTCCGCGATGCAGATAAATATTTTATATGCGATTAAAAACCTGCCGATCCCTGAAGGAGACTTATATTCAATTGATGAATATCCTGAAGCAAGAGATTTTCTAAAGAAATCACTCAGCATAATTCTGAATACTGATTCTGAAATTAAAGCTAAACAATCAATACAAGGCCAAATTTATAAGCGTAAAATTAGAAAGCCAAATGGGTTGAAACAAATTAGTGATGTGATCGACAAATTTGCTGAGAAACACTCTGCCATAAAGGATTATTTTTTTACCGGAGCAGGCATTGATCTCATGTTTCTGGATTCCAAACTAGCAGAGAGAATCATGTTAAGTTTTGCAGAGACCAATACGCCTATACTCCCGGTACATGATAGCTTCATTGTAAATATCTTGAATGAGGATAAATTACAGGAAACTATGGATCATGCATTTTTTGGACTCTTTGGGAGAAGATGTGAAACTAAAGCAGAGTTGTCATCTTCCGAATACCTTCAGAAAGAAGCTGAAGGGATGCTAATTTGTTGACTGAAGGATCAAAAAAAGTAATTATTTTCCTGAAAATTCAAATTATTGCAATAAAAATCTATATATTAATATTTATATTTTCTATTACAATATATTTATACTAAACTCCTAAATATTATTA
>Ga0222626_1001240_pt1 | contig 11613 bp, 13 predicted proteins | sample AntAcemetageno91_FD_179862 | JGI IMG/M metagenome (GOLD analysis project Ga0222626, IMG submission 179862) | Saline water microbial communities from Ace Lake, Antarctica - #91 | ecosystem: Environmental > Aquatic > Non-marine Saline and Alkaline > Saline | place: Antarctica: Ace Lake | collected...
ATATCATATATTTTCCACACACAGCGCTATTAAACCTCAAACAAAAAAACATTTTCCACTTATGATATTTGAAGTTTCATTTTTACATTTATTGCGATAGCATCATCATTAATATGGAAAGTCAACTCAAATTTCAGCCAGCTCCAGCTCCAAATTTAAAAAAGGATATTTCCTGAAATGAGTCAGGTATCAAAATTTTTCATCATCCTGGCGGTGGTGATCTATGTGATCAGCCCCATAGATCTCATCCCCGATTTTCTGGTTCCCTTTCTTGGATGGATTGATGACACCGTTCTCATTTCCATGCTGATTTATTTTCTCAGGACCGGAAAAATTCCCAACATTTTTTCCCAAAAAACCAATTTTAAGGCCAAATCCAGCCGTCCCGGAAGCAACGGCAATGCCACAGGATACAGCTACAACAAGGGCGATCAGGGATCTTTTTCCAGGAGCGATAATTCAGAAGCCGAAAAAGAAAAAGCCCCGCAAAGGGAAAAATCCCCCCATGAAATCCTGGGCCTCACCCCGGGTGCCACCCAGGAAGAAATTCGGGCTGCCTACATAGCCCTGGCCAAACAATACCACCCCGACAAGGTGGCTCATCTGGGAAAAGAGCTGAAGGTTCTGGCAGAGAAGCGATTCAAGGAAATCCACCAAGCCTATGCCCGGCTCTCCTGAAGACAGATCCTGAACTTAGCGCCCTTTGGGCGAACTTTTTGCAACTCGTTGATTTAACAGTTCATAAAATGGAAATTCCTATACTATTAAATTAAAAATAAGGGGGGCTGATTCGAAAACCAGTCCCCCTTTTTAACATTTCATGGCCAATCTGATCCCTGGCAGCTTATCAATTAATGGTGGTCACCGGGCAGTGGGCCTTAAGAATTACATACCGGGCAGTGGAACCCATGATCAATTTTTGTGCCCTTGATTTTTTTTTGATCCCAAGAAAAATGTGGTCAATATTTTTTTCCCTGGCAAGTTCTACAATATCTTCACCCGGGGAGTATCCCCGGACGCTTTGCTCTGCTGTGCAAGGCAGGTTGGCCGCTTCCATAAGTTCTTTTGCAAATTTCAGGTCGGCGTCCGCCTTCTGGACATCGGCTATTTTTTCTTTTGGTCCTCCTTCCATGGAGGTCATAACATAAACCTCGGCATTGCAAAGCAAGGCATAATCCCTGGCAAGTTCCAGTGCATGAATCCCCACCCCTCCGCCATTGTATCCGACCATTATTTTCATGGACATCTCCCTGGAATCACATATTTAAAAAATAAACAACACGTTTTTTAGACAGGCTGGCGTAAATCTTTTGCTGGTTTTTTACACCTAAGCTTCTTGTATTACTGGGAAAGAAACTTCAATAATCGAAATAAAATTTATGCCGGGCTGTATTACATCCACCGTTTACGCCTTTTATAGGATTTCACATCCTTAAAGGATTTACGGCCCCCACCCTGGGTGATACCCATGTAAAATTCCCGGACATCGGGATTGTCCTGAAGGGCATCAGATTCCCCCTCCAGGACAATGCGTCCCGATTCCATGATATAGGCATAGTCTGAAATGGCAAGGGCAATGCGGGCATTTTGCTCCACCACCAAAATGGTGGTTCCCATCTCCCGATTAATTTTCTGGATATTTTCAAATATCTCCTTGACCAGCAACGGTGCCAACCCCAGGGAAGGCTCATCCAGCATTAGCATGTCAGGCGCTGCCATCAATGCTCTGGCAATGGCGATCATCTGCTGCTCCCCGCCGGAACTATAGCCAGCCATGCGGTTGGTGACATTGGATAACCGGGGGAAATGTTGATACATCAGTTCATTGTCTTTCCGGATATTCTCAGCCCCATCTCTACGGGTGATGGAACCCACGCGAATATTTTCATTCACGGTGAGGTGCTTGAACACCCGACGACCCTCGGGAACCATCACGACCCCCCGTTTAACAATGTCCGTTCCGTTCAAGGCGGTGATATCATCCCCGTTAAAATGGATAACACCTTCACGGATGGCACCGTTTTCCGGTTTTAAAAGACCGCTGATGGCCCGCAGGGTGGTTGTTTTACCCGCACCATTGGTTCCAAGCAGGGAAACAATGCTTCCCTTGGGCACATTGAGGCTCACCCCCCGCAATACCTGGATAATATCATTGTATACGACTTCAATATTGTTGACTTCCAATAATTTTTTTTCCAATGGTGTGGTTTCCATTCTTATGTAAATATTCGGTTTGGTGCTATAAATATTTGACCAGTGCCCCATATTTATTGCTATGTGAGCAGACCCAAATGAGTGAAGATGGGGTGCTGGCCGAATATTTCCATTCTTATTTAATTTTTTTCATGTATTCCGACGTGATGGGTTGTCCCACCTTTCTAAAAACACCGTTTTGAACGCTGTAAATCTGGAGCATGTCCACACCGGCGTGATCCGTGGGAGAATAGGTCACCGGGCCCACTGTGGTGTAGGGGCTGTACGCATTGTCACCGTTCATGGCATTTAGCTCATTGTATAAATTTTCCCGATTGATTTTAAGGCCCTTATCCTTGGTTCGTCGGATCACTTCAGTTGCCACCTGGGCCACCATGATACCGTTGGCGTAGTTATGGGAATTGGCCGCCTTATCATCCCGATTGTACGTCTTGGCCAGGGCAAGCTGTTTTTCGGTACCTTCATTTTTTTCAGACGTAATATTATAGGATGTGGTCCAGTAAAAATTTTCCGCCGCCTTGCCTGCCAGGGCAATCAGATCATTCCCCCCTGTGTAATGGGCACCCATGAACGTAATTTTTCCCTCTTGACCGAATTTTTCGGCAACGATGCCCAAACGGCTGGCATCTTTGATCATGGCAGCCACTGGTGACTGCACTGTGTGGCATATCACATATTGAACGCCTTTACTCATGAGTCGTTTAAGCATGGCAGTGCTGTCAAGATCTTTTCCATGTTCCACCACTTCCACAATCTCAATGTTCAATCCCGCAGCTATGGACTTTTGTGCATCCTCCACAGGTCCTCTACCAAAGGCTGAAGGGTGAATGAACATGGCAACCTTGGCCTTTTTTCCTTTATTATTGGCAGCAATGTACTCAGCCAGACTCACCACCTGCTCGGAGTAGGAAGCAATGGGTAAGAAAATGTAAGTAGAATCCACAAGATTACCCGCATGGAAGGAGGCCGGAATAACGGCAATTTTTTCTTCCTCAAAATCTTTTTTCAACCCCAGGGTGCTTCCAGTGGAATAATTAAGATAGAGTACAATGCCATCATCCAGGAACTCTTCAAAATTTCGTTTGGTCACAGAGGTCTGATACTGATCATCTTTTATGGTGCATTGAATGGTATCGTTGCCCAGTATCTTGGTTTCATTGACAAAATTAAAATAATCTTCCACGCCCTTGGCGTAGGGGTTCCCGGCATCGGAAGTGGGGCCTGTGATGGCCAGGGAAAGACCCAATTTATACTCCTTGGCATGTGCCTGGCAGGTGAAGGCCAGAACCACCATCAACATCATCCAGACGGCCAACAATTCTTTTTTTCTGATTTCCATAGTCCTCTCCATTTTACCTTTTTAAAAATGTTATATAAACAAAAATGACAGAACCACCTGCCACACCCCACAAATTTGAACAGTCACGGGCATGATGCTCGGAGGCAAATACCATCATGCCGCCCCCAACGACTGCCTTAAAAAAATTTACACATCGAGATCAAGCATGAAGAATTACCGTTGTTATTTAAGCCTCATTCTCAGCCTTTAATACCTGAACGGCCACTTCTTGGTGTAGGATTTAACTATGCGCCACCAGTTGGCAATGCCCCGGGGCTCAAACATTAGAAACAACACGATCACAAGACCGAAGGTCAACGGCCGCAATGCCGTGGCAAGGTTCATGGTGGAGGGTAGATAATCCCCGGCAAAACCGGCAAACCGTTCCACCTGAAGCTCCAAAAACTGGATGGCCACCGGTCCCCAGAAAGAGCCGTTCAAAGTGCCAAGCCCTCCCACAATGGCCATGGCCAGATAGGAGATAGAGTGATGCAGGGTAAAGGATTCAAATCCCACTCCCCGGTAAAGATAGGCATGGAGAGCTCCTGCCATGCCTGCCATGAATCCCGAAAGGGCAAAGGCATAGACCTTGGTGAATCCGGGATGCATCCCCATGGCATCGGCGGCTCTGTCATTGTCACGCACGGCGATAAGACATCTACCATACCGGGTTTTCATGAGATTACGGATGCCAAAACCAGACAAAATGATAACCATGAGCGTTACATAGTACCAGAATTGATAATGTTCTTTTCTCATCACCTTGCCGGTGAACCAGAACACCCGTCCCACAGAGATGGTCTGCCCCTGGTTAAAAAAGGTCATAAAGTTAATGGTCCATTCAAAAATCATCTGAAAGGAAAGGGTGGCAATGGCAAGGTAAAGATGCTTGAGCCTCAAGGCTGGCAGTCCCACCACCGCACCAAACACGGCTCCCACCAGACCTCCAACGAGGATAATAACCGGCCAGAAATGGGTCACCACCCCATGGGAATCTCCCAGAGTACGGCATAAACTGGCCACGGTATAGGCCCCCACCCCCACAAAAGCAGCATGCCCAATGGAGATGAGTCCGGCAAACCCGGTGACAAGATTGAGCCCCATCACCGCAACAATGGCAATGAGGGTGGAGTCAATCACAAGCATGTACTGGTTGCTCAGGGGAAACACCATGGGCCAGATAAAAAGAAGCGCAAGAAACAGGGAAAAGACGGATCGGTCAAGGCTTGTGAAAAAGGTGCGCTGCTCCTGTTTATATGTGGTAAAAAAATTACCCGTGGCCAGCCATTGATTTGATGACATGGATTACACCCTCTCAATTTCATGGATGCCGAATAATCCATGGGGTTTAAAGAGTAAAATAATTAAAAGAATCACATAGGGCATGACTTCTCCGGTGCCGTTGAGCCCCCAGTTGCCATCCAGATATCCGCTGGCAAACTGCTGGATCAGTCCCATGATGATCCCGGCCACCACAGCCCCCAGTATGGAATCAAGCCCGCCCAGAATAACCACGGGAAACACCACGATGCCAAAGGAATGGAGGGTATCAAAGTTTAATCCGGTGATATTTCCAATGATACACCCCGCAGCGGCAGCAGAAAGCCCCGCCGTTGCCCAGGCAAGCCCAAACACCGTCTGCACACTGATCCCCACGGACATGGCGGCAAATTGATCGTCGGAAACCGCCCGCATGGAAATACCCACCGTGGATTTTTTAAAAAACCAGGAAAACCCCCCAATAAGTACCATGGTGACAATAACCCCCACCAACTGGGTCCAGGAGATGGATACGCCGCCATAGGACAGGGACGTGCGGGGCAAAAAAGCGGGGAATGAAAAATTTTCACTGCCAAAGGGAGTCAGATAAATCAACCCATCCAAAATGGAGGCAAGGCCGATGGTCACCATGATCACTGATATAATGGGCTCCCCTATGAGGCGACGCAGAAAAATTTTTTCCACGCTCATGGCCAGGAAAAAGGTGACCCCCATGCTGATGAGAAAAGAAAAAAACATGGGAATCTTTGCCCACACTGTCAGGGCATAGGCAATAAACGCACCGGCAGCGATAAGTTGCCCATGGGCAAAATTGGCCACCCGGCTGGATTTATACACAAGGACAAGTCCCAGGGCAGCCAACGCATAAATGGAGCCCACCACAATGCCACTGACCACAATCTGAAAAAAATAACTCATGAAACCTCCTCCAGGGTATAAAATATAATCTTTGTTTTCACGTTCGTCGATTGTCCATCCTGGTACTGAAAAAAAGCTTCAACCTCTTTTTCCTTAACAGTTTCATCGTACAGTCCATGGTAGAGATCCTGGTACTTTTCCTGGACAAATTGTCGTCGTATTTTTCCGGTCTTGGTCAACTCGCCATCATCCATATCCAAAAGTTTGTACAAAAGGGCAAAGCGTCTGATACGAAAATGGGGTTTTTCCGCCTTTTCATTGACCTGTCGTATCTGTTCCATGATCAGTTCAGCCACATCAGAATGGGCCGAAAGCCCCATGTAGGTAGTATAAGAAATGCCTTTGTCCTCAGCCCATTTTCCCACCACAAGGGGATCAATATTAATCAGAGCCGACACGTAATCCCTCTTATCCCCATAAATAACTGCCTCTTTGATGTATGGGCTGAACTTGAGTTTGTTTTCAAGGAACATGGGACTGAACATCTCATTGTTTTTGGTGTGCATGACATCGGAGATGCGATCAATGACCACCAGATGTCCCCGATCATCAATGTATCCGGCATCTCCAGAATGAAGCCATCCGCCCTCCAAAAGTTCCTCTGTTTTTTCCGGCAATTCAAAATACCCCGGAGACACGGAAAGGGATCGGGAAAGGATTTCGCCATCTTTAGCAATGCTGCACTCGGTGCCGGGAAGGGGAAGGCCCACAGTGTCTGGTCGCACATCGCCATCCCGGTGCATATAGGCAATCCCTGTGATCTCTGTCTGGCCATAGATCTGCTTGAGATTCACCCCAATGGCCTGGTAAAAGGTAAACAGTTCAGGCCCCAGGGCCGCACCGCCTGTGTAGGCCCTGCGCAACCTTAAAAAACCAATTTGATTGATCAGGGGACGAAAAATGATCTGCCGCCCCAGCCACGCTTTGATCTTCAGCCCCAGGGGCATATTCTTACCTGTCATCTGGTAAGTGGCCGCCCTTTCCCCCTGTTTGATAAAATAGGTGTACAATTTTTTATTGAGCCAATAGGACTGGTCGATCTTCAACCATATTTCCGATCGAATGGTCTCATATATTCGGGGGGCACCAAACATGAAATGGGGGCCAATTTCCTTTAAATCCGACATGGCCGTCTCAACGGATTCAGGAAAATTAATGGTGATACCCGTGGCCATGGCAATGCCAAAGGAGTTCATCTGTTCACCAATCCAGGCAAAGGGAAGAAAAGAGACATACTCATCGGTGGGTTCCAAGGGGTCTACCCGGGTGATCTGTACGCCCATGTTGATGTAATTCAAATGGGTCATGATGGTGCCCTTGGGAAGTCCTGTGGTACCGGAGGTCAGACACAGATGACAAGGATCATCGGGTTTTCCCAGATCAACCAGTTGCTCAAAGAGTTCAGGCGCTTTATCATGCAGGGTTTCGCCCATTTGATATAATTTTTTGATATTCATAAACCAGGGATCTGATTGATAACCTCGCATGCCCCGGGGGTCTTCATAAATCACCTGTTTAACACCGGGCACCTGATCCCTTATATCCACCAACTTGTCCACCTGTTCCTGGTTATCACAAAAAACCACTGACACTTTAAGATATTGCAGGATTTGGGCGATTTCATCGGGCATACTGGTTTGATATACACCCGCTGACATGGCACCCAAAGAGTGGGCACCAATAGCCATGAAAAGTAACTCTGGAATGTTATCGCTGATGATGGCGATGGTGTCGCCCTTTTCAACCCCAAGGGATTTAAGGCCCAGACCTGTTTTTTTTACATGCTCATAATAGGCATTCCAGGTATAACTATTCCAAATACCGAAATCCTTTTCTCTTAGGGCCACCTTGTCTCCAGAAATTTTCACCCGCCAGCGAAGGAGTTGGGGAATCGAGTAGTCTAACAATTGATCGGTATTTTCCATATGCAATTTACGCTTCTCCGATATAGGCTTCAATTACTTTGGGATTCGCAGCCACCTCTTCTGGCGTTCCAGAACCAATGACCTGACCAAAATCGAGTACATAAATCCGGTCTGAGATGTCCATCACCACCCCCAAATCATGCTCAACAAGCACCACGGTGGTGTTTCTTTCCTGTTGTATATCAATGACAAACCGGACAATATCCTCTTTTTCTTCAAGATTCATGCCTGCCATGGGCTCATCCAAGAGCAAGAGTTCCGGTGCCAGGGTCAAGGCCCTTGCCACCTCCACCTTTTTTTGAACCCCATAACTTAAATTGCCCACCATGCTTTTCCGGTAGGGCTCAAGCTCCATGAAGTCAATGACATGCTCCACAAATGCGCGATTTTCTGCTTCCATGCGAGAGGCTTTGCCATAAAAAAACAAGGCCTGCAAAAAAGAGTATTTCAAATTTTGATGTCGTGCCAGAAGCAGATTGTCCAGAACGGACAGGCCGCTGAACAGTTCCAGATTTTGAAAGGCCCTGGCAATCCCCATGTTGGAGACCTCATGGGGAGAGCAATGGGTCAGGGGGGTATCCCCATAAAGAATTTTTCCTTGAGTGGGATGATAAAATCCTGAAATGCAGTTCAAGATGCTCGTTTTACCAGCACCGTTGGGCCCGATGATGGAGGTAATCAAGCCGGGTTCTATCTTCATATTTACGTTGGAAAGTGCATTCAACCCTCCAAAGGAGAGCGTCACGTCTGAAACCGTCAAATGGGACATGGCTGATTCCAATACTGATTTAAATTTGTTTTGGGGTTGGGCTACTTATTTGACTGATTGAATTTTTTTGGACACAAGATATATGAACCTATCTCACAAGATATTTCTTCTTAACTTTTTTTAGTCTTACCAAAATAGTGAAGGAAATTCATTAAATTGATATTGACAGTTACGAAAACACAAGTCAAGTAAAAAGGAGAAGAAAATTATAATTATGGCTTGATTTTAATTTTGGTTAGAGAAGATCAATATTTAAGATTTGGATAAGGAATAAGAATTTAAAATTTGGAGGCGGTGTTAACGTTTGGATATTGCATAAACTGGAACGCGGAGCGGCCCACTTATCGTGGAAATAACCAGCCGCGCCAAGGGCTTACGGGCAAACGCCTCCCGTTTTCGCGGTCTGGTTTATTGTATTGCTGGCAGGTGAGACAAGGAACGTATGAGCATGAGGGCCGAGCAAGTCCGCGCGGCGTTCCGCCCCTTGGGTGACCGAGAGACCTCGGAACCGCCGGAGCAAGCCATAAATGTATTGTCGTGAATGTCGAGCGTGAAATCGAGCATGGGGGTGCCCCGCAGGGCAGTCAGAACCGAGCGTTGCAATACGCGGCGGCTGGCCTGAGCCGAGCATTGACTCAGCGTTGCCGGTGTGCCCAGTCGGATAACGCCGAGCTAAGCCGCCGCGCCAACAGCCCTCGCGGAAAACGACTCCCGTTCTCGCGGTCGGCTTGAGCGATTTGTTGGGCACCTATGTAACCATACAATTCCAATTTCAAGCCTTGTCGATTACTGTGTCTGCTTGTCCGGTATTAATGCAATCAGAGTGCGTAATACTTTATTCACATCTTCGGATGTTGGGAAAAATTCACGAACATCCGGCTCAAGCATGACTGCTCCATCTTCTAAAGTAAAGTATGATGTTGTGATTGTATTGTTTTTTTTGTGAACTCTGACAGTATGTCCCTTCCGGTAGGCCTGATAGTACTTTCCACGCACACCTTTTTTTCCAGTAAAGTCATATTCTGGTAACATATCCGAGTTACAATGAATGTCAGTTTTCTTCATATGTTTTTCGCTCATGTTTTGTAGCCTTTCGACAGCTAATAATTCGGATCAAAATTGTGTCTCCATCACTTTCTTGCTCTGTATGCACTACAAGCAATAGACGGCTATCTGATGAAACCCCAATACTGATCAATCGTTCTTCATACTCAGAATGATTTTCGTCAAAGAATGTAACAAGCATCCGGTCGTTAAAAACAGTTTTTGCTTCCTCAAAAGAGATTTTATGTTTTCCAAGATTTAACTGTGCTTTGTTCTCATCCCACTCAAATATCAGATTCATGAATTACTCTCGATTTATTTTATATTACGGGGAATCTGGGGTTTCATTCTGAATCCAGCTAATTTATTTGTGATGAGTTCCCTAAAATGATTTACTATTCTACCATGCTTGAAGGTAGCTTGAAAATGCTATTTTGGGCTAAAAAGAAACTCTAAATTTATTTATTTTTTAGGTGTATATCGTATTGTTGGAAGGACTCGCTGCGCTTGCCTTCCAACCAAAAGTTGCAACAGACATGCTTCGCATGCTGATGAACTTTTGGTTATGCACACTTATGCCCAACGACAAGGGTAACCGGCGGCAAGGGCTACCATAAAACCAACAGAAAGCGCATCACTTAAAAGCCACCTCAACCTTAAAAAAGTGCAGGCCCTTGCCGTCGGGTTGACCCATGGGTTAGCATTATAATTGAAATCAATCAACAGAAGACCCACAGCATTTCTTATATTTTTTCCCACTAGCACAAGGGCAGGGATCATTTCTGCCAACCTTTTTTGATACTGCCTGTTTGGGTGGATTCAACATTTTTTCCAAGTCCGATAGATCCTCAGGTTTATCTGGTTCAAACCCAATAATATAATGCCATCCATGCTCTTTGCATGTTTCAGCAACATATTTTGCTTTCTCGTCAGAATGTACACGAGCTATAATTGGTCTTTTTGTTGTTCCTAATTTTGCCATTTTAATCACTTTGGATTTAGATTGTTTTTAATATGTTAACGACAGGATAAGATCGTGGTTCGTTCCTCACACGATATATCCTTACTCGTTAACTCATGTATTCATTAAAGAAATTTATGTCTACCTCATATGTAGTAACAGGTTTTACCCCCAACTCTAAATGCTCAAACATATCTACAAGCTTTTCACCGTCAACAAGCTCTATTGGGGGCACCCCATCTCTTCGGGCTTCTTTTTTGGCTTCCATTGTAAAGCGACCTGTTGTTAAAAATATTCCCTTATCAGCACGCCCCATCATAGCCCCACGGAAGTCCCTAATTTGTGATGCACCGACTGTTTCTTTGTACCGTTTACATTGGAAGATGACATTGAAGGATACAAAAGGATTGAGTTTTAATATTCCATTGCCGTCAATACCTCCATCACAACTTTTTCCTGTGACTGTTACTTTTTCAAAACCTGATTCGCGTAATAAACGCTGGCATAACCGCTCAAACCCATTTGGTGATATTTGTTTTAAAATATCAATAAGTTGGGAAGAGTGAGGTTCAATATCCGTTACTTCCTCAATTGTGTTCTTAGTTTACTTTTCTTTTGGTGTTTTTGGTGACGCACTGCCTTTCTGTTTAGCTACTTTTACCAGATCGAAAATATCTTCTTCTGACAAATTAGCCTGCAATCCCTTTTCTGTGAGCGCCCATACTCCGCGATTTGATGAATCTATATACCCTGTTTTTACAAGATACATTCTTGCCCACGCTACTTGATTTTTTACTTTTGATGCCCCATCTTTGAGAGTTTCAGACAGCTCTTCTTCTGAGATTTTTAGTAGTTCAATTACTGCATCCGTTACTTCATTTGCAGTACCAGAACCTCCTTGCTTTTTTAAAACATTTATTACAGGATTTATGAATCGTGAAAATCGTCCGCCTTTTCTTTTACTCATTGTTTTTTCCTGTAATTTCAATATTGGGTAGAGCTAACTAATAGCGTTTTATCAATAGTCCCGCCCTCAAAAAGCCGCAGAATTAGAATAACCCATCAATCCACCAAAATCTCAAAGTCCGATTTTGCGAGCGGGATTATTGATAAAATGCTGTTGAACAATGCCGCGGTGAGATAGCGACAAACTTTTTTACTT
>Ga0222626_1001244_pt1 | contig 11600 bp, 16 predicted proteins | sample AntAcemetageno91_FD_179862 | JGI IMG/M metagenome (GOLD analysis project Ga0222626, IMG submission 179862) | Saline water microbial communities from Ace Lake, Antarctica - #91 | ecosystem: Environmental > Aquatic > Non-marine Saline and Alkaline > Saline | place: Antarctica: Ace Lake | collected...
TGGATTCCAAGGCCACCCTGAACTGGTTTCCTGATGGGGATAGAAATCAGACCTACTTGGTCAAGTTCAAATGGATGTCGCCTATTCCGACTTTTTCTACCATTTGTATCTCTTCCTGCACGCCATTGTCTCCCCTGTCCCAAGAACCAACTTCCCTCTCTCAATTAACGGCCAAGTAGACCCTTGAGAAGTCCTTTGGCCTTTTCCTCCAACGGTTTGGCCTCACCCTCTTTCGAATCTTCCCCTTTCAGCATATTGTTCAATTCCGAAGAATCAGGAAGTCCCGTTTTAAGTTTCTGTTTGAGCAATGCTTCAAGATCAGGACGAAACTGAGGAGAGGAAAAACTTCCTGTGACTAATACCGGGACGCTAATTCCGCTACGTTGTTCTGTTGCTCCCTGTCCTTTTAGGGTCGCTACAAATTTGGGCACCACCCGGAAATTCATTGTCTCTTTGACCAAATTGGCCTTTCCTTTTGCCAGCACTCTTATGAGCGGGGACACCATGGTCGTTTTTTTTGTGTTTACAAGACCCTTGGTAATGGTAAAGGGCACATGAAGCGCGGAGAAATCCGTACGGGGTTTTTCCGTTCCCTTTTCGGCAAGACCAAAAGCCGCTACAGTGTTCCTTACCATTCCCGCCAGATCAATCCCTTTGATGGCCCCGTCTTTGAAGAGGAAGTCTCCCTTACCGTTTAGCGTTCTCTTGATCATTTCCCCCTCGTCTCCCGCCAGGGTGATGTTCAAGGTTGCCTGTGCTGTTCCCTCCAAGAAATCCTTGTCCATGAGGTCCTTAAGAAGGGGATTGACCTGGATTCCTTTTGCCTGCAACGAAATGTTGCTTTTTGGCGTATCCCTTCGCATGTCAAAAGTTCCTTTGGAAGAAACACTACCCTGGTAAAGTTTGAGGGTTAGGGGATCGAGTCTGAATAGACCTCGCTTACTTGAGATCTTAAGATAGAGGTCCTGGATTTTGGCCCCGTGTGCCTTGAGTGCTCCCACACGAATCTTGCCATCCAAGACGAGCTTCCGAAGTGGGGCGTAATTGGGCTTTCTTTTTTTAGGGGTCTGGGAGCTCGATTCTTTCCTGTTTTCAGCAGGTTTCTTTTCACTTGGCGGTGGGAGATACCGGTCCAGATCAATGTGGTTTAATTGGAAATCGAAAGCCACATTTGGCTTGGAAAAATCCTTCGCGTTCAGAGAAAAAGTCACCTTTGAGTCATCCAGCTCAAAGACACCATCCAAAACCGAGACACGCTTTGGATTCCCTTTTACCCTGGCCTGCAGGGTTACTCGTTTCAAGGCCTCAGAGTCTGCCGTTTTGAGAGGAAAACCCCCTCCGAGTGCGCTGACAATCTTTCGAGGCGAGCACGGAGATACCTTGATGGCCAGATCAAATTCCTGACTCGTAGACAGGTCTACGATGTTACCTTTGATGCCGACAACCAGGGTTTTCAATGCCTTGACAGTAAGGTCCAAAGGTATGGCGCCTTGCCCCGGGTCTTTGCCCACAGGCCCCACCTTTCCTTTTAATTCAAGTGGGCGCCCGTCCAGTTTTGCTGAAAAGGCGAACTGAACCGGCTGATCCAAGGAGACGTCCTTCATTTGAAGCGTCACGTCTGAGATTTCTTTGCGCACCCCTTTCACACCGTCTATCCAGAGGAGGGAGCTCTTCTTGACATCAAATTCACCTACGGCAAGGCTTTCAATTGGCAGAGCCGCCCCCTTCTCCTCAGGAGATTCGGGGGACGCTTCAGGAGAGGGTTTTCCTATGCCGTCCCAGTTTGCCCGACCATCCTTGTTCTTCTCAAGGGCGACTCGGAGGCCTTCCACTATAAAACGCTTGACCTGGATATGTTTAGAGATAAGAGGTATAAGCTTTACCTTCACCTCAAACGATTTAATACTAAGGAGATCTTTCTCCTGGAAACCGGGTGGATTCCCTAAATGAAGATCTGAGAAGGCCAGACCCACCCATGGAAAAAGGGAGAGCTTAAGATCCCCATTGATCAGAAACGGCCGGCAGGTTGCCTCCGAAACCTTCTTTTCGATCACTGGCTTATATTGTTGGACATCCACGAACATCGGTATGACAAGAAGCGCTACAATAACCAAAACTACAAGCGCACCCACTACTATCAATAGCCATTTGATCGCCTTTTTCATCGTTCACCTCCTCATATAGGGTTACATCGGGTTTTACAAACCTCTATTTCCCTCGTGCCAAGGTAAATCCGAGACCTTGGGATTCTATATAGATGTAGATGAAATTGGTTATTGTTACCCAGTGGGTGATCACAAGAAGTGAAAGTCCCACCTGACCAAAGATTAGCCATCCGGTCAGTAGTGAAGCCCGAGGGTCAACCCAGCAATGGGAGTCCGAAGCCGGACGGGATCAAGGGTGTAGGCTCTGTATTGAGCCCCGAAAAATGTATAGTTGTGGTCCGTAAGGATAATCCTGAAATACAGGATAAAGCCGACGTTCTGGATTTGACGGAAGGCAGCAGTCCCCTGCACGAAATGGCGAGTGCTGGGGTCACCACCGGGGTCTTAGACCAGGGCATGTTCTCAAAGGGGTAGCTCGGGAACTTGGGAGATCCAAATGTTTCCTTGTATAATAATGCGGCGTAGGGCACCGACCGACGAACAGGTGAACGCCCCGGCGCTGGAAAGGGTGGCTCTATCCCTGCCGGTGAGCGAAAACAAAGGAGCAGACGAGGTATCGGGGGCGGACAGCGAAAAGCGAACAAACCCGAGATGGACATTTGGAAGTCTTAGTGGATCATAGTACCGAGGGTTCTAAATGAACCGAGAAGGTGGGGAAGTGAGGCCCAAGCGACCCACTGTAGGGAAGGTGAAGCCGGGTATAACGTTTCTCTGGAAGGAACTATGGGAGGCACTCCGAGGCCACAAACCATAACAACGGAAACCCAGGGAATTGCGAACAAAGGAGCTTGCGAACTTAGTCGGACTATGGATCTACAGCCCCAAGGCGGCCCGCCGATTTTGGTGAACGAGTCGTCACTACTTAAAATCAGGATGTTGGCCGAGAGGGAGCCGAATCTTATTTTCACCTCTCTGGCCTACAGGATAGATTTCTATCTACTCAAGAAATGCTTCCGGAAGGTAAGGAAAAGCAGATCTGCCGGGGTAGACAAGGTTACGGCAAAGGAATATGCCAGGGATCTTGATCAAAACCTCTATAATCTTTATGAACGACTGCGGAGAGGTCAGTACGTTCCTGCACCGGTAAGAAGGGTATGGATAGATAAGGAAGGGGGGAAAAGAAGGCCGATAGGCATTCCTGCTCTTGAGGATAAAATTGTACAAGGAGCAGTCGCAGAAATCCTGAATGAAATATATAATTCGGATTTCTATGATTTTTCTCATGCATTCCGTAGGGGGCACAGTCAGCATAAAGCACTTCACGAGCTTCGAGAGAAGTGTCGAACGCTGAAGATTGGCTGGATTGTGAGCGCAGATGTTACTGGACTGTTTGACAACATAGATCATGGGCTTCTTCGTGGAATCATCAAGCGAAGGGTCAATGACAAGGGTATCCTGCGTTTGATCGGAAAGTGGTTAAAGGCGGGTGTAATTGAGGACGGTAAATTGTACTATCCAGGGAGGGGAACTCCCCAGGGCGGCGTGATTTCACCTGTACTCTCAAATGTATTTCTTCATCACGTGCTTGATGACTGGTATGTAAAAGAAGTTGAACCCAGGATGAAGGGCAAATGTTTCATCATCCGATATGCGGATGATTTTATTATCGGGTGTGAGCTGGAAAGCGATGCCCGGCGCATTATGGATGTTCTGCCAAAAAGGTTCAGCCGATATGGCCTTGAACTTCATCCTGAAAAGACCGTGCTGATTCCATTTATGAAACCGATAACCCCAGTGGGTGGCGGTAAAGGTAAAGGCACATTTGATTTTTTAGGGTTCACCTTTTTCTGGTCAAAAGGCCTGTGTGGGTACTGGGTGATCAAGAAGAAGACAGCAGGAAAACGTCTGCGTCGATTCCTGAAAATGATGTGGCAATGGTGTAAGGAGAATCGGCATGATCCGATAGAAGAGCAGCACAAAGCTCTTTGCAGCAAGCTACGAGGGTATTATCAATATCACGGCGTAAGAAGTAACTATAAGGCCCTGGAAACAGTCTTCGAGTATACTGAGAAGGCATGGAGATATTGGCTAAGTCGGAGGAGTCATAAAGGTACTGTCTTGTTCGATGACTTACGAAAGAGCTATCCTCTGCCTCAACCCAGAATAGTCCATAATATCTGACATTTCTTATGGGCAGCAAAGTTATGCGCCAAACGGGGTGTCGCCTGTTTGGTTTCTAATTTGGTAAAAAGGATTAGAACCGAGGAACCGGATGAGGGAAATCTTCACGTCCGGGTCTGTGGGGGGAGCGCCGGGCAACCGGTGCTTCTACCTGGAAATCGACCATGCGCTGTGCCCCCTACTTTGCTCCAAACACCTGCTTCAGCAGATCAGTCACCCTTGCTGCCGGGTCTTGACGGATCTTGCGTTCTTCTTCCGCCAACGTGAGGAATAGGCCATTAAGAGCTTGGTTGGTCACATACTGATCCAGATCGAAACTCATAGACCCTGCAGCAAATGGGGGCTGCCTGCTCCGCTGCCCGGTTCATGCTCAATTCAAAGGCGTCCACCTGTGGCCCATATCCGGCCAGTAGCAAAAGCCTTTTCACTTTTTGGACTGACGCTGGCAAGGGGATTTTTATCTTTGGGTTTTCGTAGTAGCCATTCCCCGTGGAGACGCTCTTCACCGCGTTGCTCGTGCCGATCTCAAGGGCCTGCTTGAGCCCCTCTACCACGTCGTTATTTGAAAGATCCCCTCTTATTCCTGGCACCTTCTTTATCTCTTCAAAGAAATCTCCGATCCCCGCTTTAGCAAAAGGAGGCTGAAGACAGAAAGCACATACTAAAAGCCCTACAAAGATTTTTCCAATAGATTTCATTGCGTCCCCCCTTTTTTTAGGCGGTTAGGCCGCCCAGATCCATGAAACCAGGATTCTTGAAAATCTTTCTTGAAATCGTCTTGTTGCAGCAAAAAGACTGATGGCGTGTAGCGCATACTCCGGGAAATCATCTGCCAAAGAAACGCGTGTAAAAAGTTCATATACCATTCTTGTTATGTACCTATAGGGTAAATTTAGTTAGAAATGCTGCAGGCGTAAGGATTTGGATTCCTTTGAAAGAATCGAGACTTAACAAGTGAGGATCGCCTGTTACGATATATTCCGCATCAGCGGCCAACGCACATTCGAGGATAGCATTATCATCGGGATCGTCTTTAATTCTCTCAATTACAATCTTTGGGAAGACGAACAAAAAAATGTCTTCAATTTCCCTGGTTATTGCAAAAGATGTTTCATTACCAAGACCGAACTTTGGCCTTGCTATAACATCTTTAAACTCGTCAAGTATTACAGGAGAGAGATAAGCCTTGATTTTTCCTTTGACCACCGATTCAATGATAAGTCGTGGTTTACCTCCAAACAGAACGCCGGAGATTAATACATTCGTATCAAGAACGACTCTTGGAATTGGCATGTTGTTTTCTCTTTTCTCTCCGGTATTGGGCTATTTCATCTAATACGTCCTTTTCTGAAAGCTTTAACTCCTCTGCACGTGATGTCGTGGTTGCGAAGATTTTGCTCCAGCGCTCCTGTCTTCCTATATATAATCGAGCGGCTTCGCGAAGGAGTTCGGAACGAGAGCGAGACTCTCGATGGGCGATTCTATCAATATCGGCGAGAAGTCTGTCTTGGAAAGATATATTCACTGTAACAGTGCTCATATTACACCTCCTGACCTAACCCGGATAAACCGGTTTTAGTGAAACGGTGATCCCGCATTCATGAAACCACAAGCGGGGAACAGAAAAGGTCTCACGCAAAGTCGCAAAGAAAACCTACAGGCTATTCGCAACCCGAAAAGTGCCTATTTATCCCGTTTGTAGCGGGGAAGTGAGCTAAAGTGCCTAAAATGCTTATTTATGCCGCTTGTAGCGGGGAAGTTATGGTAATCACCAAGGGATATATGAAAAATCTTTCGCAAACATGATTTGATTTTAATAAATTAGGTACTAAGTATCATACAACCTTTGTATGGTGTCAAGTTATTTGGAAGATCCTTTTTTGATCCGCAGATTTCGCAGACCCGCCTGCCAATGCAAGGCACGAGCGGGCAGGTTACACGGATTACCCAAATCATTTGAAAGACGATGCTAAAACGCCTTAAACCTTCCCTCAAGGCAGGATGGTCCCAGTCCCGCTGGTGCGGGATTAGGCGGGTAGGTGACGGAATGTTTTTCACCGTCCGTCCCGCCGGCGGGACTCAAAACGCAAATGCCGCAAAGGGGGTTTTTGTTGATGAATCAATGGAAAACAATAATAAACTCTGCGTCGTCTGCGTCTCTGCGGTGAATAGTGTTTTGAGGAAAAAAGTTGAAGGTTCATCTGATTTAGGGTAATTTTCCCTGAGTATTAATAAAGAGCGATTCGAAGTCTAAGGGTGTTAAAATGAAAGAGGAACGGGTATTTTTCAAATCAAACGGGCTGAAGATTGAGGGTTTGATTAACGAAGGCCAGACCAAGAACGCGGTAGTTGTGACGCACCCCCATCCCCTTTACGGTGGGGATATGAACAACAACGTGGTTGAATCGGTGGTGCGGGCCTATGGGAAAAAAGGGTATACTACACTGAGGTTCAATTTCAGGGGTGTGGGCAGGAGCGAAGGGGGGTATGATGAGGGGACCGGAGAACAGGGGGATGTCAGGGCCGCGGTGGCATTGCTTGGTGGATTGGGAAAGACGTCCATCGACGTGGTAGGATATTCCTTTGGGGCCTGGGTCAATGCGCAATGCATTGAAAGCCTGACCGATGTTAAGTGGATGGTCATGGTTTCTCCTCCTGTCAACTTTCTTGATTTTTCTTTTCTTAAATACTGCGCAAAGATCCGGCTGGTGATTGCGGGATCTGCAGACGATATTGCCCCTCCTTCCATGATTAAAGATATGATTCCGGTGTGGAACAGTGAGGCGGAATTTAATATTATTCAGGGGGCGGATCATTTCTACTTAGGGAAGACCAGTGAGATTGAGGGGATTATCGGGGACTTGATTGACCTGGAAGGGTATGGTGGTACATTCTAATATCTCTCACCCGCTTCGCTAGAGCACGCAGAGATCACAGAGATAAACTTTTTTCTTTGCCTGATTTTTTGAGAGGAAAAATCAGGCAAAACAATCAGCCTTAGTACGAGGAATGATCAAAAATAGCCCACAATAGTTAATGGATGAATTCGGGCTTAAGGCAACCACTGGCGTTTGACCAGAATCCGGACACCTGTCCCGCTGAATAGAGCGGGATCAAGGATTCTGGTCAAGAACTTCTGTAACTCTGTGGACTCTGTGAGCTCTGTGAGAGAAACAAAAACACTTATCGGTCATGAGGCGCCGGAGATTGATCGGGAGAGATGTATGGATAGAATCGCTGTATTGAAAAATCCTATTCAGGAATACGCATGGGGGTCTAAGACGGCAATACAGACCCTCTTAGGTCTGCCGGTTCCATCAGAAAAACCTGCGGCTGAACTGTGGTTAGGTGCGCATCCAAAGGCTCCTTCAGAGGTGATGATAGACGGCGAGTGGCAGTCACTTGAAAAGGTCATTGAAAGGGATCCGGTTTCGGTGCTCGGTAAAGGGGTTGCTGAAAGATTTTCCAAAAAGCTTCCATTCCTGTTTAAGGTCCTTGCGGCCGATCACCCTCTCTCCATTCAGGTTCACCCCAATCTTGAAGAGGCGCGGGAAGGATTTGAACGAGAAAACAGGCTCGGGATACCTTTAAACGCGTCTGAGCGTAACTATAAGGACGCGAACCACAAGCCTGAAATCCTGTGCGCCATTACGTCTTTTGAGGGGCTAAAGGGGTTTCGCACACCGGAGGATATTATAGACCTGATGGCTAAGGTATCGGTCTCGACCTTGTCCGATGAACTCAGCAGGTTGAGAAAAGAGCCTGACGCTTCCGGGTTGAAACGTTTTTTTACTTCGCTGCTTTCCATGGATCAGGCCCGCAGGGAGCGGGTAATTGATGAGGCGATACGAGGTGCTGAGCGTTGTGTCAACGAAGACCGGGCATTTTATTGGATGGTGGAGCTTGACCGGGAATACCCCGGAGACATTGGAGTTTTGTCGCCCCTTATCTTCAACCTAATGGAGTTAGGACCTGGGGAAGCCATTTATATCCCGGCAGGTGAACTCCATGCCTATCTGAGAGGGGTGGGAATGGAGCTGATGGCGAATTCCGACAATGTGCTGAGAGGGGGCTTGACCCCAAAACATGTGGATGTTCCCGAACTCCTTAAGATCGTGAATTTCATTTCTGAACCTGTACTGAAAGTTAAGCCGCACCCCGGCGAACTGCCTGGGGAGAAGATTTATGCGAGCCCTGCTGAAGAGTTTCAGTTGTCGGTAATATCCGTTGCTAATGGAGATCTTTTTATTAGCGAGAGGGATCGAGGCGTGGAGATTATGATCTGTATGGAGGGAGAAGCCCGCATCAAAGACCTGGAAAGCGGTCAGGTCGAGACAGTGGAGAAAGGTAAATCGTTACTGATCCCTTCAGCGCTTGGTCAGTATCGGATTGTGGGTAAGGCAACGCTCTATAAGGCAACTGTTGGGATCGCGGATCAGACGAGACAATAAAGGGCTGAAGATGGGGACCGGTTACTTTCCATCGGCCGCAAAGGCAAAGCCTCTTTCAATGGCCTTTTGATTTAGTGCGAAGAACTTATCTTTCCCCTTAAGGGCGGCCTGCATACCCTTTATGGTTTCTTCGAGGGACAGCAATCCTGCCTTGGCACAGACCGTTCCGATCATTACCATATTTTCCCCACGCGCTGAGCCTGCTTCACGTGCCAGATCCTTAATAGGCACAGGGACTACATCGATATCATTACGGGAAGGTGTCTCCTCAAAAAGGGATGAATTGAGAAAAACGGTTCCTCCTTCAACCACTGTGGATTCAAACTTCTCAAGGGAAGGAAAGTTCATGGCCACGAGAATATCCGGGTTGGACGCTACTGGCGAGGCGATTTTCTTGTCAGACAGGGTTACAGTACAGTTTGCCGTACCCCCGCGCATTTCAGCGCCGTAAGATGGAAAATAAGTCACATCGAGTCCTTTATGCATGGCGCCATGACTCAGGACATATCCCATAAGCAAAACACCCTGGCCGCCAAAACCTGCGAAAATTGTTCGGGTAATCATTTCTTGTCCTCGTATCCGGTGGTATCTTTGATAACACCTAAGGGATAGGTTTTTACCATTTCTTCATTAACCCAGGCCCAGGCATCCTTGGGTGAGACCTTCCAGTTTGTCGGGCATGGGGAGAGGAGTTCTACCAAGGAAAAGCCGAGATCATCCAACTGGCACTGGAAGGACTTCTTAATTGCCTTCTTGGCCTTGCGGATCTGTTTGACTGATGTCAGTGCGCAACGTTCGACAAATACCACGCCATCGCTGACGGCTAACATTCGGGAGATGTCAATAGGATTGCCGTGGAGATGTGGGTCTCGGCCGCCGGGGGCCGTTGTTGCGTTCTGGCCTAAGAGCGTTGTGGGGGCCATCTGACCGCCGGTCATTCCATAAATGGCGTTATTGATAAAGATGGTTGAGATCCTTTCTCCGCGGTTTGCCGCATGAATGGTTTCGGCCGTGCCTATGGCAGCGAGGTCGCCGTCACCCTGATAGGTGAGAACGAATTTGTCCGGGTGAACCCTTTTAACGCCTGTGGCAACGGCGAGTGCCCTTCCATGGGGCGCTTCAACCATGTCAAAATTAAAATAGTTATAAGCTAAGACGGCGCAGCCCACGGGTGGAACACCAATTGTTTTTTCCCTGAGTCCCAGCTCATCCAGGCACTCGGCAACCAGACGGTGTGCGATCGAGTGACCACATCCGGGACAGTAATGGGTGGGGTTGTGCTTCAAGGACTCGGGCCAGCCAAACACCTTTTTATATTCTATGTCCGTACTCATACTTCAATCCTCCGGCCCACTTTTCCGTCGCCTTTCACGGTCGATCGCAGAAACTCGGCCACTTCGGCAGGGGTGGGAATTATTCCTCCTGGCACGCCGTGAAAATAGATCTCGGCTCTCTCACCTACAGACAGGATCACATCTTCTACCATCTGGCCTAAGCACAACTCAAAGACCGCTACCTTGGGAATCTTTTTAGATAATTCTCGCAGGGCAGGGAGGGGAAAGGGCCAAAGGGTTATAGGCCTGAACAGACCTGCGTTAATTCCCTCGGTCTTGAGGTCCTCAATGGCGCTTTCAGCGATGCGCGCTGCAGAGCCGTAAGCCACTACGATAAGCTCGGCGTCTTCCGGGCACTTCGTCTCCCAGCGTTGTTCTTCGGCCGTTATGCGGTCATATTTTTTCTGGAGATCCAGATTATGTCGATAAAGCTCACCCTTTTGCCCAAGAATCATGGAGAATATTGCCCTTGCTTCCCGGCCCTTACAGCCGCGAAGGGCCCAGTCCTTTTCGGGCAGGTCTTTGAGATCTATGAGGTCGGGGAAAACCACCGGTTCCATGACCTGCCCCATCAGACCATCACCGAGAATCATGACCGGATTGCGGTACTTATCAGCGAGATCAAAGGCCTCAAATGTCAGGTCAACTAATTCCTGGCCCCCGCCCGGAGCCAGTACAGGAGTCCGGTAGTCACCGTGACCCCCACCCCTTGTGGCCTGAAAATAATCGGCCGCTGAAGGCGCTATATTTCCAAGACCCGGGCCGCCCCGCATCATGTTAATTATGACCGCGGGAAGCTCCATCCCCGCCATATAAGAGATCCCTTCCTGCTTTAGGGAGACCCCGGGGGAAGATGATGAGGTCATGGCTCTGGCTCCGGCCGCGGCGGCGCCGAGGACCATGTTTATGGATGCGACTTCGCTCTCACCCTGGATAAAGGTGCCGCCCACCTCGGGCATCCTTGCAGACAGATACTCAGGCAGCTCGTTCTGCGGGGTGATGGGATAACCAAAATAGTAACGACAGCCGGCGCGTACCGCCGCTTCTCCCACTGTTTGGGAACCGTTCATTAACATTTTTTCACTGGGCACGATACACCTCTATAGCTACTTCAGGGCAGACGGTGGCGCACATGGCGCATCCGACACATCCCTTTTCGCCTTCAGAAACGTTTTCTTTGGGTAGGGCTGGAGAGTAACCCTTCTTGTTGAGTTCCTCGTCCACTTCGATTCTGTTGTTCGGACAGACTTCAATGCAAATGTGACACCCTTTGCAGAGTTCTCTGTCAATCGTTATCTTACCTTTTTTTGTCTTTTTTGCCATATTATCTACCGCTTAGTTTGGATTTAACCGAATATCCCTCTGTCTGTGCAGGGAATAATTTTGCGTACAGGTGTTTGGAAAAACCCTTTTAATATATTTTGATTTTCATTTTGTCAAGATTTTTGTTGGATTTTTACGGTTATTCCATAAGTTCTTGTGGGGGAAGTCATGGCATTGGCCTCATTTTGTTGACAAATGAGGTACGA
>Ga0222626_1001245_pt1 | contig 11599 bp, 13 predicted proteins | sample AntAcemetageno91_FD_179862 | JGI IMG/M metagenome (GOLD analysis project Ga0222626, IMG submission 179862) | Saline water microbial communities from Ace Lake, Antarctica - #91 | ecosystem: Environmental > Aquatic > Non-marine Saline and Alkaline > Saline | place: Antarctica: Ace Lake | collected...
TTTTATTCAAATTCCAGCCCAGATGAAGTAATGAATGAAGAATATTTTGGTATTGTGAATGCTGATCGAGAGCCCAAAAAAGCTTATTGGAGATTGAAATCTTTTTATGAGGCGTTAGATACAAATTAGTGGTTGTTGTTTTTCAAACTCGCCAGGAGACTCCAGGTCGGCCACTCGCTTTGCTGTCGTTTACTCAACTTCGTTCGCACACTATTCCTCACTATTCGCTCGGCGCAAAACTCTCTTCAACTCCCAAGAAAAATGGTGCGGAAGAAGGGAGTTGAACCCTCAAGGGCTTACGCCCACACGGACCTGAACCGTGCGCGTTTGCCAGTTACGCCACTTCCGCACTCAATAAAGTATACTAAAGTCTCCTTCTGCTTGTCAACTGTTTAAATGCGCCGTTCTTGTTATGCTTTTGATGTATTTCTAAATTCCCTTGACATAATAGTTTTAAAATATTGCCTTATATACTACTTTATGATATACTATTACGTTACATGAAGAAGATAAGAAATAAAGACATTGCGCGTAATAAAAAGGCCTTTTTCGAATATATCCTCTCAGACAAGTTTGAAGCCGGGCTTGAGCTTAAAGGCCCGGAAGTTAAGTCTATGCGTGAGGGGAAGATAAGTTTAAGCGATAGTTTCGTAAAGGCTGAGAAGGGTGAGGTATACCTCTATGGTATGCATGTGAGCCCTTATAGGCAGAGTGGGCCTTTTGCTCCGGACCCTACAAGGGCGCGGAAGCTGCTTTTGCATAAGACTGAGATTGAAAAATTAAATAGCCTTACCAATCAAAAAGGTTACACTGTAATTCCGACAAGATTGTATTTTAAGAGAGGTTTCGCGAAGATAGAGATAGCGGTCGCGAAAGGTAAAAAGCTCTTTGATAAGAGGGAAAAGTTACGTCAACAGACTATTGATCGTGAGACAAACAGATCTCTCAAATTAGGTAAATAATAATTGCTTGATATTTTTAATTATTATTAGTATTTGGGGGCGATCTGGATTCGACTTGATGTATGGCGTAAGAAGGAGCATGCCGAGGTTGGTCAGTTGGCCTCGTAAAAAGCTGACTACAAAATAAGTGCAAAAAACATAAGCACAAAAGTAACAGAAGTAATTCCTATGAATGTAGGTTTTGCTGCTGTACTACCGCTAGCTGCTTAATTGCAGCTACCGTCAGCCTTTCCTGCCTGCGGGATAGGACCTGGCGTCGCTAGCAGGCTGGTTCTGTGTTTTTAGCTTTTTGAATACAGGATAAGATTCTTTAAAAGCCGCGCTTTTCAATATCCTTCCTGTGGGAGCCTGGAAAGCTAAGACTAAAATACAGGATAAGCATGTAGTTGCCTCTTGCATCACACTTAAGGACGAGGGTTCGATTCCCTCCGCCTCCACCAATGTGACCAATTTGAACCTTTTGGCTTGTTATCTTAAAGAGCGAGGGTTTGAATCTTTGTATGTGCCACGTAATATGGCTTAAATCCACCACCTATCATAATCTTATAAAAGTCATCTTTTTCCTCTTAAATAGGCTCAAGTTCTATTGTGCCTAATATCTCTCTTAATGCTAGAGCAGAAGCAGAGGTATTTTTGTTTAATGTTTGATGCAGGAACAGAAGAAGAGAATCAAGGAGCTTGAAGAGAAGCTCGGAAAGAAAGCATAGATGCAACGAGAAACTAAACGCAAAATCGGAATTCGGCGTAAGATTCTTCTGATCATTTTTTTGATCGGAGGGAGTTTGATCGCTATTGGTTTAGGTTTGGGATATTATTCAGGGGGCAACTTATTGCGCAAGACCATCGGCTTTGAGCGCCATGAAATTGCAAAGAGAATTTCATCCACCGTAGGTGGTGAGATCGAGGGAAGGGTATCAATATTAAGGGGGATCTCGTTAAGATATGTCTGGATAGAGGCAGTGGAAAAAAAGAATTTAGAATATGACCTCATGGATAAGCAGGGGCTTAAGCAGTATTTTAAGGATATGGATAGAAAATGGGCAGATGCGCCTCCTGGCAGCCTCATTCTGAAAGAGTATTTGGAAAATACCTCAAGTGGGATGGCGAGAGAGCTCATACGTGAGGATAGCTATGTATCCGAGATTTTTATAACAGATAAATTGGGCGGACTGATTGCCTCATCGGGGAAAACAAGCGATTTTTATCAGGCGGATGAGGAGTGGTGGCAGAAAGCGTATAATGACGGCAAGGGCGCTGTCTATATCGGAAGCGTAGAAGAAGACGCATCAAGCGGTACACGAGCCATTCCTTTCGCTATTCCGCTTAAGGCTGGAGATGGCTCGGTAGTTGGCGTGTGTAAAGCCATAGTAAAAACAGAAGCATTCTTTGCGCCTTTGGACAGAGTAAGGATAGGAAAGACCGGCTCCGCGTTTTTAGTTGACAATAAAGGTATTATCATCTTTTATCATGGAATTACTGAATATCAAGATCAAAGGATATTTTCCGAGTCAGATTTTAAAAAGTTAACGGAAAGCGAAAGAAGATGGAAGATAATTTCTTCGACAGGATTGTATCCCGGAGAGAGATTATTCGTTTCTATGGCTAAGGTTTCTGACCCTCTTCTTTTGAAAAATAAAATTAACTGGTTTGTTGTTATATCATCAGACGTAAAAGAGATATTTCAACCGCTAGATACGCTTGTGAATCAAGGCTTGTTTTTAGCAGCACTTTTAATTGCGGTAATGATATTATTAGGGTTTATATTTAGCACAGGATTTGTAAGACCGATAAAAAAAATCTATGAAGCTACAAAACATATTGCCGGTGGCGATCTGGATTATCAAATAGAGATTAAAACAGGTGATGAGATCGAGGGCTTAGCCGATTCTTTCAGTAATATGGTATCAAGTATAAAAGAGAATCAAAAGAAGATTCTGGCGGAAAAAGTATATACCGAAGGCATTATTTCTTCCATGGTAGATACCTTGATCGTAACCGATTTTGATGGCAGGATAAAGACAGTAAATAAGGCAACATGCGATCTATTGGGGTATAAAGAGGAAGAGCTAATCGGAAAAGACATAAGTCCTTTATTTACAGAAGAAAAAGAAAATAGTCTCTTTAAAGGCAAGGGTTTTAGAGATTTAATACGTAAAGGTTCGGTGGAAAATCTTGATATGACTTACGAAACCAAGGGTGGTGAGAAGATCCCGGTTAGCTTTAGTGGTTCTGCTATGAGAGATAAGGACGGGCAATTGATTGGCGTGGTTGGTGTAGCGCGCGATATGCGACAGACATTAACACTTATTTCAGATTTAAAGAAGTCAAATACAGCGCTTGAGGAATTGTCAAGGACATTGGAAGAAAAGGTAGGGAATAGAACAAAAAATTTGGAAGAATCCCAGGAAGCAACCTTAAATATAATGGAAGATATGCAGGAATCAAAAGAAAAGCTACAGAGATCAGTTATAGAGCTTGCAAAGGCAAAGACAGAGGTTGAATCTTTCTCAAAAGGTCTTGAAGATAAGATGAAGGAAAGAACCCTGGAGCTATCTATACTCTATGAGGTCTCCAATGCTATTTCCTATACATTGGATTATCAGACACTCTTAAAGCTTATTATGGAATCATTATTTAAGATAGTAGATTATGATATTTGTGCTTCACTTTTATTTGATTCACGTACAGTCAATATTACTATAAAACCAGCTTATGCTGAAAGCGCTGGGTTTATAGATGAGGTAAAAAACAGCCTTATTGACTCTACTTCTACCTTAACAGGTGAGAGCATCCGTAAAAAGCATATGAGCGCTTTCCTTATTCCTACAGCACCAGATGCCAAGCCAAAGGAAGATAGGTCGTTTGATGAGATGAGATCATTCTTTAATGTGCCGTTTGTTGTTCGCGGCAAGACCATAGGCATGATTAATGTCTCAAGCTGTAAAGAGAGTGCTTTTTCGGAAGATGATGTTAAGCTTATCTATACCATTGCCAATCAAGCCTCTAATGCTATTGAACGCTTACAGGCGGTTATTACAGCTGAGAAATCGAAGATGGAAAGTATGGTTGAGAGCATGACTGAAGGCGTTATTATGATAGATGAGCGAGGTGAGATAGCAGTATTGAACCCTCGCGCAAGGCTGATGCTGGGTTTTGGAATCGATGAAGAGGTTGCAACCAAGGTAGTAAATGATAAAATAAAAGCTCTTAATTTAGATAAAGCACTTGCAGAGTGCCAAGATAAGAAACAGTTAGTTACAAAAGAGATTACTATCTCTCAAGATGGAGATCAGATTTTGCACTGCGATATATCCCCTGTAAAAGATGCAGAAGGTGATGTTATTGGGATTGTAACTATTTTAAGAGATATCACTAAGGAAAAAGAGATAGATATCATGAAGACAGAGTTTATTTCTACAGTATCTCATGAACTGCGTACTCCTTTGACTACGATGAAGGAGTTCGTTTCTATTATTTCAGATGAGATACCAGGCAAGCTTACCAAGGATCAGAAAGAATATGTAGATATTATTATAAGCAATATCGATCGTTTAGCCCGATTAATTAATGATCTTTTGGATATCTCCAAGATTGAAGCAGGAAAGACAGAGCTGAAAAAGAAACTTGTGGATATAGCTAAATTGGCAGAAGGGGTAATTTCTACGATAAAATCACAAACCGATGAAAAACATATCGAACTTAAGGCCGCTTTTCATACGCCCTTGCCGGGCGTCTATGGTGACGCTGATAAGATAATACAGATCTTTACAAATTTAATAGGGAATGCCACTAAGTTTACACCAGAAAAAGGGCAGATTTCAGTTGAGATTAAGAATATGGAGAGTGAAGTAGAATGTAGTGTATCTGATACAGGTAAAGGTATATCTACAGAAGATATTGAAAGACTTTTTAGCAAATTTCAGCAATTTGGGCGCGTAGCTGGTTCAGGAGCAAAAGGTACAGGTTTAGGATTGGCCATAAGCAAAGAATTGGTTGAAATGCACCATGGTAAACTTTGGGCCGAATCTAAAATTGGAAAAGGAAGTAAGTTTATCTTTACCTTACCTAAATATACCGCGGGATCACTTTTTAAGGAGCCTATCAGTAATGCGATAAAGAGTGCAATTAAGGGGGATTATAAAATGTCTCTTGTTGTGGTATCTTTGCTTAATTTTGATAAGTTAAAAGAGGAATTAACCAGTAAAAATACAGACTCCATTTTAAAAGATATGGAAGATGTTTTAAATGATAGCCTACGCAGAAAAGAAGGAGACACTGCTTTTAAGGGTATTAGTGAAGTTGCTGTTGTTCTGGCTGATTGTAATAGAGAGAATGCCTTGAGCGTAGAAGGCCGGTTAGAAAATGCACTAGAGAATTATTTGATTAGTAAAGATTTATCTAAAAAGATCAAATTACATTTTGGTTGTGCTACATATCCAGATGAGGCAAAAAATATTGAAGAACTGATTAAAAAGGCAAAAGAAGTATAGAGATAGTCATGGCTAAAAAAATATTAGTAATAGATGATGAGCACGAATTGGTTAAAGCAGTAGAGATAAGATTAAGGGCAAGTGGTTACGAAGTGGAAGTTGCTTATGACGGGGCTTCTGGAATAGAAAAGGTTAAAGAGACTAGTCCTGATTTGGTTCTTCTGGATATAATAATGCCTAAAATGAATGGTTATGAGGTTTGTGAAAAATTAATAGCTGATTCAGAGACCAAAGGCATCCCGATAATTATATTTACTGCTTCGCAAAAAAAAGGCCTAGAGGCCAAATGTAATGATTTAGGCGTTACTGATTTTATAGTGAAACCCTTTGAAACAGAGAATTTATTAAATATTGTTAATGAGATACTAAATAAGGATTAAAAATGGTTAAACAGAAGATACTAGTAGTTGATGATGAAATTCAACTTGTCAAGGCAATAGAGATTAGGCTTAAACAAGCCGGCTATGAAGTCTCAACTGCCAATGATGGTCAGGAAGGCTTCGATAAAGCACGTAAGGAAGAACCAGATTTGATTCTTTTAGACCTTATGCTTCCTAAGCTTGATGGCTATAAGGTCTGTCGTATGCTTAAATTTGATGAAAAATATAAGAGAATCCCCATTATAATGTTAAGTGCAAGAGCGCAAGAGTCTGATGCAAAACAAGGACTTGAGACAGGTGCTGATGCTTATATTGTGAAGCCGTTTCAACATGAGATAGTATTAGCCAAAATAAAGGAACTGCTAGGGAGCTAAATTATATGAATAAGAAAATATTAGTAGTAGATGATGAAATTGATTTAGTAAGCATGATTACGTTACGCCTCAGAGCTAATAATTATTTTGTTGTTTCCTGTTATTCGGCTCTCGATGCTTTTGAAATAACAGAACGAGAGAAACCCGATCTTATCCTTATGGATGTAATGATGCCTGGTATAGATGGGCTCACATTATGTAGGAAAATAAAAGAGGATAAGGAACTTAAAAAAATTCCGATTATAATATATACTGGAAAATGCAATATAGCTGAAACTATAGAAGAGAAAGCTAAAGAAGCGGGTGCTGATGATTACTCTCTAAAGCCCTTTGAATCAGAGGTATTGCTCGGCAAAATAAAAAAACTCTTAGCTGAATAATCGATTTTTATAATTACATTACTGCGATATTATCCAATCATATTTTTCTTAACGTAAATCTCAAAAACACTCTTTCTTAACTTTATCCCACAAATTTGTGACTTAGGTATCCAGATTTTTATTCCAGATTCAACCAAAATAGCTTTATCTGTTTCATATAATATGCGGGCTTGAATCCAAATATAGCGTTCTTTTGATTGCAAAATCCTATAGATATTAAATGGCCACATAGCTTAATCTTCTTTAGTCTTTAGTTTATATGACTGTACTGCTTTTTTTGAAGTTTTGGGATCTATACGTAGTATTTTAGCTATACTAATAAACGACATATCCAAAAGATGTAATTCAGTTGCTTTTTGAGCTAATTTTTGGTATAAATAGGAGAAGTTTTACTATGATTAAGGTAGTTTTTAGCATTTTAGAAAAAAATTATGAGACTGCAAAAGTATATTATAATTGTATTATCACTTTTACTTACCGGCTGTGTGACTACGCCTGTAAGAGAGAAGACTGCGATAAAATCTCCCACTTATTCTATAGGCGGCATATCTTATGTTAGCTTGAACTCTGTTGTAAATACATACAATTTAAAACACAAGTGGGATCCTATATCAAAAAAATTGACTCTACAAAAAGGCGATAAGCAGGTAGAGCTTGCCCTGACAAGTGATATAGCGTTAGTAGACGACGTGCCGATAAAACTTAGTGGTCCTGTGGAATTGTACAGAAGCAGTATAGTCATGCCCAGAGATTTTTCAGAGACGATACTAAAAAGAGCGCTTATTAAGAAGCGTACAATTGTGGCTGTAAGAAAAAAGCCCGTTAAGACAGAGTGCGCTTATACGATAGGCAAGATTGTTATAGATCCCGGCCATGGAGGCAAGGATCCGGGCGCTATCGGTAAAATGAGTTTAAGGGAAAAAGACATTACCCTTGATATATCCAAGAGGCTAAAGCGCCATCTTGAAGATGCTTGCATAGATGTTTCTCTTACGCGCTCAGACGACAGGTTTGTATCGCTTTGGCGAAGAGCGGATATAGCCAATAAGAAGGACGCGGATTTCTTTATAAGTATTCATGCCAACGCGGCACGTTCTAGGCATGCTAAGGGCTTTGAGGTATTTTATCTTTCAGAGGCGGTTGATGATAATGCTCGCGCAATCGCCGCGGCAGAGAACGCTTTTTTAAAATATGAGAAATCTTCATTTGGTTACACGAAGCCGTCAAACAGCCTGGAGGCGACATTATGGGATATATGTTACAGTGAGAACAGGCGCGAGTCTATTGAATTAGCAAAGTGCGTAACCCGCGCGGCTCACGACCAGTTAAAGGCGAGAGACAGGGGGCAGAAGGGCGCGCGCTTCTATGTTTTAAAGGGCGCGAAGATGCCCTCGGTCCTGATAGAGGTAGGATTTATCTCAAATCAACAGGAAGCTGAGAAGCTTAAGGATTCCTTTTATCGTGAAAAGGTAGCAAGGGCGATAGCCAAGGGTGTTATAGATTATAAAAATGAATATGAGACAGAAGATGGCTTTACAAGGTAGAGATAACAGGCCCATAGGGGTATTTGATTCAGGCCTAGGCGGCCTTACAGTTGTAAAGGAGCTTATAAAACAGCTTCCCGGAGAAGATATTATCTATTTCGGAGATACTGCGCGAGTTCCTTATGGTACAAAATCACGCCAGGCTATAATTAGATTCTCCATAGAAAACGCCCTATTTTTGCTTAAGCATAATGTTAAGCTTATAGTTGTGGCTTGTAATACCTCATCGAGCGTATCCCTTAACGCCTTGCGAAGAAATTTTAAGGTCCCTATTCTGGGAGTAATCAACTCCGGCGCACTGGAGGCGACCACCATTACTAAGAATAGAAAGATAGGTGTGATAGGCACTGCCGCTACAATAAAAAGCAGCGCCTATACAAAGCAGATATTAAAGGCAGATAGTCGCTTTAAGGTCTTTTCACAGAGCTGTCCTCTCTTTGTACCATTGGCTGAGGAGGGCTGGCTTGATGGAGAGATCGTGCATGATATCGCGCAGATTTATATAGCGCCGCTTAGGAAAAAAGGCATAGATACTCTCATATTGGGCTGTACGCATTACCCGCTTCTTAAAAATGCGATAGCAAAAGTTGCGGGCAAGGCTATATCGCTTGTAGATTCAGCAGTATCTATAACAAGATCAGTCAAACTGTTGTTAGAAAAGGAAGAGATGTTAAATAAGAACCAAAAAAAGGGCCGGGCAAATTTCTTTGTAACTGACGCACCAATTCATTTTAAAGATATTGGTGAGAAGTTTTTAGGAAAAGAGCTTATTAATGTGAGGAAGGCAGATCATGGGATATAGATTAAAGGTTGAGTCATCTTTTTCCGCGGCGCACCGCCTAAGGGAGTACCACGGTAAATGTGAGAGCCTCCACGGGCATAATTGGAAGGTAGAAATATCTATCATATCTGATACGCTGGATAAGGCGGGAATGGTACTGGATTTTAAAAAGATAAAGGCGATGCTGCATAAGATACTTATTGAGCTTGATCATAAAGAACTGAACAAATTGCCCCATTTTAAGAAGTATAACCCCACCTCTGAATTGATAGCGGAGTATATCTTTAATAGGTGCGCCAAGAAATTGAAACCACCGGTAGTTTTAGAGAGCGTGTCTGTTTGGGAGACTCCGAGCTCCTGCGCTGTTTATTATAAAGATCTAAAAGCATAAATAGAGAGTAGGCTAATATGGAAGCTTATGCAAGCCAAACCAAAAAAAATAAGCGCAAAGTGATTAGAAAGAGGGAAAAAGCCCTTCTCCTGCTTTCAGGAGGGCTTGATTCGGCAGTTGCTTTTTATCACACATTATCAAAGGGTTATGAGGTTTCTTGTGTCAGTTTTGATTACGGTCAGAGGCACAAGAAGGAGCTTATCTGCGCGAGACGCCTTGCAGGCTTAAATAATTCTAAATGGCAATTAGTCAAGATGTCATTCCCATGGAAGGGCAGTGCCTTGCTTGATAAGGGGATAAGACTTTCTCAGTCCGGAAAGATGACAAAGTCTATACCGAATACCTACGTTCCGTCGCGCAATATAATATTTTTGAGTTACGCCGCTTCATATGCCGAGGTAATAGGCGCGGATAAGATATTCATAGGGGCTAATCAGATAGATTATAGCGGATACCCTGATTGTAGAGGCTCTTTTTTATCTGCCTTTGAGACAGCGATAAATAAAGGCACAAAAAGAGGCGTTAATGGTAAAAAGATAAAGATAGCTTCTCCGTTGCTTAGAAAGAACAAAAGAGATATAATACATATGGGCCATAAGCTCGGCGTGCCCTTTGAGCATACATGGAGTTGTTATAAGGGAGGGGCTGTTTTGTGCGGAAAGTGTGACTCTTGCATAATTCGTGAAAAAGGTTTTAATGCCGCGGGGATTAAGGACCCATTAAGAAAATAATGGATGATAAGGCAGATATTTTAGAGATATTCTCCTCAATACAAGGTGAGGGGCCGCAGATAGGCAGGAGGCAGATCTTTGTCAGATTTAAAGGATGTAACCTTGATTGTCAATACTGCGATACAGACAAACTAAAGCCCGCAATTATATATGAGATTGATGAGGTATTGGAGAAGATAGATAGCCTTAATGCCTCAAATACACATAATTGGGTTGCTATAACAGGTGGTGAACCTCTCCTGCATAGCAAGTTTTTAAATAGGCTTTTACCGAAGGTCAAGGAGAGAGGACTTAAGGTTTATCTTGAGACTAACGCTACATTGGCAGAGAACCTTTCCGATGTTATAGAATACTTAGATACCATATCCATTGATATAAAACTGCCGAGCGTTGGCAAGAATAAACCATGCTGGCAGGAGCATAGAAGCTTTTTGGAGGTGGCCTTTGATAAAGAATTATTTATAAAGGTTGTGGTCTCACACAGTATGGACTCAAGCGATTTTGATAAGGCGATAGAACTTGTAAAAGAGGTAAGCTTTGATATACTATTTATTATCCAGCCCGAGACCAGGAAGGGTTGTTGCGAAATAAATATATCAGCTGAGGAGTTGCTAAGCCTACAGGAGAAGGCTCTTAAGTCATTAAATAATGTTCTGGTAATTCCGCAAGCGCATAAGATGATGGGAATAAGATGAAGAAAACATATAGCAATTTGCAGAATAATATAAGAGATTTAGATATTTCGAAGATAGAGCGGTGGAAGAATAAATATTCTGATAGAGACTACGCGGTTTCTATAAAGACCGACGAGTTTACCTGCATATGCCCGAAGACGGGCCTGCCGGATTACGCTACTATATGCATAGATTACGTTCCAGATAAGTATTGCGTTGAACTTAAATCATTCAAGTTTTATCTATTGGCATATAGAAATATCGGTATCTTTCATGAGCATGTAGTAAACAGGATATTGGATGATTTCATCAGCTCATGCAAGCCGCGAAGCGCTAAAATTATCGGTGAGTTTGGTTCAAGAGGTGGTATCAGGACTACGGTGAGTAGAGAATATGAGAGAAATTGAAGCTAAAAAAATAAGAGACGCTGTAAAGCGCCTGGCATTAAAGGCAAATTTTTCTTTGCGCAAAGATGTTCTTAGCGCCTTGAAGAAGGCGTTTACCGCGGAGAAAAAGTCTTACGCGAAAAAGACCCTTAAAATACTTATTGATAACGCTGATATAGCGAAATCAGAAAAAATACCGATATGCCAGGATACGGGTATCGTGGAGGTTTTTTGTGATATCGGTCAGGAGATTCATGTTAAAGGAAGCATAGAGGAATCTGTGACAGAGGGTATAAGACTGGCTTACGCAGAAGGTTTTTTAAGGAAGTCCGTTGTATCAGACCCTATCTTAAGAAAAAATACAAATACTAATACGCCTTGCGTTATCCATTATGAGATCGTAAAAGGAGATAAGATTAAGCTGACAGTCCTTCCTAAGGGTTTTGGCAGTGAGAATGCCAGCACCATAAAGATGTTAAGGCCTACGGATTCAGAAGATGATATTA
>Ga0222626_1001249_pt1 | contig 11570 bp, 9 predicted proteins | sample AntAcemetageno91_FD_179862 | JGI IMG/M metagenome (GOLD analysis project Ga0222626, IMG submission 179862) | Saline water microbial communities from Ace Lake, Antarctica - #91 | ecosystem: Environmental > Aquatic > Non-marine Saline and Alkaline > Saline | place: Antarctica: Ace Lake | collected...
TGTATGTACGGTTGAGGGAGAAAAGCAAAAACATAATATTTATACCAACAGTTGAATTGAAGTCAAGTCAAGAATTTGGGCGGGTATTTTTTAATTGCCAATTTGAGGAAATGTGTTATGTTTAAAAGTTACGGATACGGATTGCTAAGAAAGGGGGCGTTTTTCAAAGGTCTCAATGGGTTATCCGGGAAAGGCGGGACATCCATCTTGTTGGTTGATAATGCCATAGAGCTTTTCATCGCTTTTTTGAGGGATCAGAAGGGTTACTCTCAACATACCATAAGGAATTACCTCAATGACCTCGGGCAATTTTCGGAATTCTTGGCCTCAACTGGGTGTTTATCTCACAAAGAGAGCACGGGCGATTGTGAAGTTGAGGCGATTGACCCTTTAATCATAAGGAAATATGTGGGGAGTCTTTATGGGAGGTTGAGGCGTACGTCCATTGCCCGCAAACTTTCTGCTGTGCGCTCTTTTTTTCTTTTTTTAGAAAAACAGGGCTTCAATAAGGTGAATCCGGCGGCAGATATAGCGACGCCCAAACTCGAAAAGTATGTGCCCACATATCTTCCAGTGGATGATGTCTTCAGGCTCCTTGAAAGGCCTGATCGTAAAAAGCCCCTCGGTCTGAGAGATCTGGCCCTCCTCGAGGTGCTCTATTCATCCGGAATCAGGGCAGGAGAACTTGAGGGCCTGAACATATCCAGTATCGATTTTGATGAAGGTCTAATTAAAGTCACAGGCAAAGGAAATCGGGAGAGGATTGTGCCTATTGGGCGGCAGGCGATGTTAGCTGTGCGGGAATATTTGGATGCTACTCAATATTTGAGGGATAAGAGCGGGGGGCTGTTGCAGAATAGCCCTCTCTTTATCAATTTCAGGGGGGGCCGTCTTTCGACCCGAAGCGTTGGAAGGGTAGTCAAAAAATATGTTAAAGAGACTGGCTTGACCTTTGAGATCAGCCCTCACTCCATGAGGCATACCTTTGCTACACACATGTTGGACGGGGGCGCCGATCTTCGTTCGGTTCAGGAGCTTTTAGGACATACAAGCTTATCAACTACGCAGAAATATACCCATGTCAGCCTTGACAGACTCATGGAGGTATATGATAAGGCGCATCCGCGTAGTTAGCATGGGAAGTTTTAAGTGCCTAAAGTGAGCTAAAGTGCCTAAAGTTAAGGAATATGCCTTTTTAGATACTGGTTCGTGAGTCGGTGGTTCTGAAGTTTTGAGTTTCCGAAGTTCAAAGTTCGCTCCTTTTTGTCAGCAAAACAGATACGCTCCAGGCATCGTCACACGATTTGCCTGAAACAAACTTGGCTTTATTAAAATTGATGGTCTCGTAAAAAGTCAGAAAACACCAGTTATTGTCATTCCCGTGAAAACGGGAATCCAGGAAAATCAAATGCTTATGGACTCCCGCTCCCCGATCAGGTCGAGGACAAGCTTCGCGGGAGTGACGGCCTTGGAGACTTTTTACGAGACTATCAAAATTGGATCGCCGTAGGTGTACCACAACTTTAGGCACTCTAAAAACTATAGGCTGGGACTGATAAAATGATTAATAGTAACTCTGACAAATTAAGGGCCACTACTGTTCTTGCCGTGATGAAGGATGGGAAGTGTGTAATGGCGGCGGATGGCCAGGTAACGCTTGGTGAGACCATTATGAAGCATAAGGCCACAAAAATCCGACGCATGTACAAAGATAGTGTGATGGTAGGATTTGCGGGGGCGGCCGCTGATGCCTTCAACCTGTGCGAGAGGTTAGAGGGAAAGTTGGAGACCTATAATGGGAACTTGACCAGGGCTGCTGTCGAACTGGCAAAGGATTGGAGAACAGACAAGATTCTCCGTAAGTTGGAGGCCCTGCTGCTTGCCATGGATAAGGAACATATCCTTGTAATTTCTGGAACTGGGGATGTAATCGAACCTGACCAGCCGGTTGCCGCTATCGGGTCGGGTGGGCCCTTTGCTCAGTCAGCCGCGCAGGCCTTGGTGGAACATTCCGATCTTGACGTAGCCACCATTGCCCTTGAGGCCATGAAGATCGCCGCTTCAATTTGCCTTTATACCAATGATCAGATTAATGTATATGAACTTGATGTTTAAGTATCAATTATGAGGTAAGAATGGAAAAGGATGTTGCAGAAAAAGACCAGATTGTTGAGGTGTTGACACCGAGAGAAATTGTATCGGAGTTGGATAAATATATTATTGGGCAGGATCGGGCAAAACGTTCCGTAGCCATCGCTTTGAGAAACAGATGGAGAAGACAGCAGGTTACTCCAGAACTCAGGGATGAGATAGCACCAAAAAATATCATTATGATCGGACCCACCGGGGTGGGTAAGACCGAGATTGCCAGGCGGTTGGCTCGTCTTGCCAATTCACCCTTTCTCAAGGTAGAGGCCACCAAATTTACTGAGGTGGGCTATGTGGGTCGGGATGTGGAATCAATGGTCAGGGATTTGACTGAACTGGCCGTAAACATGGCCAAGAAAGAGGAACAAGATATTGTCAAGTCAAAGGCTAAGGAGTTAGCAGAGGAGAGATTGCTTGATATACTCTTGCCGAAAAAGAGTGAAGAGGTTCATGAGGAAGAGGAGGGAGAGAAGGAACGTATATTAGAGGTGGTTAAATCTGATAAGGCAGAAACTACCACCCGTGAAAAGCTGCGTCGAATGCTGAGAAGCGGGAAATTAGACAAACGGTTTGTGGAATTGGAAGTGGCCAACAGCAATATGCCTATGGTGGAGATTTTCTCCAGTGCAGGGCTTGAGGAGATGGAGTTCAATGTGAAGGAAATTTTTGGGAATATGCTGCCCACTAAGAAAAAGAAGAGGCGGGTGAAAATCCCCGAGGCAATAGCGATTATTTTCCAGGAGGAATCACAGCGGCTGATAGACATGGATAAAGTGATAGAGAAGGCCGTCACGATTACAGAGCAAAACGGGATAATCTTCTTGGACGAATTGGATAAGGTGGCGGGTTCCGAGTTTTCACATGGTCCGGATGTCTCACGTGAAGGGGTGCAGAGGGATCTCCTGCCTATTGTTGAGGGCTCCACCGTTGCCACAAAATATGGGATGGTCAAGTCGGACCATATCCTGTTCATCGCAGCAGGCGCCTTCAATATGAGTAAGCCTTCCGATTTGCTCCCGGAGCTGCAGGGAAGATTTCCTATCAGGGTGGAGCTCGATTCCCTTTCTATGGAAGATTTTATCAGGATTTTATTGGAACCTAAAAACGCTTTGATTACACAATACAAGGCCCTTCTTGCCACTGAAGGTATTGATCTGATATTTGAGGATTCTGCCGTTACAGAGATCGCCGGAATGGCCAGTAAGGTAAACGAGCGAACTGAAAATATCGGGGCCCGTCGTCTCCATACGGTTATGGAAAAATTAGTGGATGAGATATCTTTTGATGCCCCGGATATGACTACAAAGGATGTGACTATTAATAAGGACTATGTGACGGATAAACTGGCCGAAATATTAGAGGACGAAAACCTTAGCAGGTACATTCTATAGGATTGATGATTGTCGATTGATGATTGACAAACCCGTAAGAAGTCGGAAAATACCCGTTTTCGTCATTCCCGCGAAAGCGGGAATCCAGGAAACTCACCCACTTGTGGACTCCCGCGTTCGCGGGAGTGACAGCCTTGGAGACTTTTTACGAGACCATCTAAATTAAAACCCAAAACCTTTACCTGGAACGTTTTATGATTACTCACATAGACAGGGCCAGGGTCTTGATCGAGGCCCTTCCATATATCCGGCGATTCAACGGGGCTACCATTGTTGTAAAATATGGCGGCCATGCCATGGTGGATGAGAAGTTGAAACACGATTTTGCCTTGGATATCATCTTGATGAAATATGTGGGGATGAACCCTGTGGTTGTCCATGGGGGGGGGCCGCAGATTGGTGATTTTCTTAAGAGGCTTTCCATCGAGTCAGAATTTGTGGATGGTATCAGGGTTACCGACAGGCAGACCATGGATGTGGTGGAGATGGTTTTGGTCGGGAAGGTCAACAAAGAGATAGTAACCCTTATTAACCAAAACGGCGGAAGCGCTGTAGGGTTGTCCGGAAAAGACGGACACCTGATCTCTGCTAAGAAAATGAAATATCTTAAAAGGGGAGGAGAAGATCAGGCCCCTGAAATAATCGATATGGGTATGGTTGGCGAGATTACCTCCGTGGACAATGGTATTCTCGTTACCACTATGGAGAGTGAGTTTATTCCGGTTATTGCCCCGGTAGGTTCAGGCAAGGAAGGGGAGACCTATAATATCAATGCAGATTTAGTGGCCGGTGAGATAGCCGCCTCCCTGAGCGCCAGGAAATTGGTGCTTCTAACTGATACTGAAGGGGTGCTTGATGAAAACGGTACATTGATTTCAACCTTGAAGGTGGAAGAGGCTCGAGAGTTGATTGGAGAAGGAACAATAAAAGGCGGGATGATACCAAAAGTAAAATGTTGTTTGGACGCCCTATCTGCGGGTGTGGGTAAGGCCCATATCATAGATGGACGCGCTCCCCATGCCATCTTGTTGGAGATCCTCACTAAAATAGGGGTAGGCACGGAGATAATTTAATGGATGGAATAATGAATGACGATCTACAAAACGATTCAATCATGAGTCTGGCAGACAGGTATATGTTCCAGACATACGGTCGCTTCCCTGTGGCACTCATCAGGGGTGAAGGGTGCCGGGTTTGGGATGAGAAAGGGAAAGAGTATCTGGACTTTGTCGGGGGTATCGCAGTTTGCGCCTTGGGCCACAGCTCGCCGATCGTGAGCCGGACCTTAGAAGAGCAATCAAAGAGACTCGTTCACGTCTCGAATCTTTACTATACAAAACCGCAGGTTGAGCTGGCCAAGCTCTTAGTAGAGAACTCATTTGCCGATAGGGTGTTTTTCTGCAACAGTGGGGCCGAGGCAAACGAGGCAGCCATAAAATTAGCGCGACGTTACACCAATGAGAAGTTCGGTCCTGACAGGCATATGATCATTTCCATGGACAATTCCTTCCACGGTCGGACAATGGCCACCCTTTCTGCAACGGGTCAAAGCAAGATCCAGTTCGGGTTTGATCCCCTGCTCGATGGGTTCAGATTTGCTTCATTCAATGATGTCAAAGGCCTTGACCAAATTATGGATGATTCGGTGTGTGCAGTTATTATTGAACCGATACAGGGAGAAGGCGGCGTTGTCTGCCCGGATTCCGGGTATTTGAAAGAGGTCCGGAACCTGTGCACCGAGCGCAATGTACTATTGATTTTTGACGAAGTCCAGGTTGGGATGGGAAGGACGGGCAAACTTTTTGCCCACGAACACTATGGCGTTACGCCGGATATTATGACTTTAGCCAAGGCCCTGGCCAATGGTTTGCCGATCGGGGCAATGCTTTCCACTGAGGAATTGAGTCCAGCCTTTGGACCCGGGAGTCATGCCACCACTTTTGGGGGAACACCCCTGGTGACGGCTGTTTCAAGAGCGGTGGTGCAGAGTCTCTTGGAGGATGGCTGGATTGAGAATGCAAAAGTGATGGGCCAGTACTTTAAAGGAAAATTGGAGGAACTCGTCCAGAGATACGACTTCATCAAAGAGGTCAGGGGGAAGGGTCTTATCCTCGGTATGGAATTGGAAGTCCCCGGCGCTCCGGTGGTGGACGCCTGTTTAAGGAAAGGTTTTCTGATCATTTGTGCCCATGAAAAGGTGCTCCGTTTTCTGCCTCCTCTGATAATACAAAAAGGTGAGATCGATCTTTTGGTGGAGGCGCTCGACGGCATCTTTCAAGGATTGTCGATTGTCGATTGATGATTGTCGATTGTATAGATGGATGAATGGATGGTTGGATATGGCATGTAGGTAATCTGCGTAAATCTGCGGATGGGATTGAAGATTGATGAGGAGATTTGAGCTCTGATGAGTGAAGAAATTAAAAAAATTGTTTTGGCTTATTCGGGAGGTCTTGACACCTCTGTAATACTAAAATGGCTCGGGGAGACCTATGAATGTCCCGTGGTTGCCTATGCCGCTGATCTTGGGCAGGCCGAAGAGATAGATGGGATCAGAGAAAAGGCCTTAGAAACAGGGGCCGACGATATTATAATCGATGACCTGAAAGAGGAATTTGTAAGGGACTTTGTGTGGCCTGCACTAAGGGCGAATGCGGTCTATGAGTCGACCTATCTGTTAGGGACATCTCTCGCAAGGCCGCTCATTGCGAGAGGTCAGGTCGAAGTTGCGAAGAGAGTGGGGGCTGATGCGGTTAGCCATGGCGCCACTGGCAAGGGAAATGATCAGGTGAGGTTTGAACTTGCCTACATGGCGCTCGATCCGGGCCTCAAGATTATTGCCCCATGGAGAACCTGGGATTTCAGGGGAAGGGAAGATCTGATGGATTATGCCCGCTCTAAAGGTATTCCTGTTCCTGTAACCAAGAAAAAGCCCTATTCCAGCGACCGGAATTTACTGCACATCAGTTTTGAAGGCGGGATACTTGAAGATACCTGGACTGAGCCCCCCGAAGATATGTTTGTGCTCTCGGTTTCACCTGAGAAAGCCCCTGACAGACCCACCTATGTCGAAATTGAATTCAACGAAGGGAATCCCGTTTCTGTGAATGGTGAGACAATGTCACCGGCCAATCTCTTAGCTCACCTGAACGACCTCGGTGGTAGAAACGGCGTAGGTCGGGTGGATATGGTGGAAAATCGTTATGTGGGTATGAAATCGAGAGGTGTCTATGAAACGCCGGGTGGAACCATCCTCAGGGTGGCGCATATTGCCATGGAATCCATTACCGTGGATAGGGAAGTTATGCATATTCGGGACGGACTGATACCAAGATACTCCGATATTATCTATAACGGTTACTGGTTTTCACCTGAAAGAGAGATGCTCCAGACCCTGATAGACGAGACCCAGAAGAATGTGAACGGTGTCGTGAGGATAAAACTTTATAAGGGGAACTGCATAGTCGTTGGGAGAATGTCTAAGTCTTCCCTGTATGATTCCGATTTCGCCACCTTTGAGGAGGATGAGGTTTACAGGCAGAAGGATGCCGAGGGATTCATCCGACTGAGCGGTCTTCGGCTTAAGATAGCTAAGCTCTTAGAGGGTAAGAATTGAAACTTGAAACTGGAAACTCGTCGAAGATCCCGTTTATAGAGGGGAAGTGAGCTAAATCTTCCTCGCCTCTGGCGAGTTAATGTTTGTTTTTCACGCCGTGGCGTGATGTTAGACGTTGATAGCCTCTTAAAAAGTTACTGACCCGTTTTCGTCATTCCCGCGAACGCGGGAATCCAGGGATACCTCCTATCGGGACTGGACTCCCGCGTTCGCGGGAGTGACGGCCTTGGCGACTTTTTACTATACCATCAAGTTTCCAGTTTCAAGTTTCAAGTTTCAAATTTCATCTACACGAGGATCTATCATGACTAAGAAGGTTTGGGGTGGCCGTTTCAGCCAGGAAACTGACGCATTGGTTAACAGGTTTAATGCCTCAATCGGTTTTGATCACCACCTTTACTCCTATGATATAGAAGGCAGTATCGCCCATTGCCGGATGTTGGCCAATCAGGGGATAATCACAGACGAAGAAGCAACCGATATTGTGGAAGCCCTCGGCAAGATCAAACGAGAGTTAGACCATGGGGAGTTTTCCTTTGATGAAGATTACGAAGACATACATGGCCTCGTGGAAAAGGCTTTGGTCGACAAAGTCGGGATCTTAGGAGAAAAGCTCCACACGGGGAGGAGCAGGAATGATCAGATAGCCCTGGATGTTCGACTCTATGTCAGGGACGCCACTCAAGGTGTAATCGACTTGATCAAGGAGAGCCGGAGGGCCTTGATCCGGCTTGCGGAAGAGAATCTAAATATCGTTATGCCCGGATATACCCATTTGCAGAGGGCCCAGCCCGTGCTCTTAGCCCATCATCTGATGGCTTATAATGAGATGTTTAAAAGGGATTGTGAGCGGTTCCGGGAGAGCATCAGGCGGGTAAACATAATGCCGTTAGGGAGCGCCGCCTTAGCAGGCCCCACATTTGATTTGGACAGGGAAATGGTTGCCAGGGAATTACGCTTTGACAGCATTTCTCAAAACAGCATGGATGCGGTCAGTGACAGGGATTTCGTGTTGGAATTTCTTTTTAATGCCTCAGTGCTTATGATGCATATGAGTCGTCTGAGCGAAGAGCTCGTCATCTGGTCGAGTCAGGAGTTCGGATTTGTTGCAATCTCCGATGCCTTTTGCACTGGAAGCAGTATAATGCCCCAGAAAAAAAATCCTGACCTGCCGGAGTTGATAAGGGGAAAAACAGGTAGAGTCTATGGCCACCTGATCTCTCTCCTGACGACAATGAAAGGCCTGCCTTTAGCCTATAATAAGGACATGCAGGAGGACAAAGAGGCACTGTTTGATTCTTCCGACACTGTTCAGATCTGTCTCGAGGTTATGGCCCGGCTCCTCGGAGAAATTACCTTCAAGGAGGAGAGGTTGAAGGAGGCCACAGAGAAAGGCTTTTTGGTGGCAACGGATCTGGCCGATTATCTTGTGCGCAAAGGTATCACCTTTCGTGAGGCCCATGAGATTGTGGGCAAAATGGTCGTTTTTGCAATAGAACAGAAAAAGGAACTTCATGAACTTACTCTCGATGAGATGAAGGATTTCAACAGGCAGATTGATCAGGATGTTTACGAATGGCTTGATCCTATGTTGGCTCCCGCAAGGAGGAATATCCCTGGAGGAACCGGGCCGGATATGGTTAAAAAGGCAATTGAAGAGGCAAAGAGAGAGCTTGGGAATGATACCGAATTGAGGGATTAAGGGATTGGGGAATTGAAAAAGCGGATGGTTGGATGAATGGATGGCTGGATAGTCCGTTTGAATAATCTGTGGGAATCTGCGTAATCTGCGGATGGGATTGAGGAATATCTGTAGGGGAACAGCCCGGGCATGGATAGAACGTTAATAGATGCAGCGAAAAAAGGGCGGGCAGGGTTGAATCGGCTACCTGTGTTTTTGTTGGCTGCTCTTGTAGCTGTTTTTATGGTGCTTTTGCCTGCGTGCGGGAAGAAGGGGCCCCCTTTTTTACCCGAGAAAAAAATTATTACAAAGGTGGATCGACTGACAGGGAAGTGGGAGAATGGGACGATCAGGCTGGAGGGATACATAGAGGGCGATGATAAAAGAAGATCCGATGTAACAGGTTGCAGAATTTATAGTGTGTGGTATCCTGTGGATAATCCGCCCTGTGAAGGATGTCCCATTGAGATGAAAGATTTTAAAGAGATAAAGGAAATGGAAATCTCAGGCGACCGGTTCACCTGTGAGATTCCCGGGGTGAAAAAGAAGGGGATATGGTTTTTTGAAGTTCGCCTGATCGGTAGCCATGGCGCTATCGGGCCCCCGTCAGACAAAGTTAAATTGAATATTGAATATTGAATATTGAATATTGCCTATAGCTCCAGTTTACTACTTCGTAAATAGAGTGGAACGAACATTTCCGATCTTCAATCTTGAGTGCAGATGTTCCATTCCCAATAATCGGCTATTCTCAGATAATTTTGTTTTGGTAAAAAAATATTCACTATTCAATAGTCAATATTCAATTAAAGAGATGCATCATTTTCATTACATAAAGGACGAATTATTTTGTGAAGATGTGCCGGTGGCAACGATCGCACAGGAACTTGGCACACCTCTCTATCTATACTCTCACGCCACCCTGAAGCAACACTTCAAGGCCTTTGACGGGGCCTTCTCCGGCATAAAACACCTGACCTGTTTTTCCATGAAGTCAAATTCCAACATGGCCATTTTAAGACTCTTTGCTCTGTTGGGTGGTGGTGTGGACATCGTTTCGGGAGGTGAGCTTTACAGGGCGTTGAAGGCCGGAGTGGAACCGTCGAAGATTGTCTATTCAGGGGTGGGCAAAGAGATTGCTGCCCTTGAATATGCGCTTAAGACCGGAATCCTCATGTTTAATGTAGAGTCTCCGCAGGAGATACTTGCCCTGAACGAGGTGGCCGAAAGGATCGGTAAAAGGGCGAGGCTCGCTATCCGGGTCAATCCTGATGTGGATCCAAAGACCCATCCCTATATTTCAACAGGTCTTAAAGAGAATAAGTTCGGCATCGACATCAATGATGCCCTTGATCAGTATACAGTCGCCTCAGCCCTGAACGGCCTGGATGTTGTCGGGGTTTCCTGCCATATCGGATCCCAGCTCACTGAGGTGGGGCCATTCGTGGATGCCCTCAAAAAGCTTAAGAAATTGATTGGGAGTCTAAGGGATATCGGTATCCGGGTAGATTATCTGGATTTGGGAGGAGGCCTGGGAATTACCTATGAAATGGAGGCGCCTCCCGACCCGCAGGAATATGCCCGCGCGATTCAGACCGAGCTTGGAGCATCGGATCTGACCCTGATTTTTGAACCGGGCCGTGTGATTATGGGGAATGCGGGGATCCTTGTAACTAAAGTCCTCTATACCAAGCCAACCAAAGAGAAGATGTTTTTTGTAGTGGATGCGGCCATGAATGATTTAATGAGGCCGAGCCTCTACAATTCATACCATGGCATTCAGCCCGTAAAGATCCGTAGCAGGGAGAAAGTGAGGGCCGATATAGTTGGCCCTATTTGCGAATCCGGGGATTTCTTGGCCAAGGGGAGGGATGTGGAGATGCTTGACCCGGGTGATTTGATAGCGGTCATGAGTGCCGGGGCCTATGGCTTCAGCATGTCCTCTACATATAATTCGAGGCCGAGGATTTGCGAGGTTATAGTCAAGGGAGATCGTTATTTTACCATAAGAGAGAGGGAGAGCTTTGAGGACCTCATCAGAGGTGAATCGATTCCCGATTTCTTAACCCGGACAAGCCAGCTGAGAGTTGACAATGAAACCTATCGAATTCTGGAAGATGAGTGGCAGCGGCAATGATTTTATCCTGATTGATAACAGGGATGAAGGCATAAGAGAAGAAGAGATGGGCCGATTGGTTGCAAGGGCCTGTAGACGAAGGGAATCTGTAGGTGCTGATGGCCTGATCTTTGTCATTAAATCAACCAAATATGACTTTGGATGGCGTTATTTTAACGCCGATGGCGGGGAGGTGGAAATGTGCGGTAACGGGGGCCGTTGTGTGTCCCGTTTCGCCTTTTTAAAGAAGATCGCAGGTCCCAAAATGACCTTTGAGACCTTAGCCGGGCCGGTGTCGGCTGAAGTCAATGGACGTGTGGTAAAAGTTCTTATGCCTAAGCCGGGCATTGCTTCCATGGCCATAGACCTCGAGTTCCAACAGGGCTGGAAGAGTTGCGATTTTATCAATACAGGGGTGCCGCACGTTGTGGTTGATGTTGAAGATTTAGAGAATCATCCGGTAGGGGAGCAGGGCCGGGTTATCCGCTACCACAACCGGTTTTCTCCGGAAGGGACTAATGCTAACTTCATGACGAAAATTGGCCCCGACAGGTTAGCGGTGAGGACCTATGAAAGAGGGGTCGAGGACGAGACCTTGGCCTGTGGAACAGGGGCAAT
>Ga0222626_1001254_pt1 | contig 11554 bp, 7 predicted proteins | sample AntAcemetageno91_FD_179862 | JGI IMG/M metagenome (GOLD analysis project Ga0222626, IMG submission 179862) | Saline water microbial communities from Ace Lake, Antarctica - #91 | ecosystem: Environmental > Aquatic > Non-marine Saline and Alkaline > Saline | place: Antarctica: Ace Lake | collected...
CAAATACCCCGCTGGAACTTTATCTGGTTCTGCAAAAGAAGGGCAATATAACTATGTAGTTTTTGACGAAAAGGCTATAGAGATATTAGATAAGATACAATACCGCATGAGACAGAACGCTGACATACGATATCGGGAAGTTGACGATAAGATGATGACAAATGGTCAACGCAAGCACCTTCATAATTTAGCAGGTCAATTCTATGGTGGTGAAGAAACCCACAATAGACTCAGCAACCTTGCAAAAAATGTCACAGGCGTAACTTCAATGACGCAGCTTACATCGGAGCAATTCACAATGGTTAAGGAAGCGTTAGAGGATAAGATAAAGAACTCACAGACACCAGTTCAGGCGATAGATGCGTTTTTGGAGTCACGCAGGCAGGATAGGAAGCGACAGACAGCAGAACACATACGCAATCTTAAAGAGGATTCTCTAATATCAGGCAAAGATAAGGCAAAGGTAGATATTCCTGATAAGAATAACCCCACACTAACAATGCAAGCGAAGGAATGGTCGGGGATAGAGCATAGCCAGTTTGAAAAGAAGCGTGCAGAAGTAACGAGAAAAGCACCTATTATAACAAGGTGGATAGCCGATAATATTGGTAGTAAGGATTTCTTACAGAAGGTAAAGTCATTTGAATATTATAGGGATATGGTACGGTTTTTATCTGATTATGAAAAGGAAATAAGTAATATCACACCTGACGAAGCACTTGCTATTAAAACATATCTGAGAAGTGACAGTAAACTTATGCCAGAAGAGTTACAGGGCAAGACGGAATTACAGGCAATGCTTGTCGGTATAGACAAATTCAAGGAATTAGACAAGGAACGCAAGGGTATAAGAATAAGCTCCTACGAAAAGGTTTATGATAATTTTGCTAACCTTATTAGCAAAATAGCAGAAAGAAGCGGGGTTTACGAGTTAGTAGAATGGTCTAAGAAGGTGCAAATTGGCAGAACCATGTATAAGGAAGTGTTCGATATTGATAGTACGAAGTTGGCTAAAAGCAGTGGCGATACGGTAGCAAGTTTGTCAGATAGACAGAAAGAACTTATAGTTGTATATATGGACACTGGTAATTTAGCGAAAGAGTTTGAAGATAATCAGGCAATATTGAGATTGATAAAAGATATAGATGAGATAAGAATAAAAGATAAAGAAATGATAACCGTTGCTCGTATTAAGGCAGGATTTCGTGGTAAACTATGGAATGGAATAAACAAAATTACTGGTGAGAAACGACACGATTATTCAGAGAGTCAATGGGGTTTCCTACTTAAAGCATTTGCCGAACAGGGCAATAATTACGCAAAGAATAATCCTGCTTGGGAGGCATGGATAAAGGGTGTTCGTGAAGGTACAGTAGGGGGTTCAAGCGATTTCATAAAGGAACATTATATCATGGGTAGCAAAGAAGCTATACAGGATATGGATATGAGAATACTTGACGAAGATACATTATTTGACTCTAATAATACAGATGTTAATTTGGGATTAGGTCATTTAAAGTCAAGGAAAACCGAAAGAGGGGTAGTGTTTGTTGAACCAATAGAACAGTTATTATATGCACACAGATTGGCGTTAAAGGCTGAATATTTATCAGAAGCACCTAATGAGTTAAATAAGTTACTCGAAGGTATATTAATAGACACTGATTATAAACTCGTAAGGAAACAGTTACAGAAGATAGTAGAGATTGGTGAAGCTAAATCAGCTATGGCTAAAGCAGTAGCACTCAGCATGAGTCAGCTTTATCTTGGTGTAGTTGTATCGGGTGGTATGCCACAGATAAAGAATATATTCCAGTTCTTATTAAGTGTTCAGAATTTCAGCCAGTTACGAGATTCCTTGAAAATAATGACATCAAATAGTGTAGAAAATTTAATAGTAAAGAAATATGGTCAGGAATGGACTGATAGAATTAAGTCTGAAACCACTATGAGGGTTGGTATAAATGCTTTATCAATCGCAGCTACACAAAAGACTGTAACAGAATTAAAGAGCAAGGAACAATGGAAAGAAGGAAGTAAGGGAGCTTATTTACTTGCTAATTTCTTTTCCAATCCATTAACGGAATTGTGGAATCATAATGTAGGCAGAAATATGTTAGAGTTTCAGCAGTATCTTGATAGGCGTAATAGAATGGCTTCGTTCTTATTAGTATCTCAGCAGGCGGAAAGGACATTTTCTAAGAAAAACCTTACATGGAAACAGGTACGAGATGAGATGGCTTTAACTAATATGAATAAAGCTGACCAAATATATTTATCAAAGGTATATGCTAATCAGGGCGTAAGTGAATTTGTATTCCAGTTAGCAAAGATAAAAACAGAAGAGTCTCAGTTCCAATATGATACAGCATTAAAGAGCTTATTGGTATCAACTGGTGACACTTTTATCAAACAGGCTTTCCAATACTCTACATGGTGGCTTTCGTATCAACGCAGGGTACACCACGATATAAAGGCAGCAATATTCCAAAGAGACAGAAAAGCAGCGGTGAGGGCTTTAGCATTTGGTGCAGTAAATGGTATCATGGCTAAAGTAATGATAGAGATACTCACAGGCTCACTTCCAGGTGATGATGATGATGATTACCTTAATAGAATTAAAGCGTCAGCAATAGGCTTCTTTGACCCGACAGATTGGACTGGTTCATGGAATATGTCAACGATGATACCGCTGGTTAGTCCGTTTAAGATTAAAGGTATCTTAGCTGGTGACCCTAATTCTGATATAGAAGCAGGAGACGTTGTGTCAGGTCAGTTTGGTGATTTAATGCTGTCAATGGTGAATGGCGTAATAGGAATATTCCAGCTTACACTTGGCAGTGAAGAGATAAGAAAAAGTGCTGGGAGAAGGATAGCATATAACTTTGAGAGAGTAGGCAGACAGACATTCTATCCCTATATATTAATTGAACGTGGATTATCTTTAGCAAATGGCAAGAAAAGAATGAATATTATGAGACAGATATTTGACATAACGGGCGTAACTCCCTACGATTCAAAAGACGTAGAACGTGAATGGTGGCAGTATTTCCAATATGCGTTAGCTGGTAAAACAGCAAGGCAGTTAGGAAAGGATAGTAATACAAAAAGTTCAAGCTCAGAATATAAAATCCAAAGACCAACATCGAGCAGAAAATGAGAAATACCAATAATCTACTAAAAGAGCAGGGCAAGGACAGAGATAGTTCTAATCTGATAAATATAAATAAGCTGTATATTTATTATAAAAATATTATCACTGGTAAAATATACGCCTTTGAATATTCGGGCTTACGTAAATGGCTCACAGCGTTCATTAAGGGCGTTGCAACCAATAGACTGTCTCTAACAGCAAACTCAGATAGTTCGTTGCTTATACCGTCTGGTACGTGGGTTAATGGCATAAGGTCTGTCGGGTCTGCTACAGGGATTACATTAACATTTAATGGTAAGCCCTATACAATAAGTTCTGCTGTAAATGGAGATGAGATAATCCCAAAGAAACATTATGTAAATAGCGATACATACCTGACCGTAAGTGCTACGAGTTGGGGTAAATTAACGATAACAATTTATTAATAGGAGATATTATGAAGAAGATACTGATTTTGCTCATGTTACTGTCGAGTTTGTTTATTTATGCAACAGACGATTATATCACAAACAACCCTCGAATGTGGATAGTCAACCCAGATGAGGGTAACTGGCTGAGATGGAACGAAACCTATCGTGCGTTTGTAACTGGTGACATTGACAGCATGACCGTTTATGGTGATGTGACTATTGTTGGTGGAGATTTAACGGTAGGCGGTGACTTAATAGTTACAGATGATATGACGGTAGATAGTATATATGTAAGGTCAATCAGTGTTGATACCCTGTACGGACATTCACCGATTACAATTCAAGATACGATAATTGTCACAGGCAATGCTTCGGCAACAACCTATGGCTCAGATGCAACAGTATCAGACGCAGAGCTACTTTACATCAATTCACTAAGCTCTAATGCCCAAACACAAATTACGGCTAATGCAGACTCCTCAGATGCTTTAGGGCTTTTAGTAACAGCTAACGAAAGTGCCTTAGATGACCGTTGCCTTGAAAGCGTATTCGGAACTGCAATTGGTACTGGCTTGACACTTGATTCCACTACCTTAAAGGCTTCCACTACCTTACAGTCTTTAGATGGGTTGACAGAGACAAATGGTGGATTACCTTATGGAACTGCTGATAATGCCTATGGGTGGCTTGCTGCTGGTGCTGCTGGAAAGGTCTTACAAGCGAATGGTGCTGCTGCTCCTACTTGGGAAACCGTTAGCACTTACTGGACACAAGATGACACGTCGGCATACGTAACCACTAATGCAAAAGATTTGGAGATGAGAAACACCAGTGTTGACCATTTAATGACACAGCTTGGAAGCTCAAATGCCTATGCGAATTTCAGTATCGTTGACGGCTCAGACGGTGGATTATTCATTAAGGGCTTCTCTGAAACCGCAGACGTTGAGGGTATAAATATCGGTGCTGCCTGTGTTAATGCTACCCCTACCGATTATCCAATGAAATTTCAGGTTGGTAGAAAGGCATTAGGCACTTGGAGTCCGTTTACTGGAACTAAACTTGGTTTCCTATGGGCTAATAACACTCAGGAAGTTATGACACTTAATACGGGAGGTCAGCTATCAATTGGTTCTGACTCAGACTTGGCGTATCATCAGCTTAATCTATATGATAATGAACCGTCTCTGTGTCTAACTGATAACAGTATAAATACAAAAATAACTTCTGCTGCCACTGCACAGGACACTAACGCTGTATGGATTAGAGCAGATGATACCACACCTGAAATTGGTATATCTGGTGGTGACGGGGATGCGTGGTCAATGACTATTGATACCTCTGACCACGCAGTATTCCAGAACGCTACTGCCTATGATTTTGACGCAGCAGTTAATATTACAGGCACAGCTTCCGCTTCTATGATTGCCAATTCTGCCATGCACTCACCCCTACTCGGTAACGGTGTAACAACCTTAGCTATCACCTCAAATATTATAACGGTAACTGGTGATGGTGGTGGTAATACTTTAGGTACAATAACAGGTGCAGCAATCGGGGTATATACATTTATCTTTGTTGACAGCAATGTCACGATTACAGATACAGATATAGCTGCTTCCAACACAATAGACCTTGTTGGAACGGCTACGAATTTCACATCAGCAGATGATACTACATTAACCTTAGTATATGACGGCACGAGTTGGTTTGAAACAGGAAGAAGTGTAAATTAATCATATAGGAGATACGATGGCAGCAAACGACAGCAATAAGAGTATAGGCAGTCCAGAACTTTATGAAATGATACAAGAGATGAAGGCTGAAATTAAAGCAAGCGATAAGGAAAATCGAGAGCGTGACGAAGCCAATCATAAGGAATTACGTGCTATCATGTTAGGTAATGGCAAGATAGGTTTCGTTGGTAGATTGACCCGTATCGAAACTCAGATTAAGATATTCTTTACTCTTTTCATTGGTATATGTGCCAAACTTGTCTATGGTTGGGTAACATGAAATTCCGTTATCTAATACTCATTATCCTAATGACCGTTATCTTATACGGTGACGGAGAGAAAACCTACACTGGAACGCTGTATCTGAATAGTGGTACTGGTGCATCTCAAATCTCCACAGACGGTACACTTGCCACTAATGCAGACTCTACCCTCGTATCAGAGAAAGCCATTAAGACCTATGTAGATGCCGAACATGATAAAGTAGATACGCTAAATACAGCAGGTGACACTGGCACTGGAACGATTAATTTAGAGACTGAGACAATAACCTTCTCAGGGACAACTAACGAAACAAATACCATTGCATCAGGTCAGACTATAACCATAGGACTTACTGATGATGTGACGATAACTGATACCCTGACAGTGGGTGGAAGCTTAAATGTCACGGGTGATATAACTGGTGTATTCCCTGATAGCTTAGTCACGGATATATTAGGTACGGCAAATGAAGTGGAGGTAACAGAAACCGCAGGGAATGATTATACGATTGGATTACCTGATGATGTGACGATTACCTCAGACCTGACAGTTGGTGATACTTTAGGGGTAGGCGGTGCAATAACTGGTACTACATTAGATACTGGTCAAGGTGCAAATGAATTATACGATATGAACCAGAATGTTCAGACTACCGATGATGTGACATTCAATTCAGTAACTACCGATACGATAAACTCCCTCTCATTATACGATGTCAGCCCAGAAGGCTTAGTCCTCGGCATGAACTTCAACACCGAAACTATCAATGGTTCAGATGTCTATGATGCTTCATTCTACAACAATCACGGAACGATAAACAACGCTACACCTGATTCCAGTGCAGGATTTAATTCAGGTGGAGCTATTACTTTCACTGGTGCAGACACAAGCTATGTAGAGATACCAGATGCTCCTTCACTTGATATTACCGAAGCTATTACGCTTATGGCGTGGGCGAAAGACCCTCCTGCATGGTTGACTGGCTGGGATTACAGACGGAAGATAACGATTGAAAGCGATAATATAGATGCTACATTGACAGACTTTCCACTGCTAATACACCTATCAGGTTCTTGCGGTTCATCGTCTCAGGATTTAACTGGTATATTCGATAGGATAGCAACTAATAGTAAGAAGATAGCACTGACTACAAGTGATGGAGCAACTCAATGCTACGTTGAGATAGAGGAATGGGATAATAGCAATCAGGAAGCGTGGTTATGGGCGAGGATTCCTTCTATTTCAAGCTCGGCTGATACAGACTTATATCTTTATTATGACAATGCACAGGCAGACAATGACACCTATGTGGGCTTAACAAATTCTGCTCCTGCTGATTCTGTGTGGACTAATGACTATACTGCGGTGTATCATTTAGCTGAAAGCGGAACAACGTGTTATGACAGTTCCCCTAATGATAACGATGGAACAAAGCAGGCTGCCGATAATCCAGATGGTGTAGTTGGGCTGATTGGTTATGGTCAAGATTTCGAGGAAAGTAACGTTACTGTTCCATATATAGATTTAGGTGCTCCATTAATACCAGCAGATGCCACATTTACAGTGAGTGCTATTACGAAATCTGAGAGTTTTAGTTCTTCTTATTCAACTATCATGGCGCAGAACAGGTTTTATGATGGTGGAACTCATTTCTTTTTGATAATCGAGGACTCCCCACTGGGTAGGGTAGTTTGCAGAATGGGCAATGTGAGCGGAAATGGTGATGCATTAATTTCTGGAACATGGTATATTAATCAGCTAATGGCAAATAGTGCAGTTACCGAATCCTATCATAATAATAATAAGATACTTGATTTTACTGGTAGTGTTGGATTAACTCAGTCCTATCACACAACGCTGGGAGTAGGTTCAAATCATTATAATGTAGAAGTTTTTGACGGCATTATTGACGAAGTAAGAATATCAAGCATAACAAGAACAACCGAATGGCTATCTGGTAATTATTATTCTCAGGTTGACTCACTTAATACTTTTGCGACAGAGGAAATAGAGTCGGTGACAAAATTAATAATTGATAAAACTTCATATTCAATATATTACAATGTAACAGATTCGACTTTTTCTGGATTTGTCGGGATAGACGTTGATTATCAATATAACAATACCGATATTTTAGATTATCACTTATACGCAATGACCTACGATAAAACAAGTATAATCCTATATCTCGATGGTGTTCAGGTAGCAATACAGGCATATACAACAGCAATTACGGCTAATGACTCAGTATTAACAATCGGTAAGTCATTCGCCGGCGAGATAGACGATATAAGCATATATAACAGAGCATTATCAGCAGATGAGATATGGGCGTATTATGCGAATAGAGTTGAAGTGAGTGACCCTTATTTCAGCAAGAATGATGATGATGTGCAGATGATTGGGGATTTGACAGTCGCAGGAAATATAAATGGCACGTTCCCTGATAGTCTAAGCGGTTCATCTAATACTTTATTAGGCACAGAGAACGAGATAACGGTTACTGAGTCACCTGCTGATACTTATACCTTCAAGCTGGATAGTGATATATTCACGCTTGATGCGAATGCGAGGGTTTATGTTAGTGGGAATAATATATATTTGGGGAATCAAGCTGGTAATGGTAATACTGGTAATTATGGTTCTTTTATTGGACTTCAAGCTGGATATAGTAATTCTGGTGATTATGGTTCTTTTATTGGTTATCGTGCTGGATATAATAATACCGGTAATTATGGTTCTTTTATTGGACTTCAAGCTGGATATAGTAATTCTGGTGATTATGGTTCTTTTATTGGTTATCGTGCTGGATATAATAATACCGGTGATTATAGTTCTTTTATTGGAAAATATGCTGGATATAGTAATACTGGTAATTATGGTTCTTTTATTGGTTATCGTGCTGGATATAATAATACTGGTCATTATGGTTCTTTTATTGGAAATTATGCTGGATATAATAATACTGGTCATTCTGGTTCTTTTATTGGAAATTATGCTGGATATAATAACACTGGTCATTATGGTTCTTTTATTGGAAATTATGCTGGATATAATAATACTGGTGATTCTGGTTCTTTTATTGGAAAATATGCTGGATGGGATAATTCTGGTGATTATGGTTCTTTTATTGGTTATCGTGCTGGATATTATAACAAAGGACATAATAATAGTGGAATAGGAAATTATACTCTTGCCTATGCAGACAGTTCCTATAACACAGCAATCGGATATCAAGCCTCAATGGGAACTTCAGTTGCACATTTCACGTTTAAAAACACTACCTCGTTAGGGGCTAATTCCATGCCTACTATGAGTAATCAGATTATGTTAGGTGATACAACGGTGGTAGAGGTCAAGACCTATGGAGCATTTGTGGGAGATAGTCTTTATACTTCGGGTGGAGCAGTTATAACAGGCACATTAGACGCTCCCACCCTCAACACAGGTCAAGGTGATAACGAACTCTACGCCATGAATCAGGACGTGGAGACTACTTCTGACGTGGTATTTGACGAAATTGAAATTAATAATGTAATAACTCTCGCAGATAATCTAACGGTCGGAAGCGGAACAATACTTCACGGAACATCATTTGTTTCGGTTGTAGTTAGCGGATGTCTGGCAACTGATTATATATTCATAGCGAATACGAAACCATCGGGGGCATTAGATATATTACCGTTGTTTGTGAGTTGTGTAGCAGACAGCTTTATCGTTTATACTGATAATGCCGACACTTTAGCCACTGACATTCCGTTCAACTGGTTTAGGGTGGCTGGGAATTAAATTGAAAGGATATACGGAATGGAAGAATTAGCAAACATGACTTTCTGTAAAAAGAACTTGACAACATAATACCCAATGGCACAGACAGCAATAGATAACGCATGGGGTGTTATCATAAAAAATCAGGAGGCAAATATGCCAGTTAAAGAAGAATTAGGAATCTTACAGACACAGGAGTTAATGGAAGCACTTAAGGCTTTCGTAGCAGAAATCAAAAAGGCAATGGCTGATAAAAAGATTACATTTGGTGAAGCACTTGGATTATTCCCCGAAGCATTAGCAGTTATCAAGGAAGGTAAGGATTATAAGCTCATCATGGCAGAAATCAAGGACTTAGACGGAGATGAAGCTAAGGAAATCCTTTGTGACCTTGTTGACACGATTTTCGCAGTAGAATAATCATGTCACTTTTTAAAGAAGGTAGTGGCACACAATCCATAATGCGTGTCATGTCAATACTATGTGTTGTATCAGCAATAGTGTATGCTTTTGTAAACCATGACATTGCAATGGTTGGATTGCTTCTTACTTACGGTTTTGGAGGTAAGGTCATACAGAAAAAGTTGGAAGCAAAATGAAAAAATATCTCATAACTTTTCTCTTCCTCACGGGAGTTGTAGCCCACCTCCTCTGCAACTCCCTCTCATTGTCTCTTAGTGAGTCCATTAGAACCCCCTCAGAGCCTTCAAATCCCATTGACTATCAAATTAGCTTTCAGACTAAGTATGCCGATAATCTTGACATCTACTACACGCAGGAAAGGGATAATGGATATACTGAACGTGAATATTGGGTGGAGGTGCAAAGACCAGTATGGAAATCGTTATGGCTCGCTGCTAAACGTCAAAGCTCTAAGGATAATGATTTATGGCTCGCAGATATAAAGTTCAGCTTAGATAAAGACGGGTGGAAAACCTTCTTAGGATATTCGAATTGCTGGGAGAATGAGAAATACCGACCCAGGCTGATATTAGAAGAGTCTAAGTTATTCAGCTTTGACTTTTTTCTCACGCCGTTTGATTTGAAGTTATATACTAAGCTGATGGCTGATGATAAGAACCTATATCATGAAGAGAAAATTGACCTCAGATTTATGGTTAATATCCCTACAAACTGGAAGATGTCTAAGTATCTGAACTCATATATCAAGCTGTTTATACTGTCTAAGGATTACGGATATTATCGCTGGCAACAGTGGTTAATGCTCGAAGTCAATTTCAAATGAGACACAAAGACAGAGAGTGGTTCGAGGTATTTTATCAGGATAGGTTTTTCAGGATAGAAGGTGAAGTATTACACGACTCCATAAGTGACAGCTACATCGCATCTATCGAGCTTATATCCGATGATTGCAAAGACGGTCTTGAACTATTCAATCGGTCATATAAAGACCTGCAATACAGTATCAAAGCTATCAAGTCGAATTATAAAGTAACTATACAAAAACTATACAGGAGATTGCCATGAAAATGCCTAAGAAATCTAAATCCAAAATGAGAAGTAATGCAACCAAAGCATCTAAGAGCAAGAAAACATTGCCAGGGCTGTTACCTAATATCGGAATGGTGAATAAGAAGAAGATGAAAAAGCGGGTGAAAAAAGGATAAAAGAAAACCCCCGATTAAGGGGGTTTTATTATATGGAGCGTAAGGCAGGGATCGAACCTGCAAGCAATCTGAGTTAAGCCTCTCATCATGCAGTCGGTTTCGGGGTATCATGCTAATTATCTTCCCCTCGACCTGAACCGTGTATGCCATATTCCACCACTCACGCCAACCACACTATAGATAAACCAAACATATTTACCGCTTAAATCCTGTCAAGATAAAAATCCTGACCATTTTACTGGCGTTAGTAATATGGTTAATAATCACGTTTCATATCAATCCTCCTTTCCATGCTTATGAGGTCTGCCCTCGTTATACTTCATCTTGTCTCTTAGTAGGTTCAAGTTCATTTCTTTACCTCCATTGCTTGAGTTACTTTAAATATCCAGCCCACTACCTCTGCGGGACTGCTCTTTACCACGCCTAACCGTTCTTTTCCTCTATCATATATATCAACGTCATCATTATCAATCATTGCCACTACATCGTCCTTATCAATAGTGTACATGAGTCGCTCATTCTCTCGTTCGGCATCATTCTCAGCCTTACGTGATATATAAAATCCTATCACTGGCTTCTCACTCTCACCCCCGA
>Ga0222626_1001264_pt1 | contig 11485 bp, 9 predicted proteins | sample AntAcemetageno91_FD_179862 | JGI IMG/M metagenome (GOLD analysis project Ga0222626, IMG submission 179862) | Saline water microbial communities from Ace Lake, Antarctica - #91 | ecosystem: Environmental > Aquatic > Non-marine Saline and Alkaline > Saline | place: Antarctica: Ace Lake | collected...
GCCATGAAGTTGATATCAAAACAAACAGGATTTCTTGCGCATGATGGATAATGGCAGTCAAATTACAATTCTGGTGGTGGACGATGAAGAGGGTATCCTTGAAATAACTGAAGAATATTTTGCGCGCAAAGGGTACGAGGTCTTTACTGCCAGCAATGGTAAGGAGGCCATGGCTGTTATTGATACCGGTATTGACATTGGCTGCTGCTTTACGGATATTAATATGCCCGTCATGGATGGCCTTGAGCTGGCAGAGCTTATTCGCAAAAAAGATGCCTCCCTGCCGGTGGTTGTAATGACAGGGTTTCCTTCATTGGATAATTCCATTCAAACCCTTAAAAACGGTGTGGTGGATTATTTAATTAAGCCTGTGAATCTGGAGCAGATGGAGTTGTGCCTGCGGCGGATTCTAAGAGAGCGGGAACTGTTTGTGGAAAATCTTCTTCTCAAGGAGGAGGTTCAGAGGCAGGAACGCATTAAGGCATTGAATGAAGAGCTTACTGCCAAGATTAACGAAGTCAACCTGTTGAATAAAATAATGGATGACTTTTCCTCATTTAATGCCAGTTTTGACATTTTTAACCATGTGGTGGCGTTAAGCCTTGAGGTCAGCAAGGCGGATGACGTTTGCTTTTATATATACTCTGAAAGTGGAGACGTCCTGTTTCCCATGGCCTGCTCCAATCTTGAACAAAGGCTTGGGGAAAATATGCCCCGGCCATTGAAAACCATGCTTTTAAACACCATGGCCGAAGATATTCCCCTTTTGGTGGGATCCACTGAAGATCAAACGATTTTTTATGGTGCCCGCTCCTTCATGGCCACCCCTTTGAGAATCCGGGACAAGGTGTTTGGCATTGTCACGGCGTCCATTTCAAGCAGCGAAAAACATTTTACAGAGAAAGATATTTTTCTTCTTAATTTTATTTCTCACAAAGCTGCTTCCGCCATTGAAAACACCGCTCTTTACGAAAATATTTATGACAATCTGTTTTCCACTCTTTATGCTTTTGTGGCTGCGTTGGAAGCCCGTGATCCTTATACCCAGCAACATTCAAGACGGGTGACCAAGGTCTCTGTGATGATTGGAAAGGAGCTTGGCTGCACTGATGAAGAGCTGGATGTCCTTCAATTTGCGGGGCACCTCCATGATATTGGTAAAATAGGCATCCGGGACGATATTCTTTTAAAACCCGGCCGCCTCAATGATGAAGAGTATGAAAAGATTAAGCAACATCCTGTTATTGGTGCTGATATTGTAGGCCAACTGGGGCTTTGGACAAAGGAACAAGATATCATTCGTAATCACCATGAATTTTATAATGGAAAAGGATATCCCCGGGGGGCTCAGGGGGATGAAATTCCACGGCTTGCAAGAATTTTATCCGTTGCGGATGCCTTTGATGCCATGGCTTCAGATCGTGCATATAGAAAAAAAATGAGCATGGACAAAGTCATGAATATCATTAAGCAAGAATCTGGAAAGCAGTTTGACCCAGAGGCTGTGGCTGCCTTTTTGAAAATCAGTGATAGGGTCTGGGAGGAGTGTCACGGGGAGTAATGTTTTTCTATTTTTCTTTTTTCAAAAAGAGCTTGACACCTGCTAACAACGGTGGTAAATCCTATTTGTTTTTAAGCGATCGGGGCGTAGCGCAGTCTGGTAGCGCACTTGTCTGGGGGACAAGTGGTCGCTGGTTCAAATCCAGCCGTTCCGACCAACTGATATCAAAGGGGTTATGGTTTTTTACCATAATCCCTTTTTTTATTGTGCAAACCTGGGGACATGGGTTGGGCTTGATTATCGACTAAAAATAAAGGAGAACTCTATGACGGATTTTACACACCTGGATCAGGATGGGCGGGTGAGAATGGTGGATGTGGCAGATAAAGGCGTGAGTAAACGGGTGGCTGTGGCCCGGGGGTGTGTAATCATGACCGGGGATACGCTGGCCCGCATAATGGATGCCACGGTAAAAAAAGGAAATGTACTGGAAGCAGCCCGCATTGCAGGGGTCATGGCTGCCAAAAAAACAGCAGATCTTATTCCCATGTGCCATCCCCTGAACCTCACCCACGTTAGTGTGGATTTCTTTCCTGATCCAGAAAACAATACCTTGGAAATTGAAGCCAGTGCCTCCCTGTCAGGGCAGACCGGGGTGGAGATGGAAGCCTTGACTGCAGTGTCTGTGGCAGCCTTGACCATTTATGACATGTGTAAATCCTATGACAAGGCCATGGTTCTCTCCGATATCCATTTAAAAAGTAAGACCGGTGGCAAAAGCGGAAATTTCCTGGCCCAGAGATATCAAAAATAAGTATTTTTTTACCATTTTACACTTAATACACACTATTGAATATTCTATTACACCTAATCATAAGTTCCTCGGGGTTATTCGTGAAATAAACCTTTGAATATCAGGTGTGTTTCAGTTGCGTTATCTCCCTATAGCTTTAAGATTTGGCGTACTACGTGCCCTAATTTTCAGGCACAACCCCATCTCTTGTCAAAGAGCCATTTCCCAAAAGACTGAAAAAGTTAAATTTTTATGATAAAACAAATTCTTAGAAAATGGTTGGCTTTATTTGCAGTGGGCACGCTTCTTTTTTCTGCGGGGGGGTGTCTTTTTTTTTCAAAGGCTCCAGAGGTACCGATCCAGAAATCGTTGGTCAAATTGTCGGAAAAACAATTTCCCACATTTAAAGACACTTTGGCCAACCCAGATCTTGTCCAAGCCCTGGAACAGAGTCTCCATTATTATGGAAAAATTCCCGGGGATCGGATGTTTAAACTGGGTGAAAATACTTATCCTGCCTCACATCTGAAACACTCTCTGACGTTTTTCCTTAACTTTATCCAGAAAAAGCCATCCGCTGATGAGCTGGCGCTTTTTATCCGAAAGTATTTTGATCTCTTCCAGTCCCAGGGGCGCAATGGAAAAGGGGAGGTTTTATTCACTGGGTATTATGAGGCGTCGCTCCAGGGAAGCCTGACCCATGATGAAAAAAAATATCCAATACCCCTTTACAGTTTTCCCCGGGATCTGGTACGGGTGAATCTTCCCCGATTTTCAGCCAAATATAAGGACGAGCCCATACTCTCGGCCAGGATTACACCGGATAATCAGGTACTGCCTTATTTTACCCGGGCACAAATAAATGCCAGCAAGGATTTTTATGTTAAGGCAGAGCCCATTGCCTGGGTGTCGAGCCTAACTGATCGGTTTTTCCTGGAAATCCAGGGATCGGGTAGGGTGGAACTGGACAATGGAGATGTGTTACGGGTTCACTATGGTGGTAAGAATGGACATCCCTATCGATCCATTGGAAGATATCTCATTGATCAGGGGGAGATCCCCAGGGAAAAAATGTCCATGCAGGCCATACGGACATGGATTAAGGCCAATCCCCACCGTCAGAAAGAGGTGTTTCACCACAACCCCAGTTTTGTTTTTTTCCGAAAAGAAAAAGGGGGGCCCTTTGGGAGCATTGGTGTGCCCCTTACCCCCATTCGATCCATTGCAACGGATAGGTCTGTTTTTCCCCGGGGGGCCCTTTGTTTTGTGGAGACCTCCATGCCGCCCCAAGATTCCCTGGACAGTACCACTGATCAATGGGGCCATGTGTCGGGGTTTGTGTTGAACCAGGATACCGGCGGTGCCATTAAAGGGCCGGGCCGGGTGGATTTCTTCTTTGGAAATGGTTCCTGGGCTGAATTTGCCGCTGGCCACATGAATCATTCCGGATCTATTTATGTGCTTGTTATGAAAAAATAAAGCCTGCCCCCCACGTAAAGATTCGGGTTGGCACTGTAAATGTTTGGCCAGTGCCTCATATTCGCTTAGTTGAGCCTGCGTAGCATACTATTGCTATGTGAGCAGGGCCAAATGAGTGAAGATGGGGTGCTGGCCGAATATTTACTAAAATGGGTGGTCACCCTGTGAAAGTGTAAAATAAGAATGAAGGATGTCGAAAATCATTTCCTAAATTTTAAAAAAACATTTGACAAATGATCTTCAACAAATATAATGGCATTTGTTATAAGACTGAGCGCTCGTTCGGTAAATGATAAGCTCCAAGAATAGAAACACTCATCCAGCTTAACGGGATTGATATGAAGTTGCAAAATAAAGCGTTCATGGCGGCTAACCAATATTATTTTCTTGTAATATTAAAGTCTTATTCATTATATAAATTTCCTTTTTCTGCCACTTAGCTTGACATGAATCTATTTTTTATTTACAACTTTGACAAATTGAATTTTCAAACTGCCCCCCCCCTTTCCGGGTAGGATCCTGGAACCTAACTAAGGAATGAGTCCGAAATAATTTTTCCATTTCGGAGACGGGGGCAGATTTAAAAATTTGTCCCCCTAAGTGCATGTCTCCTAATAAGCGCACAAATGGGCAACTTATTTAAAATTCATTTCCAAGTCATTTCTTACTCGTGAGTTGTAAGTTCTATGAGTTTTCCAAGCCATTATTTTATAACTTATTGAAATAATTAGAACTGAAGTTTTTGTCCTCATTTTTTAACTAATAATAAATTCAATAAGTTATGAGAACTTACAACTCACGAGTTGCTTAGGAAGGAGAATTTAATTAATACCGGAACTAAACGCTTGATATACATTACCATCCCGATGAACAGTTCAAAGGTTCCGTAGTGATTAAATCCTCATTCTTTAATACACTAAACAGTTGTAATTAAGGAGGATGTCCGTGGAAAACAGTGCTAAAACTCCCCAAAATCTTGATCAGGGCGAAAAATCGCGTTTTGTTGTTGACATGTTCAATCGAATTGTAGTTCACTATGCACTCTGGTTCACTGAAGTAAAACATCAGATGGGTATGGAAAAAGCCTTGGACGCCTTGGAAACGGCCACAGAAAGAGGTCTTGCCATCCAGATGAAACGTCTGTCCCAGGTTCTTGATTTTGAACTGAAAGACGGTTTGCCGGCAGCCCTTGTGGATATGGACGAAAATACCCAGTCCGCATTGATGGATGCCTTGGGAAAAAATTGGCTGGTCAACGATGGGGTGTGGTTCCAGGCTGTTGAATTTGATATGGGGATGACCGATGCCAAACGGTGTAATGATTCCTGCTGGGCACAATTTTCTCCCTATGAGGCCCGGGCCATTAAAAATTTCTTGAAACTTTCCGATCAGCCCGGCCTGGAAGGTCTTAAACAGGCCTTGAATTTTAGAATGTATGCCATGATAAATAAGCAATCCATTGTTGAAGAAGGGCCGGACAGTTTTGTCTTCCAGATGAACGACTGTCGTGTCCAGAGTGCCCGGAAACGAAAAAACCTGGATGATTATCCCTGTAAATCCGGTGGAATGGTGGAGTACACCTATTTTGCCACTGCCATTGATTCCAGGATAAAAACCCAATGTATCGGGTGCCCTCCGGATGAACACCCGGAAGAATGGTATTGCGCATGGCGCTTTTCCATTGAGCGATGAAAAAATATTAAAATATAAAAATAAAAGGGTGATATTATGGGAATTGTAGCTGACAAAATCAAGGATCTTGAGGAACGTGAAAAAAAGATTCTTGGCATGGGGGGCGAAAAAGCCCTTGCCAAACGACGGGAACAGGGCAAGCTCAATGCCAGGGAACGGCTTGATTTGCTGTTTGACCAGGGGACGTTCCGCGAAATTGACATGTTCGTTACCCACAGATGCACCAATTTTGGTATGGAAACAAAAGAAATCCCTGCAGATGGTGTGGTCACCGGCCATGGCCTTGTGGAGGGACGGACGGTGTTTGCCTATTCCCAGGATTTCACCTCCCGGGCAGGTTCCATGGGGGAAATGCAGGCCAAAAAAATCTGTAAAATAATGGATCTGGCCATGAAAGCCGGTGCCCCGGTGGTGGGTATCAACGACTCTGGCGGTGCCCGTATTCAGGAAGGTGTGGATTCTCTTTCAGGATATGGCGAGATCTTTTTTCGTAATGCTTCGGCATCCGGCGTCATTCCCCAGATTTCTGCCATCATGGGACCCACCGCCGGTGGAGCTGTGTATTCCCCTGCCATGACAGACTGGATTTTCATGGTCAAAGACACCAGTTATATGTTTATAACAGGCCCCCAGGTGATAAAATCTGTCACCGGCGAAGAGATTTCTTTTGAGGATCTCGGCGGTGCCATGGCCCACAACGAAAAGAGTGGTGTGGCCCAGTTTGCCTGTGATTCCGATGCCCATGCCCTGGAAGAGATCAGACAGCTTTTATCCTATCTGCCCGCCAATAATATGGAAGATCCGCCCCTGAAGCCAACGGCGGATGATCCCCATCGCCTGGATCCGGATCTTGATCTGCTCATACCGGACAATCCCAATCAGGCCTATGATATTAAATCCGTTATATCCTCCATTGTTGATGATGGCGAGTTCTTTGAGCCCCATGCCCACTTTGCCAAAAATATTTTGACCTGTTTTGCCCGGCTCAACGGTCGTCCCATTGGTATTATTGCCAACCAGCCCCTTTTTATGGCCGGATGTCTGGACATCAATGCCTCGGACAAGGCCACCCGGTTTATTCGATTCTGTGATGCCTTTAATATCCCCATGCTCACCATTGCCGACGTCCCGGGGTATCTGCCGGGCAGTGACCAGGAGTGGGGTGGCATCATCCGTCATGGTGCAAAATTGCTGTGGTGTTATTCAGAAGCCACCGTGCCCAAGTTGTTGTTGATCACCCGTAAGGATTATGGGGGGTCGTATCTTGCCATGTGCTCCAAACATTTGGGAGCAGACATGGCCTTTGCATGGCCCAGTGCCCAGATTGCCGTGATGGGGGCTGAAGGGGCTGCCAATATTATCCATGCCAGGGAGATTAAGGGTTCCGAAGATCCCGTGGCCAAACGCAAGGAAAAAATCGCAGAGTATGAAGCACTTTTTTCTAATCCCTATTGCGCAGCCAGCCGTGGGTTTGTGGATGCCGTGATTCGACCCGCAGAAACCCGCATGCGCCTCGTTGATGCCCTGGATGCCCTGGGTACCAAGCGTGAAACCCGGCCGGCCAAAAAACATGGTAATATTCCAGTGTAAACAATTCAAAAATCCGGAGGCAACGCCATATGATGGACAATAAAAAACTTGCTGCAGCCACAGCAGCAGTGTTTACTTATATTAAAACCCAGGAGGAGGCCGCCTTTTATGCCGCCAGTGCTGGCCCGGCAACGGAGGAGGCGCCCATTGAAGTTGCCCCCGCCACGCAAGTTCAGTTCAATGCCTGGGGAACTGCAGGACGAAATGATCAGATGCAAGGGCGGTTTTTGATGCAGACACGGGTCTTTAAATAACTGCCACAGGCAGACCGTATTCTGGCCTCGACCTGCCCACAACGAAGCATGAAAATCCGTCAGGTTTGGCAGGACTTTCATATAACGGGCATGTCATAGTGGACACAACGAATATTGGGTCGTAGACGCGGAGCCAAATGGTATCATGCCGCCCCCCCGACGGGCAATGGGCCCGGCCGGAACCGTAGACGGCACAATTGGCCGGTTCCTATTACCCATCGGGGGGGGGCTCTGCTGAGGTTGACCGGAAGCTTTATTTTCTTATACATTGTCATGGGTAGACCTGGTAAAATATCAAAAAAACTGACCATATCTTTCAGAATTAAAGGGTGTCAGATAAAAATAATTTAGGAGATCGTAAATGAGTGAACACGGCAAAATCAACATGTGCGAATTGAATTGTGAAAAAGAGAGACCTGCTGCTAAGAACCCTCTTAAGATTGAGGATCTGTCTCTGCGTGATGGTCACCAGTCCCTTTTTGCCACCCGGGGCAGAACCGAGGATATGATCCCCGTGGCCGAGCGGATGGATGAGATCGGTTTATGGGCCACGGAAGTCTGGGGCGGTGCCACCTTTGACACCATGCACCGATTTTTGAACGAAGATCCCTGGGAACGCCTCCGTACTCTGAAACGTTATTTCAAGAAAACCCCCCTTTCCATGCTGCTCCGGGGGCAAAATCTTGTGGGATACCGCAATTATGCCGATGATGTGGCAGCGCTTTTTGTCAAACGGGCCGCAGAAAACGGCATGGATATCTTTCGTACCTTTGACGCACTGAATGATTACCGTAATTTTGAGTGTGTGGTACCGGTGATTAAATCGTGTGGAAAACATTTCCAGGGATGTATTTGTTATTCCCTTACAGAGCCCCGCATGGGCGGATCTGTTTATACGCTGGATTACTACATCAAAAAAGCCAAAGAGCTTGAGGCCATGGGTGCTGACAGTATCTGTATTAAAGACATGGCCGGTCTCATGGCTCCCTATGATGCCTATGAATTGATCAAGGCTCTGAAAGAAAACGTCAAACCCCTGATCCATCTGCACAGTCATTTCACCTCGGGCATGGCTGCCATGACCCATCTTAAGGCCGTGGAAGCAGGCGTTGATATTTTGGATACCTGCCTGACCCCCTATGCCTACAGAACCGCCCACCCAGCCCTGGAACCCCTGGTTATGTCACTCATCGGCACCGATAGAGATACTGGATTTGACATTGAGACCCTGGCCTCCATCAACGAGACTCTGGAAAAAGAGATTCTGCCCAAATACAAACATCTGTTGGATGACAGCAAGGTGTCTGTGATTGATATCAATGTATTGCTCCACCAGACACCGGGGGGCATGCTCTCCAACCTGGTCAATCAGCTCAAAGAGATGGACGCCCTGGACAGACTGGGAGATGTGTACAAAGAGTTGCCAAAAGTGCGTAAAGATCTGGGCCAGATTCCGTTGGTCACCCCCACCAGCCAGATTGTGGGTATCCAGACCGTGAACAATGTGCTTTTTGACACCAAAGAAGAACGCTACAAGATGATTACGGCCCAGGTAAAAGATCTTTGCTACGGACTTTATGGAAAGACCGCTATTCCCATTGATGCAGAACTTCAGAAAAAAGCACTCAAAGGATATGAACGTGGCGAAACACCCATTACCTGCAAGCCTGCTGAAGTGCTTAAACCGGAACTGGAAGCAGCCAAAAAAATCATTGGTGATCTGGCTGTGGATGATGATGATCTTATCCTCTATACCCTGTTTCCTGTAACCGGTAAAAAATTCCTCCAGATGAAATACGGCAAAGAGGCCGTGCCCGCATCCATGAAAGCCATTACCATGGAAGAAGTGGCCAAACGGGATGAGATTCTTCGCAAGGCAAAGGCTGGAGAATTGGTTGAAAAACCATCCGGTGATGCCCCGGAAAAAACCGAGGCCCTGCGCACCTTTAACGTGTTTGTGGAAGGCGAATATTTTGAGGTGGGTGTGGATGAAGTCGGTGGCGCACCGGTTATTGCCTATGCCCAGCCTGCGCCGGCAGCCTCTGCTGCTCCGGCGGCCCCCGTGGCAGCTCGGGCACCAGGTCTTGTGCCTCCGCCTCCGGCAGCGGCGGCAGCGCCTGCGGCTCCTGTTCCGGCAGCCCCAGCTCCGGCACCCAGTAAACCCAAGCCTGCTGCGGCCCCAGCCCCGGCTGCCAGTTCTGGCTCCGGCGTTCCGGTAAAAGCCCCCATGCCCGGTATGATTATCAAGTATGAAAAAAATGTGGGAGATACCGTGAAAAAAGGGGATATTATTGTAATCCTGGAAGCCATGAAAATGGAAAACGCTTTGCCGTCTCCAGCAGATGGTGAGATCACTGCCATTAATTTTGGTTCTGGTGATTCTGTGGCCAAGGATGCAGTTCTGGCCCTTATCGGTTAAGTTCTAAGTTCGGAGGCGGAGACAGATTTAAAAATCTGTCCCCCGGGTGCGCTTGCGCATCTGTTGTTGTTTCAATGTGGGGGAACCATCGTAGTATAGAGATGGTTTCCCCATTTTAATTTGGGGGGTAGTCATAAGGGACTTGGACGATAATAAACTACCAAATTAAAATTTTTTATGCTGCAATATCAACCCATTAATTTGGATATCTTGGTAGCCTATTTTCGGGGAAGTCCCTAACCTCGGCCGGTCATCATAATTACTGAACAAATGGGGTCAGGCTTGTGTTATTAGCCTTTTTGTTGCTTTTCTGTTCCGGCTGTTTTAAAAGAACACATTTGATTCCAGCCAGACAATGGCTGAAATGTTATAAAACAAGCTCGAAATGTTAAGGAATGAGTCCGAAATAACTTTTCCATTTCGGAGCTGGGGACAGATTTGAAAATCTGTCCCCTAACGCACACTAAGCGCACAAAATGGCAACTTATTTAAAACTCATTTCTAAACCAAGCCCATCAATAGAAGGGAGGACTGCCATGGAATATTTTTATTCAGTGAAAGCGCCAAGATTCCAGGAGATAAAGATTAAGCGCTCCACCTTTATCTGTGCCCTTTCCCAGGTGGATTCCATGGAAGCTGCCAAAACTTTTATTTCCGCCATTGCATCGGAACACAAGACAGCCACCCATAATTGCTGGGCCTATATTGTGGGTGAACGGGGGGAGACCTTTCATAGTTCTGACAATGGAGAACCTGCCGGAACGGCTGGTAAACCCATGCTCAATGTGTTGCAAAGCCATGATATGACCCAGATTGTGGCCGTGGTGACGCGATATTTTGGCGGTGTTAAACTTGGCATCCGGGGTCTCATTGAAGCCTATGCAGAGGCAGTGGAATCGGCGGTGGCCATGGAAAAGCTGATGAAGCTTGTGAAACTCAACGCGTATCAGCTCACCTTGCCCTATGCCTTTAACGACACCTTGCTGTATCAATTAAATAATTATGGGGTGGTCATCACCCAAACGGATTATACAGACCAAGTGACCCATGGGGTGGCGGTGGAAGCCCATCTTGCACCGGAGCTGGAAAGACTGTTAACAGAATATCAGGATGGAGGAAAATTGATCTTTGAAGGTCCTTTGGAGCAGGAGGCTCAGGTAGTTTAACTACCATTAGACATGTTCTTAACAATATCGGTTTGCCAATGGCTATTTTTATATGAAAGAGTAGGCGTGTCTAACATTATTTCATGCTTCGTTGTGGGTAAGCCGGGGCCAAAATACGATCCGCCCGTGGCGGCTATACAGGAGAAAAAATGGAAAAAATAGCAGCACATATTGAAAGTTGGCTTAGCACCCATTGCGAGTCCGCAGGCCTTGAAGGCTTTGTGGTGGGGGTATCTGGGGGAATTGATTCTGCAGTCACCTCCACCCTTTGCGCCCGCACCGGGAAAAAAACAATTGTTTTGAACATGCCCATTCATCAGGCACCTGATCAGGTGGCCCTTTCCACCGGGCACATTAAATGGCTGGAAGAAACATATGACAATGTCACCGGCGTAACCGTGGATCTCACCCCCTCTTTCCAGGCGTTGGGAACCACTTTACCCCAGGATATCCAGGATGGGCTGACCATGGCAAATACCCGCTCCCGGTTGCGCATGCTGACCCTGTATACCTTTGCTGGTCATCACCGCATGATGGTGGCAGGCACCGGAAATAAGGTGGAGGATTTCGGGGTGGGTTTTTACACCAAAT
>Ga0222626_1001270_pt1 | contig 11433 bp, 10 predicted proteins | sample AntAcemetageno91_FD_179862 | JGI IMG/M metagenome (GOLD analysis project Ga0222626, IMG submission 179862) | Saline water microbial communities from Ace Lake, Antarctica - #91 | ecosystem: Environmental > Aquatic > Non-marine Saline and Alkaline > Saline | place: Antarctica: Ace Lake | collected...
GTGTCCACTTTCCCGGTCCCCGCCCCTTGTATACAGGCACCAGGAATTCAAGAGGCTCAACAAGTCCCGGAGCTTCGAGAAGAAGCCTTTCTCGTTCCTTTACCGCATCCCGTGTGAGGGATATCCGTCCCTCTTTCAGATACCGGAGCCCGCCGTGCACAAGTTTTGAGGAACGGCTTGATGTTCCCCATGCAAAATCCTGCTGCTCAACAAGAAGCGCTTTGAGACCCATCTTGATTGTTTCATGAAAAATGCCTGCGCCGGTAATACCGCCGCCGATTATTATCAGATCCAGGTTTTCTTTCAAATTTTTCATGAATTATTCCCTTTTAAGTTTTTCCACAAATCGATACTCTTTTGCATAGTTGCGTAAACAATACGTTCTATCCCCTTTCCCCCGCTCTGGATGTTTTTATACATTTCAAGGTAAAAACTCCGGGAACTCCTTCTTGCTTCCTCCATTTGAAAGTACAGGGATCCAAGCATTTTATACATTGATAAAAAATCATTAAAAATAAAGGTATAAACAGGGTTATGCGAATACCTCGCCATTGAAATCTGAAGGTTCCAGTCAAAACGCGTGAAAATCATTGCATCGTCTTCAATGGTCTTTGCCTGTTCGAGAATCCCAAGAAGAGCCTGCGGCTCATTTTCAGCAGCGAGACGGGCTATTGGCGGAAGAAGAGTGCTTCTTACCTCGAGGAGGTGGATCACAAAACCATCCGGGAGAAAATCGGAATATTTTGAAAGAATGCTGAGCAGCCCCATTCCGCCATTTTCCCAAAAGCTATTGACCTTTGTCGGTTTCCCCTGGCAAATTGTAAACCATCCCTGCCCTGCAAGACGGTGAAGGCTTTCTCTGAGTGTAGGACGGGTTACGCCAATCAGTCCTGCTAAGGTTCTTTCAGCCGGCAATACAGAGCCGGGAGGGTATGTTCCGTCCAGGATCGATGTTATCAGTCTGTGTTCAACGAACCGGGCAGGTCTTAAGGGTAAATCAGAAATATTATCCACAGTTTTTTTATCCTTTACTTTTTTTGAATTAACTGGTAAGAGGTCATACCAGTTAGTTAAACAATTGTCAAGATTTTCTTTTTGTGTCATGTTTGGCAGTCATGTAAAAGGAGACGAGTCACAATGAAAAAACAAAGCGTTTTTATTCCGGTCTGGTCAGATGAAGCTCCGGAAGCAGAGAGTTACAGATCGATTTTTAAATGGGGGGCTCCGGACAGATTTAAGCATCCGAATCACAGGCTGTATGACATGCTGAAAAAAAAGTTTAACCTGACAGATGATGACTTTTCAGAAAAAAATTACATGGGTAATGAACCGGTTATGCTGGACAGCCCGTCTCGTATTCAACAGGAGCATTTAGACCGTTTAAGCGCCATAGCCGGAATAGAGAATGTTTCTTCAGATGATTATTCCAGACTGAAATATGCAAGTGGAAAAACTACAGAGGAGGCTATTTCCCTGAGACAGGGAAACCCGGGCAAAACAGCGGATCTTGTTATCCACCCTGAGAACAAGGATGATGTTAGAAAAATCGTGTTATACTGCAATGACCATGGTATTCCGGTTTATGTTTACGGGGGCGGGTCTTCGGTGAATTTAGGCTTTTTACCCGTCCGGGGCGGAGTGACACTGGTAATGAATACACATATGAACCGTGTAGTCTCCTTTAGCGAGACCAACCAGACTATTACGGTGGAACCCGGTATCATGGGCCCGGAATACGAGAAAATGCTCAATAACGCGCCTGAAATTTTTAACGCAAAGAGAAGATATACAGGCGGACATTTTCCCCAGTCTTTTGAATTTTCATCCGTCGGCGGGTGGATTGTAACGCTCGGCTCAGGCCAGCAGTCATCCTATTACGGCGATATGTATGATATTGTTTTGAGCCAGGAATATGTAACCCCGGCGGGATCATTTAAAACCCTTGATTTTCCCGCAACTGCAACAGGTCCAAAGGTCAATGACATTATGAAGGGAAGTGAGGGAGCCTACGGTGTGCTGGTTGGGGCAACACTGAAAATTTTCCGGCATTTGCCCAAACACAGGAAAAAATTTGCTTTTATTTTTCCTTCATGGGATGCGGCAGTTAATGCTGCACGGGAAATATCCCAGGGAGAATTCGGTATGCCCTCGGTATTCAGGATATCTGACCCTGAGGAAACAGATGTGGCCCTGAAACTTTACGGAATAGAAGGAACAGTTCTTGACCGGCTGATCGCATTTAAGGGATTCAAGCCTGGGAAACGGTCACTTATGATCGGAATGACAGACGGTGAAAAGAATTTTGCCGCCAACATAAAAAAACAGGTCAGGAAGATATGTCGGAGCCAGGGCGCCTTTTACCTGACAGGCTATCCGGTAAAAAACTGGGAAAAGGGAAGATACAGTGATCCCTATATGAGGGAGGATCTGAATGATTTCGGTATTATTATCGATACACTGGAAACCGGAGTTACCTGGGAGAATCTGCACAATCTGCACAGCAATGTAAGATCGTTTATAAAAAGCCGCCCCAATACAATATGCATGACCCATGCCTCCCACTTCTATCCCCAGGGAACAAACCTTTATTTTATCTTTATCGCAAAGATGAATGATCCGGATGAATATAAGCAGTTTCAAGTAGGTATAATAGATATGATTCAAAAACATGGAGGTTCATTAAGTCACCATCACGGAGTTGGTAAAATGATCGCCCCTTGGATGGAGGCTCATTTGGGAAACGTCCAGATGGATGTACTGCGGGCGCTAAAAAAACATTTTGATCCGAACTCGATCATGAATCCCGGCGGAACCCTTTGCCTTGACCCTAACGTTGCATAAACCTTCGGTCCAAAAATGCTACGCTCTAAAGCGTTTTGAACTCAAATTTTATGCAACGTTAGGGTTGATTTACCGGAAAAGGAAAGACGGGATTAACTGTATTTGGGATGCGTATTTACGAGAGAAGGGTCGGCGAATCCCGCTTGACAATCAAGATGCTATCCGATATTTCCACACTGAACGAAGTGACTAAAGTGAGTCCACTTGAAACCTTGATGGTCTCCTAAAAAGTCTCTAAGGCCGTCACTCCCGCGAAAGCAGGATTGATTTTACTGGATTCCCGCTTTCGCGGGAATGACAACAACGGGTGTTTTCTGACTTTTTACGAGTTTGTCAACCTTGGTTCACTCAAAGTAATACGAACATGATAGATGAACAGGATAAAAAAGTTATCAGTCTCATACAGGGAAATCTCCCTTTAGACCCGAGCCCGTTTGCCCTTTTGGCGCACAAGATCGGGATAGATGAAGATGAGTTCATAGATAGAGTTAAGAGTCTCAAAGAACGGGGTATTATCCGGCGGTTCGGGGCCACCTTGCGTCACCAGGAGGCAGGGTTCAATTCAAATGCCATGGTCGCCTGGTTAGCACCGGATAACCGCATAGATCAAATAGGGAAGACCTTTGCCCGGTTTCGGGAGGTTTCCCACTGTTATCACAGGGCGCCCCAAAGGGACTGGCCCTATAACCTCTATACCATGATTCATGGCAGCAGCAGGGAAGAATGCCATCGGATCGCAGACCGGCTCTCACAGTCGGTAGACCTTAAGGACTATGAGCTCCTTTTCAGCGAAAAGGAGTTCAAAAAAACAAGCATGAAATATTTTGCGGAGAAAAATCATGGGAAAACAATCTGAACTCCTTTTTGAAAAGGCACAAAAATTCATCCCTGGCGGGGTAAACAGCCCGGTAAGGGCAGGAAAGTCGGTTGGTATGAACCCGCCCTTTATTGCCGAGGCAAAGGGGGCTCTGATCCGGGACGTGGACGAAAATGAGTATATAGATTATGTGGGTTCATGGGGGCCGATGATATTGGGCCATGCCCATCCAGAGGTAGTAGCCGCAGTTGAAAAAAGGATTGCAAAAGGGACAAGCTACGGCGCGCCAACAGAACTGGAAGTGACAATGGCAGAAACGATTGTTGACATGGTGCCATCCATCGAGATGGTCCGGATGGTAAATTCAGGCACCGAGGCCACTATGAGCGCTATCCGTCTTGCCAGGGGGTACACGGGCAGAAAAAAACTTATCAAGTTCGATGGCTGTTATCATGGCCACGCCGACAGCCTCCTTGTATCAGCAGGCTCAGGGGTGGCCACACTCGGCATCCCCGGAAGTCCTGGAGTGCCGGACGACCTCGCCAGACATACCATTTCAATCCCCTTCAATGACATAGAAGCAGTAAATCAGGCCTTTGATAACTACGACCCGGAGATCGCCTGTGTTATTGTTGAGCCGATCCCCGGGAACATGGGCGTGGTCATCCCTGATAAACCCTTCTTGAGGGAGCTCAGGAAAGTTACCCGAGAGCACGGCGCCCTTCTCATATTTGATGAGGTAATCAGTGGTTTCAGGGTCGCGCCGGGCGGGGCACAGGAACTCTTTGGCATTCTGCCTGATATCACCTGTCTTGGAAAGATCATAGGAGGTGGTCTGCCGGTCGGGGCATACGGGGGCAAAAAAGAAATCATGATGTGCATGGCTCCGGAAGGGGAGATATACCAGGCAGGCACCCTTTCAGGGAACCCTCTCGCAATGGCAGCCGGAATTGCCACACTCGAAATCCTTAAACAGGGCAATCTCTACACGGAACTTGAGCAAAAAAGTGATATCCTCTTCTCAGGGCTTGAAAACGCGGCACGAGATGCCGATATCCAGGTAGTTGTAAACCGTGTCGGCTCAATGGGCACCCTCTTTTTTACGGCCAAACCGGTCTCGGACTTTGCCGCTGCCAAGGAGAGTAACCAGGTTCTCTTCAGAAAATATTACAGGAGCATGCTTGAACAGGGCATATATTTGGCCCCATCCCCCTTTGAAGCCAGTTTCCTATCAGCGGCCCACACAAACGAAATGATAGGAAAAACCATTCGGTCTGCCTCAAAGGCCTTCAGGAGTATGCTGGAATAACTGCTTTTACCGGGCAAAAACCTGTTGACTTTGCCGGAAAGCTTATGATAGGAACGACACGGGTTTTTTATTAAGAGGTCAAGGCGGTCGGGCTGAACTTAATTTGAATGGACAAAGACCTAAAAAAAACCATCAAGGACTTGGGGTATGTCAGTACGATAGGCATGACCATGGCCTTTTCCATTGCGATAGGAGCCTTGATCGGCCACTACCTCGACCGGTGGCTTGGGACTAAGCCCTGGTTATTTTTCGTTTTTTTCGGACTCGGCATCGTTGCTGCGTTCAGGAATCTTTATATCCTATACAAGAAGGCAAAAGATCTGTGATAGACAAGGACAAGCTTCTAAGGCAAATCAAGACGAATAACTGGATTTTTCTTTTGATCTTAGGCTCATTGAGTTCTGTATTTATGAGTGCCACTTTTACATTAGGCGTGATCTTGGGCGGGCTTATCATCATCGCCAATTTCAGTGTGCTTCATCACAGCATTCGCTCCGTTTTCTCTGATCAGGGGGCAATGCGGGGGAAAAAGATCTCTGTCATCGCAAAATTTTATTTTAGGCTTGCCATTATGGGCCTGATTATTTATATCCTTATCACCAACGGCTGGGTAAATCCCTTAGGCTTGACTGTCGGACTATCGATAGTGATATTCAGCATCCTTAATTCTGGGATCCGCACAGCCTGGAAAACATCATCACGGGAGGCAATATAAGTTATGGAGCACCCTATTTTCTTTATTGATGCAATCCTGTCGGCCATGGGGGTCGAGCATGCGGGGGCCTATTCGCATATAACCTACACATGGTTAGTTATGCTAATTCTTATTGCGAGCGCTTTTTTCCTTGCAAGAAAAGTCAAGCTCGTGCCTGAAAAGGGGCAGAACTTCTTTGAGGTCCTGATTGACGGCCTTGAGACCTTCATGGTGGAAATTACCGGGCCTGAGGGAAGGTTCTTTTTTCCCTATATTGCCACCGTCTTCCTTTTTATTCTCGTTTCCAACATGATTGGTCTTATACCGGGCTTCTTTTCCCCCACTGCCAATCTCAATACCACCCTTGCCTTAGCCCTGTGTACATTTGTTGTCACCCACGCCATTGGAATAAAGTTCCACGGCGTCAAGTATATTAAACATTTTTGCGGGCCGGTATGGTGGTTGATCCCTTTGATGTTTCCCATTGAATTAATCGGTCATCTCGCCAGAATCATGTCTCTTAGCGTTCGACTGTTCGGTAATATATTTGGCAAGGAGATGGTCCTTGCGATCCTGTTTGGGCTGGCAGGCCTCTACCTCGCCCCCCTGCCGATCATGTTTTTGGGGATACTGGTATGCTTTATCCAGGCCCTCGTATTCATGCTCTTATCCACAATGTATTTTGTGGGTGCAATGGAGCACGCCCATTAAAGCGAATTGAGGGATTTAGGAACACTTTCGTAAAAAGGTCTATTTTTCGACTTAGCTTTTTACGAGACCATCAATTTTAATTAGTTTTTTAATCTTCGGAAGAAGGCCATAAATAAATTTCTAAGAAAGGAGGTCTACATGTCTAAGAGAACTTTAATAGGGGTTGTTACAACAGTGTCTGTCCTCGGGATGGCTTCATTAGCCTTTGCCGGTGAAGACAGCGCAGTCAAGGCCGCCGGGCTATGGGTATTCTTTGGAATTGCCATCGCCTGCGGTATCGGCATCGGAATGGCTGCCCTCGGAACCGGTATCGGTATGGGTAATGCCATTAACGGCGCCCTCCAGGGAACAGCCAGGAACCCGGAAGCAGGCGGAAAAATCATGACCACCATGATTATCGGTCTGGCTCTGATCGAGTCCCTCTGTATTTACGCCTTGGTCATCTGCTTTATTCTTGTTTTCAAGATTCCGGATCTGGGTGGTATGCACGAACTCATCGTGAAATCCTTAGGCGGTTGATAAACCTTTAAAAAAAAGAGGGTCTTTGTAAGGCCCTCTTTTTTGTCTCCATGCATGTGCATTATTTCACAATACTATCAACTAAGACAGGTACCCATTGAGTTTTGTTCAAAAAGCACAAGAAATTTCTACAATGCCCTGAAATCCAATCATGGAAAGGATTTCCGAAACCCACTGTAACCTTGTATCTTTTGCTTTCAGCTTTGAGCCTTCAGCCTTCAGCTCTTGCAGTTTATAATAACTTTAGGCATTTTAGGTACTTTAGATCACTTTAGGCACTTCTCCGTATACCCGATGACAAAGGAATCCAAAATACCAAATTCCACCATAGAGCGCCTGGCATTCTATTCAAGGCCGCTCGAAGCCCTTCTCAAAAGCGGCCCCCCGATCATCTCCTCTGAAAAATTAGCGGGATTATGCGGGGTGAATCCTGCTCAGGTCAGAAAGGACTTAGCATATTTCGGCGAATTTGGGGTCCGTGGAGTGGGATATGAGGTCCGGGACCTGTTGAAGGAGATCAAGAGGATCTTGGCAACGGACAGAAAATGGACTCTCTGTATAGTGGGAATGGGCAATCTCGGAATCAGCTTGGTTGAAGATGAAAACTTCAGTAAAAGAGGTTACCTGTTTGTGGCCGCATTTGATTCGGACGCAAGAAAAATAGGGAGGCAACTGGCATGCGGGCTAACCATCGAGCCAGAGAGAAAAATCAGGGAACTGGTCCGGGAGTTTAACATCGAGATCGGTCTCATTACCACCCCCTCCCGTGCGGCCCAGAGAGTTACAGAAATGCTCTCGGCTGCAGGAGTTAGGGCGATCCTCAATTTTGCCCCCATCCAGGTCAGAACTCCCGAGGGCTGTATCGTTGAGAATGTTGATTTTTCAGTAAAACTCGAAAACCTCGTTTATCACCTCGAAAGGCTTTATAAAGGTAAAAGAAGTGCCTAAAGTGACTAAAGTGAGCTAAAATGCCTAAAGTTAAAGGTACGAAGTTCCTCAGTCCTGTTCATTGGCTCGACTAACCTTGACAAACTCGTAAAAAGTCAGAAATGACCCGTTTTCGTCATTCCCGCGAACGCGGGAATCCAGTAAAATCAACCAGTTCTAGACTCCCGCTTTCGCGGGAGTGACGGCCTTGGAGATTTTTTACAAGACCATCAACCTTAGATCACTTTAAATCATTTCCAAGCATCTTTTTCAAAAACTGTCCGGTATAGGAACCCTCTATCGCCGCCACCTCCTCTGGTGTCCCTGTCCCCACAATATAGCCCCCCTTGTCACCCCCCTCCGGTCCTAAATCGATGATATAATCGGCCACTTTTATAACATCGAGATTATGTTCGATAACCACCACCGTATTTTTGAGGCCTACGAGATAGTTCAACACCTCCAAGAGTTTTTCAATATCAGCGAAATGGAGCCCGGTGGTCGGCTCATCCAGCAAATAAAGGGTCCTCCCGGTGTTTCTCTTGCTCAATTCCTTGGAGAGCTTGATCCTCTGGGCCTCGCCGCCTGAAAGGGTGGTAGCCTGCTGGCCTAACTTGATATAACCCAACCCCACGTCAACAAGTGTCTTTAACTTGCTCCTTATCCTTGGAATATTCTCAAAAAAAAGAAAGGCCTGGTTCACCGTCATATTCAGGATATCGGCAATGTTATACCCCTTATACTTGATCTCTAACGTATCCCTGTTATATCGAAACCCCCTGCACGCCTCACACGTGACATAGACATCCGGAAGGAAATGCATCTCGATCTTTATGATGCCATCTCCCCTGCACGTTTCACACCTCCCCCCTTTTACATTAAAACTGAATCGACCAGGCTTGTACCCGCGGGTCTTTGATTCGGGCAGCATGGAAAACAACTCTCTGATATGAGTAAATACTCCGGTGTATGTTGCAGGGTTTGAACGGGGAGTCCTTCCGATGGGGCTCTGGTCAATATTGATCACCTTGTCAAGATTTTGAATCCCCTTGATAGACTTTACAGGGCCAACTTTTCCCTTGGACCGATATAGTTTCTGGCTGAGGGCAGGGTAGAGAGTCCCGTTGATCAGACTGCTTTTCCCTGAACCTGAAACACCGGTTATACAGGTAAATGTTCCAAGAGGAATCGCGGCAGTAATCTCTTTTAAATTGTTTTCTTTGGCTCCCGAGATAATGATGGCCTCCCCGTTCCCCTTCCTCCTCTCACTTGGGACAGGAATGGCCCTCCGGCCGGAAAGATACTCTCCTGTCAGAGAAGCCCGGGCTGCCATCAACTCATTAGGGGGGCCGGCAAATACCACTTCACCCCCCTTGATCCCCGCCCCCGGACCCATATCAATCACATGGTCTGCAGACAAAATGGTCTCGGCGTCATGTTCCACCACCAAAACCGTATTCCCCAACTCCTTCAGCCGCGTAAGATTTCTGAGCAGCCTCAGGTTGTCTCTCTGATGCAGGCCTATGCTCGGTTCATCCAATACATAGAGGACACCGGCAAGTCTTGAACTGATCTGGGTGGCCAACCTGATCCGTTGATCCTCACCGCCTGACAGGGTCCCCGAGGAACGGTCAATTGTCAGGTAATCAAGTCCCACACTTTTCAGGAAACCGATTCGATCCTTGATCTCCTTTAAAACCCTGCGGGCAATGTTTTCCCTCTTGGGGTCAAGTTTTAAGTCTTTAAAAAATCTGTATGTCTTATCAATGGAAAGAGCCGTAATCTCGTTGATCCCCTTTCCCCCCACTCGAACAGATATGCTAACCGGCTTCAATCTTGCGCCATTGCAGGAGGGACAGGGCCTTATGCTCATATAATTTTCGATTTCGTACCGGACCTGATAGGAATCTGTTTCATGATAACGTCTGTCTAAATTGGGGATAATCCCCTCAAAGGGACGTGTATAAGAATATCTCCGGTCATCCCTTTCAAAGTAGAACTTGATCTCATCCGTGCCGGAGCCGTGCAGGAAAACGTGTCTGATTTCTTCCGGGAGGTCGCCGAAGGATGTATAAATATCTATACCGTAATGTTGACACATCGCATCCAACATCTGCTGAAAATGGACGGAATGTCGGTTTGCCCATGGCGCGATAGCGCCTTCCCTTAAAGAGAGATCTGGGTCAGGGATAATAAGGTCAGGATCAAAATGCCGCTTTGTGCCTAAGCCGCTGCACTCCTCGCATGCTCCCTGGGGGTTATTGAAGGAGAACATCTGAGGGGTAAGATCGGGAATACTGAGACCACACTTGGGACAGACGGCCTTCTGGTTAAAAAAAATATCCCCTGAACCTATAGCCTCAACAACGGCCTTGCCATCAGATAGGGAGAGGGTAAGTTCCATGGAGTCGGTCAGACGTCGCAGGATATCCCTCTTTATGACCAACCGATCCACCACCACGCTGATCTTATGCTTCCTGTTCTTTTCGAGGATAATATCTTCGTCTAAGAGCCTCACATCTCCATCTATCATTACCCTGGTAAACCCGTCTTTGCGCAGACCCTGGAGAAGCTTGATATGCTCTCCCTTCCGTCCCTCGACCAAAGGCGCTAAGACCTGAATCTTAGTCCCTTGTTTAAGCCCCATAATCTTATCCACAATCTCCTGAACGGTTTGGGATATTATCTCTAAATCGCATTCGGGACAATATGGCTGACCCACCCTTGCGAAAAGGACCCGCAGGTAATCATATATCTCGGTGACCGTTCCCACTGTGGACCGGGGGTTCCGACTGGAACTCCGCTGTTCAATAGCTATGGCAGGAGAAAGCCCGTCTATGGAATCCACATCCGGCTTTTCCATCTGTTCTAAGAACTGACGGGCATATGCGGAAAGCGACTCCACATACCTCCGCTGGCCCTCTGCATAGATGGTGTCAAAGGCAAGGGAAGATTTGCCAGAACCGGACAAACCGGTAATAACAACAAACCGGTTTCTCGGAATATCTAAGGAAATACCCTTGAGGTTGTGCTGTCTGGCGCCTCTTATTTTTATGTAATCGGTCATTGTTATTGGGTATTTGGTATTGGGTACTGGGTCCTCGTTTTTCAATCATCAATAGTCAATAGTCAATTCCAAGGTCAAGAATTGAAGGCGCAAGGTGCAAGGCGTTAGGCGCAAGGAACTCAACGAGCATCCCCGCTTAGAAACGGGATCTTCGACCAGCATCCAGTATCGAGTATCAATCATCAATCAACAATCATCAATCACACGTCCGTGTCCATGCTCTGGTTCGGCGTGCCGGCAACCTGATTTCCTTTCGCCTTTCTCAGTTCAGCATATAAGGTGCTGTATGTCCATCTTCGACCAGTTTTAGTTTTCAGTCCCTGTTCATTCAGAAGCTGGACGATCAGTTTCTTTTTGGTCCCCTTCTTCGTTTCGTCGTGTACGAGTCGTAAGGCTATTTCGAATTGATCTCTGTAAATTGCTTTCACAGGGAGGACTTGCGGTTCTACGACGTCGGCCGGTTGTGCCGAAATAGGTTCCTTCGACGTTTCGTTCTTTCCGTCGCAAGCCTTGGTTATAATAGCGGCGTATGCCGGACAATCCTTAAA
>Ga0222626_1001271_pt1 | contig 11431 bp, 12 predicted proteins | sample AntAcemetageno91_FD_179862 | JGI IMG/M metagenome (GOLD analysis project Ga0222626, IMG submission 179862) | Saline water microbial communities from Ace Lake, Antarctica - #91 | ecosystem: Environmental > Aquatic > Non-marine Saline and Alkaline > Saline | place: Antarctica: Ace Lake | collected...
TTCGCCTTGATTTTAGCTGCCAATCTCAAGGGGCTTGGGAGCGTGGTTTATGTGATGGAGGACCTCTCGGGGGGGCAACCGTGGTATCTCGTGAGGATGGGGTTCTTCACCAATAGAGAAAAAGCTAGAGTTAGGGCTGGCGAAGTGGCGAGGCGAACCGGTCATTCTGAATATGTCATCCGTCCCGCCTCCAGGAGTGAAATTAAGGCCCACCTACCCTTTCCATAAATGGGGTCTACACTTGACTCATTATCAGAGTAAGCTTGAGTCCAGAGTAGATCCCACGGCTTTACTTTAGTAGCCATGGGAAGTTCCTCCTTTGTTGTGGTTTTTTGAACTTGTTTGGGCCTTAATTGTTAGCCCAAGAGGAACTTCCTTTCAACTTAACATCCATCATAGTCTCTATATGAACCATCTGTTGGATTTTCCAGGGAAAAAGTGTAACTTACGTCTGGCACCCTTGCATAATATTGGCCGATGTGCTATGCTGGGTTTATGCTATATGATCATAGCATTGGCGCTACCCCCACAAAAACAGAGGGTTACGTCTGGTAGTGCAAACCTGTTGCGTGTCTGAAAAGTTGCATTTTTCTTGATTTCCACCTCCGCTTTGTTCTTCATCACCTAATTCCAAGAGAATAGGATATTCTATCAGAAGAGATCCCCCCAACAATGCCAGACCGTCCATTTTTGGCATCCTGACATCAGATATCTCTGCAGAAAAGGTCTTGCGCTTCTCGAAGGCCTCCTCCCCATCAGAAACGGTTTCGAGTCAACTGTAGACCCCCCATAATAAAAGTGGAATCAAATAGGATAGCGTGGCCCGCCCCCATCTCACTGTGGAAACGATCTGGGATATTGCAAAGCTGAAGGGGAAGGTCTTCGCGAACTGCTGTGGGGAAAGATTGACTGAGATTTCTTAATCCTGCGGTCAAGGCTTGGTTCTAAGGGCCTCGGGCCTTAGGACCAAGCCTGCGGCTAACATGCTATTACTTAAATACAAGCATGGTGGCTGTTTGATTAATGTGGCCGAGATATTCCTCGCCGTAGGTGCTGAACCCAATCATCGGAATATCTGCAAAAATTTTCCCATATTCAGATGTGCGACCTTTCTGTTCCAATTCCAACGTTCGTAAGATACAGTTGAAATTAATCAATCCGGAAATGTTTCCCAGTTCCTGATGCACGTCCTCGAGAGCCTTTCGCGTATCGCGTAGAATGTCGGTAGATTTTAGGAGCGAGAGTTCCATTCCTTCTAACACGTTGCAGTAGAACACCATTGAAGTCTCTTGGGTTTGTTGAGGGCTGCGCACAAAGATTTCGCCATCAGCCACCAACCCGACAGGGTGTTCAAAAAAATGCTGCGGAACCTCATCAACCGGGCAGTCCACCGCTTCAGCATACGCCTGAACAGCCGGACGATGGTTAAACTCCAGCACTTCCCGATGCGCTTCATTGACTTTTGTGGCGATCAGGGTTTTAGAAAGTGTACAAAAACTCTGGGTTTTCACGACTCGGAATTCGACGGCCGGACATAGCACCCCCACAATCGCGGCATTCGTATAGGCATTCCCTTCAGCAAATACATAGGTTTCCGAAAAGTGCAGATCGTCACCGGCCGACCCGCCAACAAAAAAAATATTGGTCAAATCGCCGATACGATCCATCAATTTCTCTTCGGCCCGACTTAATCCGTCCACCAGGACCAGTCCCACATAATCATCAGGATTCATGGCCTGCATAGAGGTTTTAAAGTGGGTTTCAAATCCTGAAAAGGCCCGTTCAACCGCAATCCCTTCACTTAAATGTTCGATCACTTCTACCCTGACATCCTGAATTACCTCGGATGTCAACGCCATCGCCACCACTGAGTTTTTGAGCATGTGTCCACTCACAATTTCGCCTGCAGTGGTGCTGCCAATAACGGTTGCGGGAGCAAATGCCCGGTGCATCCTGGCGCTTATCTGGTACGGATCATAGGCCGATGATGCGAAGAATATGACCATCCTTGTGGTGGACACGCTCAAGACGCCGCGAAGTTCATGCACAGCAGCCTCAACGGATCCCTGAGTAGAATATGCAACGGTAATGCCCATAGATGCTCCTCCTTTTTCAGCCTTATGGTATCGTGAGCCCAAGTTCCTGGACCAATGTCTGCAATTTCGCGAGAATTACAGGGTTGTTGGCAGAATCTTGATTGAATTTGTCCGGGTTAATCCCTTTCATGACCAGTTTAATGCGGGTCGATGACACAAGCGCCGGGTTCCCTTGCGAACGCTGTTCAATAATGCGATCAATCATCTGTTTAATTTCCCCTGCCATAGATATCTCCTTCTTCCATTTAGCGGTGAACGCTTTCAGACCACTTTAAATCGAGACATTTCCACCTGAAGGCCCCGTGCCGCCTCATTCAATTCATCAATGGCCAGAAACGATTCGTTTAACGAATCCATGGTTTCCTGCATTTCCGCCTGCAAATTTGACATGGTGGTGTTGATACCCTGGGCATTTCCAGCCTGAAACTGCATACCATCATTCACATCCTCAAAACTGGGGAGTAAATTCTGTACCTGTCCAATAATACGATTAAGCTGCAGGCTGATGTTCTCCACATCATGTACGTTTTGTTTAACATCCGCAATAAATTTCTCCATCCCCATCACCCCGACCGAGACAGCCCCTTGCATTTCCTGCACCATATGATCGATATCCAGTGTCGCAACCGCGGTTTGATCCGCAAGACGCCGAATTTCTGAGGCCACCACTGCAAAACCCCGTCCGTACTCCCCCGCTTTCTCCGCTTCAATGGCGGCATTGAGTGACAGCAAGTTTGTCTGATCGGCCACCTTCGTGATGGTTGTCACCACGCTCGTAATACTCTCCGCCTTTTCATAAATGGCCTCCAATTGATCGGAGACCCCCGACGATGCAGATTTCATCTGTCCCATTGCACCCTGCATGCGAGTCAGGCCTTCTTGACCGCTACTGGCAAACTGGGCAGTCTCGTTCAGCATTCCGGTAACTTGTTTGATCGTCTTTACAAGTTCGGAGGTCACAGCAAAAATATCCTGGGTGGAATCCACTACCTGCTGAATCGATGTGGACTGAGCTTTGACTGTGACCTGCTGTTGTTTTGCTGTGGCGGATAATTCTGTGGCTGACGAGGCAACTTTAATACCTGAACGCTGCACCTGTCCCAGAACGTTTCTGAATGTCTGAACCAAATGATTCATTCCAAGTACAAGGGCGTAGATTTCATCTTTCGGGTTCGCGCGGGGAATAGCTAATTCCACTGTAGGAGAGAAATCCCCGTTGGCAATTTGCTCCAGGAGCCTGACCATCTGCCGTAACGGTGAAGTCTTTGATCGAGCAAAATATGCGCCAATCCCGCACGAGAGAAGGATACACCCAAACATCACCAGCAGGTTGACGATAAACCGTTGCCGGTCATACAGATCCAAACGTTCGTCTATCTCTCGAAGCGCTCCGGCAAGTTTGATTTCAGAACGTTGATCGTAGGCTCTACTCATGGCGGCAACTTTTTCGATGGCATCCGTCGGTTCGCCCTGGCGATCACCTTCTTCCAACCCCACGACAAGCCGTTGGAAACCGGTTACATTCTCCTTACGAAGGGTCTCAAGCTCAGTCACTATCGCTTCGCGGACTGCCTGAGTTTCTTGCTTGAACCAATACATATTCGTCCACATAAGCGCTGCACTTACGCCAAAAACCAGTATGATGATAAGCAAGATAATCTGTTTGGTCAATGTGAGAGACGCCCGAGTCATCTCCTCCTCCCGTGGCCTTATGCTGTTGAGCGATCTGTTACCCCCTTAGTTGGGGGTACCACAACTCAATTCGTGAGACTTCCGGCTGAGAGCCCCCCAAGACGTCGTTAAGTTGCTTCATAGTATGAAATGATTCTATCAGCGAATCGGTTGGTTGCTGCATGCCCTCAGTTAAATTCAGCATATTTCGATTCGCGCCCCGCGTGCGGTTTTAAAAAGAAGATCCTCACACTGATCGGGTAATAAGGTGATAAGAATCTGTTTTCAGCCAAGAATTATAGAGAGCTGCCTTTTGGCCGTCAAGGGAAAAAACATAATGTTTTAGCGATGATTTGCGCCTATTTCCAGAATTGTATATCGTCTTGTGGATACGGATCCTTTTCATTCCACGTCCGCAGCATTTTGTTGCTAACTGTTTTAGTAGTATCTTTGGGCTCATGCATTAATCCAGCGCAATGCCTCCTCGTGTTCACTCGAAGAGACTCTCTACGTCACGCCAAGGTCTCCCCATTCATACTGGACAATAGCCACCATTGTCATGGCCGCTGTCTCAGACCTAAGGATCCTGTTCCCGAGGGTAACAGGGATGAAACCGGCGTCCGCAGCCAATTCAATCTCTTCTCCTGCAAAACCACCTTCAGGACCCACCATGCCGATGAACTTCTCTGCCCGGGATGAGCCTCTAAGCAGCCTCTTAAGATCTGTCGCTCCTTCTCCCTCCCACAAGATCGCCTTTATCCCTTTCTCCTCTTTCCATTCTGCGGTCAATTCCCCGAGGGTCAATGGAAGATCTATTTGAGCTGGAGCGACCCTGCCGGACTGCTTTGCAGAACTTTTAGCTATCTCGCGCCAGTGCTTTATCCTGTTAGAAAGTCTTTCCTTTTTAAGAATGGTGATGGTTCGTAGAGAGGAAAAGGGAAAGATATGATCAACGCCTAATTCAGATGTCTTCTGAATCAGGTAATCCATTGGGCCGGATTTCAGGAGGGCCTGGCAAAGGGTTATTGTTACCGGGGAGGGGGGCGGCTTGCGAAGGGGATTTAAAATAGCGACTCGGACCTCCTGGCGCATGACAGATTCAATGGAGGCTAAGAAGCGACTCCCCTTATCGTCCATGAGGACAAACCGGTCTCCCGCCTCCATCCTCAGGACCCTTGTCATATGCCTTGCTTCAGGGCCTGTAATAGTACACACACCATTCTGGGCGTTCAGGTTTTCAACCAAAAAGCGCCTCATTGCTTCACACCCATCCGCACATTTCTCTTTGCAGAGACAAAAAAACCCCCGTCATTATGACGGGGGTTTTAGAATTCTGTTTAGTACCTAAATTTCAAAATCCCATCATGTTTGCGCATGATTTACGCCATAGTTAGATTGAATATTTAAGGAATTCTATCGTTTTTATTAGAAAAGACAGAGCGAAGCGATACCACCAATAGTCAATCCCGCGCATCGCGGGATCAATAGTCAATATTCAATTTAGTTCCGGCTTCGCCGGGTTAGGCCTTATGAAACACGTAGTTTAACTGGCCATTAGGCAAGGTGTTAACCTTTGCGGTCATCTCCATGCCCGCATGGATCTCATCTTCAGTCACATCTCCTGCTATCCTGCCGAACATCTTATAGTCCCCGTAGTCCAGGAGGGCTATGGCATAAGGGAGATCATCTCCAAAGCCTATAGGCGCAAATTCCAGTTTACTGTAGGTGACGAGCTTTCCTGTTCCCGATACTTCAACCCACTCCATATCACTGGAAAAACAGTTGTAACAATCCGCCCTTGGAGGAAAGAAGAACAGGCCACACTCCTTGCAGCGTGTACCCATTATTTTTCCCTGATCCAAGTAATCGATAAAGTCATTGATCTTTGTAATGGAGGTAAAACTTACCGTTCCAAATCTCTTAAACCGGTCATCCACCTCTTTCTTTTTCTTACCCATCGTTTTACCTCCCAAGAATGCTGACGTTTCCGTATAGACCAACACCGCCAATATTGTGGACCAGCCCTATCTCAGGGTCTTTTACCTGCATCTCACCTGCCTCGCCCCTCAATTGAAGGACTATGGTCCTGATCTGAGATCCGCCGGTGGCCCCGATCGGATGCCCCTTTGAAAGAAGGCCCCCGTCCACATTGACCGGGATGCTCCCCTCCTTATAGGTCTCCTTGGCCTTGATCAGTTCTTTTCCCTCTCCAGGCTTTGCAAACCCGAGGTTTTCATAGGCCATCATCTCGGCAATGGTAAAACAGTCGTGTACCTCGGCCACATCGATATCCTTAGCAGTAATGCCGGCCATCTTATAGGCCTCTTCCCCTGCAGCTTGGGCCACGGTCAAGCCTGAAAAAAGATCTCTTCCTGCCAAGTTCACGGCAGTAGATGCAGCACCCAGACCGAGGATCCAGATAGGCTTCTTAGAAAAGGCCTTAGCCTTCTCTTCGTTAGCAACAATGACGCAGGAACTTCCATCCGCGTTTGCACAGCAGTCTCCCACCCTGAGCGGGTTTGCAACCGGGTTCGACATAGGGCTCTCAGGATCAGAAAACATCTCAAAGGTGACCGGCCTGCGGTAAACTGCCTTCTCATTGATCTGACCGTAAGTAGCCGCCTTTACCCTGATCCGCGCCAGATCCTCAAGAGTTGTGCCGTATTGTTCCATATGGCCCCTCGCATACATGGCGTAATAGGCCGGCATCATAGTGCCAAATGGGCTCTCCCACTGGATGTCCGCGCCCCTTCCCATCCTCTCCTGTGATTCTGCAGAAGATATCTCTGACATCTTTTGAAAGCCGATAACAGCAACCACATCATGAAGCCCGGACTTTACCAATGAATAGGCGAACCTCAACCCCATGCTGCTTGAGGAGCACAGGCTTTCTAAATAGCACGTTGGCTGCGGGACAAGCCCCAAGTACTCGGCAAAGACACCGGCCGGTGAACGCTGCTTATCATATTCCGGGGCCGAGCAGATGATAGATGCGTCGATATCCTTAGTTGGAATCCCGGCATCCTGCATAGCCTCTTTGAACCCATCAAAGGCCAATTCCCTGATTGAGCCGGGATACCCACGCACAAAAGAACTCTGCCCGACTCCAATAATTCCTACTTTCCCCATAATAACCTCCAAGTTTTTGTGTTATGAGTTAGCTAAAGTGACTAAAGTTAAGGAATCCTTTCAATTTTAGACACCGCGTATCTTCTCAATAAATCGGGGTAAATCCTCTGCGGTGCCATTTTTCTGGATTCCCGCTTTCGCGGGAATGACGAAATAGAATAAGTATCTGTCATTCCCTCGAAAGCTGGAATGACAGACATTTGCTCCCTTTGTCTAAAGCTGTATCGCCGAAGGCGTACCACAACTTTAGCCACTTTAGGCACTTAAGTCAAAGTAAAAGCCAAAAGTAAAAGCCAAACGGTGTTGAAATATAGAGAAAAACGGCTTCAGGGTCAAGAATAAAAACCAGAGTTCATTGGCGGGGAGATCTCAGAAAGAGTGCTAATAGTGAACCGGTTAGAATCAGTCCTCCGGATAGAGCAATCCCCAGGTCAAAGAACCCGGCGTCAGCCATCATTCCGATTCCCATGGGAATGGCCCCTGCCCCAAAAATAAAGGCGGCCGGAATTGTGAGCGAGACAGCTATATTCCTGGCATTAGGTGGACCTATTGAAGCGAGCGCCGCAAATCCTGGCGGGAAAAAACAGACGGCCATTACCGGCTGGAGGAAAACAAGAATTACGATCCAGGTATCCGGCACACTGCTGAGCAGAATCGTCATCAAGCCTGTGATCAGAAGCACCCCACTCATGGTAGGCTTCGGACCGAGGCGATCGCTCACCCATCCGGCTATAAATGCCATAAACACGCCGGAAATCCGTGAGAGCGCCACTAAAGTATTGGCCCAGCTTCGGTCAAACCCCTGTTCAGTCACGAGATAGAGGGGGAGCATAGTGTATATGCCCAAGGTCCCACAGATGCCAAAAGAGAAAAGGACTGTCATTATCCAAAAGGCGGGTTCTGCGAAAAGGGTCTTAAGAGATCCAAAATTGGGAGCCTCTCCAAGAAAGTCCCCTCCCCTTCCGAAAAAGGCAAAGGCTATCCCGATAAGGATAGAGCCCGTGCCCAGGAAAAGGATAACTCCTCGCCATGAAAACCAGATCATAAACAGTTCTGCCAGCAATGGGGCCACAACAAAACCCAAATTGGGGGCCAGTTCATGGATCGCAACCGCTTTGCCCCAGTGCTTAACACTGATCAAGGAGGTAAGGGTGGTAATGCCTGATGGGAGATAGATGCCTGCCGCCAATCCGAGGAAGAGCAAACTCAGGCGGATTGACCAGAGGCTGTTGCTGAAGGAGGTGCATATAAGGACTATCCCAACGCACAGGGCAGAAACAATAATGGTTCTCCTGTGGGTAAGACGGCTGGAGAGGAACCCTGAGCTTAGAAGCGAGATGAAGTAGCCCAAAGAGATCAACAAAAACATTGATCCGGCCTCGGTGTGATCCAGACCTAAGTCATTCTCTATGCTCGGTATCAAAGGAGCAAAAACGATTCTTCCTATGAAGTTGAGGAAGAAAATCGTTGTCAAGAAAAGAATCGGCCCTAATTGTGAAAAAAATGAGGGGCTTTCGGGGGTCGGTGTATTCATGTTCTTGATTTGAATTCTCTAAATTCTGCGACCTGTGCAGTTAAGTTTAAGTTATGTAGATTAAGAAAAACCTGCATTCACCGCAAGACGCAAAGGACGCAGAGATAAATGATTTTCTCTTTGCCGTTGAGAGGACGGCAAAGAGAAACCACTCAATTTAGTCAGTCGTATCAACATGACCATTAATTTTGCCTTATTTGTGTGGCGGACTTAAATATTGTTCGGTAAGGTAATATATAGTTATTTGTTTATAGGTAGCTATCTCTTTTTGTTTTTCGGCCTATCAACGAAAAACAAAAAAGGAAGTAACCTCTGCGGACTCTACGCCTTGCGGTGAAATACCTAACCGCACACGTCGAAAATTTGTATGATGCGCAGTAGGGCTTCACAATGACTTATATAACCGGTTGAGGTCAACAAAACAATAGTAAGAAATAAACAAAAAGCACCTTGAAAACAATCATAGATAGAATCACAGAGGGCTACGAGGATAAAAAGGTGGTTACCACTGATTGATATTCGCCTCTGATCGTGTTAATAAGAGCTGAAAGGCTGATCGAGAAAAGAGGTGGTGCAAATACACGGTTTGATCACGAAGAAAACATAAACATAAAAAGGAGAAATAAAATGAAAAACAGGAAATTCATGCTGTGTCTGCCGCTGGCGTTGATTTTTTTCTTAACGCTCTTGCCTATGGCTTACGCCGACCTTTACTGGGTATCAGTGGTAAAAACGGGTGGTGTGCCTAAGGGCTTGCCCGAGAACCTGCCTAAGGAAATACGGGATCAAATGCTTGCTCAGTTCAAAAGCGAGACAAATACCCAAAAACACTATCTCACCCCTTATGCCTCCCGCACTGAGACTAAAGAAGGGATCACGATCATGGATTTTGAGTCCATGACATTCTATCAACTTAATCCAGAAGATAAGACTTATTCAAAAATCAACATGACATCTATGATGGAAGGCCAAATGGGAGAAATGGCAAAAAAGATGGCTGAGGATAGCAAAACGACACGTACAAACGAAACGAAAAAGATTGCCGGATACCAGTGCAGAAAGTACATTGTTACGATGATGGGCTCCGAGAATGAGTATTGGCTATCCAAGGATGTAAAAGGGTACAAAGAATTTGAGGCGATTAATGAAACGCTGTTGAAGAAACATCCAGAGTTAAAACAAATGCAAATGGCTGGCATTACTGGAGAGGATGGTTTCCCGGTTGAAACAGTGACTAATATGATGGGCATAAAAACCACAACTGTCTTGGAGAAGATTGAGGAAAAATCTTTAAGCAAAAAGCTGTTTAAGGTACCGGCCGGATATAAACTGGTTGAGACAAAGATGCCGTTTAAGTAACGTAGAAATATGTCGATGATCTTTTAAATTAAACGCGTGAAGAGGGACTATGAGGGAAAGGAACATCGGAAAATTGCATATTTTGACTGATACCCTGTTGCAGTCCCGCTTCTCTCACATCGAGCTCACCGGGCAGGCGATTGCCGGAGGAGCAAATACGATACAGTTTCGTCACAAGCTGGGCCCCACCCGTGAGATGATTCAGGTTGCCACAGAGATGAAACGCCTCTGTAATGAAAAAGGAGTCATATTCATTGTAAATGATCGTATAGACGTTGCGATCGCTTCTGAGGCAGATGGTGTACACCTGGGACAAGATGATTTCCCCATCCCTTTGGCGCGGAAACTACTCGGGGATAACCGGATTATCGGCGGTTCGGCAGCCACCATGGAGGATGCCCGAAAATGCCTCTCTGATGGCGCCGATTACGTGGGATTCGGCCCGGTCTTCCCTACCGGTTCCAAGGACGATGCAGGCCCTGTGAGTGGAATCGATATCCTGAGAGAGATCGTTGAAACCATCTCCCTCCCTATTATTGCCATCGGCGGGATAGATAAAGGAAACACACCGAAGGTTATGAAGACAGGCGCGCACGGGATAGCCGTAATCTCGGCTGTTTGCTGTAAGGAGAACCCAGAGAAGGCGACTAAAGGGCTTTATGAGGCCATCCATTCAGGAAAACCCTGGGGGAGCCATGCCTGAGACCTTAGCTGATATCGGAGAATTCGGCCTGATTGACAGGATTGACAAACTCCTCAGAGAAGAAGGCACTCGACTTCCTGAAGATACCTTGGGCATAGGAGACGATTGCGCCTCTTTTCAATCCCGAGCAGGGTACGAACTCTTGGTTACGTGTGACTCTATTGTAGAGGGTCGGCACTACCTGCCCCGGTTTATTTCTCCCATCGATTTGGGGCGACGCGCCATGGACCTGAACATCAGCGACATAGGCGCCATGGGTGGACACACCCTCTATGCACTCGTGTCCTTGGGATTGAGGGCAGACACACCGGTAAAAGACGTGGAGGCCATGTACCGCGGATTTATTGCAGAGCTAAACCCATTTGATGCCGCCATTATTGGCGGCAACCTCACCAAGTCTGAGGGCGCCAATTTTATCGACATCACCTTGATTGGAGAAATTGAATCAGGCAAATCAGTCCGCCGCTCCACAGCAAAATTAGGGAACACAATCCTGGTAACCGGGTATCCTGGCCAGGCAGCCGCCGGATTACAGATATTGCTTAAGGCCATACCTGTTGATGACGTAAGAGCCCACCCCCTGGTGCGGGCCTATAATACGCCATCCCATCGAGCACGCGAGGGAGAGGCCGTTGCGGGATCCGGTCTGGCAACCGCGATGATCGATACCAGCGACGGGCTCTTAGGGGATCTGGGCCACATCTGTGATGAGAGCGGGGTCGGCGCCCGGCTAATTCAGGAAAACCTGCCGATCAGCGATGCATTACGGGAGGCTGCTGAACAGATGAAACGTAAACCGCTGGACTTCGTTCTCCAGGATAGCGATGACTATGAACTTATCATTACCTGCCCTCCTGAACATGTGGATAGGATCTGCTCCCTGATTACTTCATTGAGCCATATCCCTGTTACAGAGATCGGGACAATCACCGAGAAAAC
>Ga0222626_1001276_pt1 | contig 11392 bp, 10 predicted proteins | sample AntAcemetageno91_FD_179862 | JGI IMG/M metagenome (GOLD analysis project Ga0222626, IMG submission 179862) | Saline water microbial communities from Ace Lake, Antarctica - #91 | ecosystem: Environmental > Aquatic > Non-marine Saline and Alkaline > Saline | place: Antarctica: Ace Lake | collected...
TAGGTCTATCCACAAGCTTCAGCGCGACAGTACGGAAAGCATTATCATCCAGGGTAACAAGCACATCCGGGCGGAAGGAATCGATTTTTTTCAAAGCAATACGTGCCTGTTCCTCGATCAGTTCAGGGGTGTTGTTTTTTCGTTTGGTATCCATGCAGTATGTCTGGATCACCAGATTTTCCTTATCCTTGAACTCTGCCTTTTTGAGCGCCGCGACAACCCCGTCATGCTGCGGTTGTCCGCAGACGTGGCCTGATTCATAGCTGTGCAGAATAAAAATACGGCGTGGTGACTCGGCTAACGCCTCTAAAACATTCAAATTCAGAGATAACAAGAAAAGCAGCATGAAGAAGCACGGTGTCAATATAAATCGCATTTTTTGGGTCATGATAATCTCCTCCTTAACGAAAACTGTCAAAAATATGAGATTGCTTGCATAAACAGAAAGTCCCAGCCAGTCCAAAATTTATTGTACAATATATTGGTATTGCATAACCTTATTTTATTTTGAATAGTAAGTACATTTCCATTGCGTTTATCAAATCCACATCCTTAGGTTCGGTTTCTCGATAGTTTTACATCATTCCTCGCTTCCATACACCAAAAAATAAGGCGGTCATCCGGAATTCGGTCCTTATTTAAACCTGCCCAGGGTCTGGCTCTACTATGTCACTTATTCAGCTTCTTTTTTTTGAGGTGCTCTCGTTTGTCCATTTTCGCCTCCATCCCTTTATATACGATGTAATACTTGAAGATGTTGCTCACGTACTGCACGGTCTCCCGGCCAATGACCCTGGCGGCGGCCACTTCCACGTTGGAAAACCACAGATTAGGGTTTAGGCCCATCTTTTTCGCTCGCTCGCGTAATGCCCTCACCCGGGCCGGACCGGCGTTGTAGGAAGCAAAGGTGAAAAGCATCTTGTTCAATGGGTCCATGGGTGCGTCCTTATAGTAGCGGTTGTACAAGAAATGGAGGTACTTGACCCCGGCGTGGATGTTCTTGTCCAGTTCTTGGATGTCGGTGATGTTGATGGGATCTCCGGCGGCTGTTTTGGGCAGTATCTGCATCACCCCGATTGCCCCGCGGTTGCTGCGCACACTCTGGTCCAGGCGAGATTCCTGGTAGGCCAGGGCGGTAATCATCGCATAGTCAAATCCGTACTTCACGGCATAATTGCGGAATAGATCAATGGTCTGGTTGAAGCGCTCGATATCCTCGGGGCTCAGGACGTTCCGGGCCCATTTGGTGTTTTCGTAATAGCGTTTTGCCATTATATTACCCAAGAGCGTCCCGATCTTGATCTCCTTTACGAACTCGTCCAGGACCTTCTTTATCTGGGGGCTTTTTTTTCGAACAGCCCAGGCGATTTTCTGTCCGCTTTTGAGGGCCACGTTCTGATGCACGTTGATGTTCTTGAAAATCCGGGACCAAAAATCAGCCAGGTAGTCATCCGCCACTGTTATTGGGATCAGGTCGGCGTTGACCATCTCCAGGATGTCTTCGGTCTCCAGGTTCTCGTTGGCCGGGTCGATTTTCACTGGGGCCTTGCCGCTGCCGGCGAATTTCTTGTTAAGCCTGGTCAGGGTTTCGAAATAGCTGGAAGACCTGCGCACGTACACTGTTTTTCCTGACAGGTCCATTACACTGTTGATGGGCGGGGCGCTGGGCCCGGTCACCACCAACTCCCGGGCGTTGCTGTAGTAAGGTGTTGCAAAGTCCACTTTCTTGCGGCGCTCCGGGGTAATGGTCAGATTGCCGGCGGCAATGTCCCCAAGGCCCTTGTTCAGGTAAGGAAGCAACTGGTCCCGTGATACCGGCAGGTATACGATTTTGATCCGGAGATGTTTTTGGGTCGTGCCCTTTGCTTTAAGTTTCTCGTAGAGGAACTTCTCGAATTTTTGAAACATCTCGTAGGCAAAGCCGCGGCTAGCGGCGCCGTCCAGGAAAAAGTCCGTCTTGTTGTAAGTGACCAGCACCCTGATGAGGCGGCGTTCTACCATGCCGTTCAGATCCCCTTTCCAGGGTTGAAGGACCTTTTTCATGGCCGCGTTGTCGAAGGTGGACGCTGCTCCGGCTTCTCGCGGCATCTGGGAAAGGCTCAAAAGCAGCGAGAGCATGAAAAGGGAAAGATAAAACATCAGGGCGCCGAAGCCGGGTAGTCGCCTTCGACGAGATCTGCTGTTTTCCTGCCTGTTCTTCAAATGTTCAGCCATCGGACTATCCTCAAATGATCGAATGTCTCAGCTATGCCCACTCAAAGCCATAGACATTCAGGAAATATTTTCTTGGGGTTACGGCCATTTCAGCGCTTTTCTTTCTCCATCCAGTACCTTATCGGATTGGAATGGTTATTGGGGTGCGGCTTTCCGGGGTTTCGCCGGCCCTGAGGGCGAGAAGGATCTCAAACATGGTTAGCGTGTTCTTGGATATTATGTCGTTGTCGCGGATATAAAACCAACTGTCGCGGTATTGCACGGCCACATAGGCGTTATCCGGTTTGCTGTCGGACGATTCCACTGCGAAGAGGTCGGCGGTCGTGTGACAATCGTCAGAGTTCGGCCTTTTTTGAAAGACTGGGTCGTTGTGAAAAAATAGCTCTCTGCATTTGGGTCTAATCCCAGATCCTTCAGGAGTTGCTGGACCTCTTTTTTCTGTTTGGCCTTGGGATCAATGCTGAACTCGATGAACTTTGCCTCCCTTTTATCATCGCCCTGCTTACCTCCGCCATGTTCCACCCCTCGATTCTCGGAAATTACGTCTAACAGTCGGTTCCTCTCGAGGCAGGCCAGTGTTTTGGCTAACCGTTTAAATGTCTCATATTCCGGGGGTGGCTTTGTTGCCGTGAAGCCCGCTGCGGAGTCTACATTCCAGACATCATTGATACGTTCCACACATAGAAGAAGAATAAGTTCCAGATTCCAGCCGCCCTGGTGCAACAGGCCGATGTTTTCCAGGCCGATGGGTTGTAACAGACGGCGCACGAAGGACTCGCCGCTGAGGGGGGTGTACACGATCACCGGGCTTTCGCTGTAAAACAGTTCACCCCCTATAATCGCTCCGGCACTGCTGCCGCTTCCGAACGATCCTAGCGCGGATGTGCCGGCGGTCAAATTCGGCGCCGCAAATACGTTGCTGATTTCCATGAAATAGGGGCTTTCGCTGTAGCGCATGCGCACGAAGTTGAGCAGCAGGAGTTGATGTCCCGTATCGTTGATGGCTGCATTATAAGCCGGCATGCCGACCTTTACCGCTCTGGGCCCTATCCACTGGCAGGCAGCCAGAACAAGCAGCCCCGAGACCAGGGGAAGGGCGCGTGCCACAAATGATAACCGTTTCATATCAACGCGCCTCCGGCCCCCAAACCCCTTTTTTTGCAGCCTTTTGGGGAGATGATCAATACTGGTTCTGTGATATGCCCGGTGCGGCGCCGCACGCTCAAGCCATTGACAGGTTGCGCCATTAATCTCAACTCTCCGGAACTTTTTTCTTCCCGGGCCACGCAAAGAGTTCATTGACCCGGGCCCAGAATTCTCCGCCAAGGACAAAGAAGCTTGTAATGAACAGCAGATCGCCAAGTATCAGGAGGCCGATCAAAGCGGTGTGACCATACTTCTCCACATAACCAAGAAGGAGCGCTATTTCTGTTAGGAAATAGGGTACAACGGACGCAACAAGCAGCATCGTGATGCCGACATGGTGTCGAACCTTCCCTACCGGCTTGAGATGTTCCACGCCCTTTTCCTTGAAAATGGCTTTTATTTTTGATTTGAGGAGTTGAATAAAAGGTTTGCCGAGCAGCGCGACGCATAGCAGGAAAGAAATCTCCGAGGAAATCAAAAGGCCCGTTGCAAGGGAGACTGCCGTGACCTTTGAAACAGGCAGGAACGGCAACACCAGAAAAGTGAAGACATAAGGGATAAAGCAGTAAACAAAAAGGGCAATGCCCAGATAATATTTCCAGTCTTTTTTGATGGTATGCACCCCCGGGTTTGCCCGCGAACGGCTTGTGCTTCCAACATATTCCTTTACTATATCGAAATAATGCTCATATCTTTGTTCATGCTCGGTTCAATGATTTTCTTAAGAACCTTGAACTGGGCATCGTATATGGAGTTGCTCGCAATGCGCGCCGATATAATAAATCACGCTTCTATGAGGCTTCGCACGGCATCTGCTGCCGACATCGCGTCCGGTGCATAACCATCCGCCCCTGTCTTCTCTTTAAACGCCTCTGAGACAGGAGCGCCTCCTATTAGTATTTTAACCTTATCCCTTAATCCCGCAGTTTTCAGACTCTCTATTATAATCGGTATTTCCAGCATGGTTGATGTAAGAAGCGCGGAAAGGGCGAGAACATCAGGAGAGGATGTTTTTACTGCTTCAACAATTTTTTCCGTCGCTACATCTACACCCATATCCTGCAGTTCGAATCCAGCGGTTCCAATCATTAAAGCCACAAGATTTTTTCCTATATCGTGAACATCACCCTGTACGGTAGCGATAATCACCTTTCCGTTAGACTTAATATCTGTCTTTGTGAGATAGGGCTCTAAGGATTTGACGCCGGTCTTCATTGACTCGGCTGACATCATCATTTCAGGAAGAAAATATTCACCTTCTTCAAACAATTTCCCGACTTTCTGCATTGCAGGCATCAATGCCTCTTGCAGGATATCTAACGCCTCCAGCCCTGAATCGAGTGCTTTTTGAATAGCATCGTTTGTTCCATCAATATTGCCACTTATCAGATTCTGTTTTATGTCATCGATTGAACTCATGATTTTCCCTCCGTTTTTGGATGATGAGCCATTCCCAATGGCCTTGTTTCCCTTCTCCAATCAGCGTACCAGCGGCAAAGCCGGTGGTTTCGTATTTTCAATCAGCCTTTATATTTCTCAGTAATAGCTTTCAGCGCTTTCTGTAGATCTTCAGAAAGGGGTTCTACTTCATGCGCTCCCAGTATTTTGCTTAAGTCTTCATGTATTCTTTCTGAGATATCTTTCTTGCCTCCTTTCTCCCAGTCGCTGAGCGATATGTTTTTAAGGTATTTGCCTCTCCACAAATCCTTCCTTGCATGAAGCGCTGTATGGGTCTGCGTGAGATACATACCGCTTCCCACATCTTTTATAACATCAATGGCAAAGCTGTCATCATCCACAGGGATTCCCCTCCACACACGCCGTGCCATACTCGCCAGTTCATTGGTATATACAGTCGCGTGGGGCGAATTTACCAGTCCGGCCTCCATGCCGCCAATCGCCAGAAACGAGTCAAAAGAACAGGTTGCCAGTTCACCAAAATCCCATGTCATCTTTGCTATATAATCCTGATTGAATTCCGGTGTTATTGCCCCGAATGCCGAATACTGACCCACAAGAGGACCGAGTTTCCTGCACACCTCAAGTCTTGCCATATCGGTTAGGGCGTTTTCAGGAATGCCTCTTATCCCGGCAGTAGCAGGATCCATAAATGATGGCGTGGAAGTCTCATTACAGGGATGCCCTTTCTTGAACAACTGTGCGAGCACGATCCCAGGGAAGGTGGAAGCAAGACACATGGTAAGCGTTCCCGCCATGGTGATCGGGCTCGAAAGACCACCTATGGTCATCACAGCGATAAAAATGGGGATATTGTTCTCAGTACATAACTGAATCTGCTCGCTGGTAGAAGCTGGATAATGAAGTGCTTCCGGATTGATCACGAGGCTGAAATACGGTTTTTCTTTAAGCTCTTCAATCCCGCCGCGAATCGCGGCCCCCAACTCGATAAATGCCCTCAAGTTATTCGGATTGTCGCCTGCGCCAAAAAAAACCGGCTTTGATGTATTTCCTATAATGGTCGCGCAATCGGCGACAAAATCGTTTGTCGCGATCGGGACACCGCAAATGTCTATTTCAGGCAGGGCATCAACGAGTTGTGTCAGAACGGCGATCCCCTCCTGATCGCCGGATTTTCTCTCTCCAGTATATGGATCAATGTAATTTGGGGCCATGCAACTGGAGATAAAACAAGTGTTTCCCGAACCGTACTCCACAAATTCCGTACCTGCTCGGTTCCACCACTTGAAATTATCCGGACATTGCGCCAAACATTCCTCAACAACCTTGGAAGGAAACTTCACGATACCATCCGGAGATATGCTGCACCCTGCTTTGGATAAAAGGTCATAGGCATGCTCGTGCTTATCGAATTTTATTCCGGTTTCTTCAAGATATTGAAATATGACCTTTATTATCTTGTCCTTTGCCTGCGAAGATAGTACTTCCATCCTATTCGGGAAAGACCTGCCTCCTGCTCCTTTTTCAGAACCCATCATAAACCTCCTTTGGATATGCGTGGAACGTGGTTTTCATTCGGTTGTTCACATTCTGGAATCTGTGCATCCCATGATGCATGCGAAAATTTTCATTCTTTATAAAAGTCCTTTTTGAGTGTCTTTGAAAAAAGGGTCAACAGATACTTATGTTTGTCTTAAAATGCTCAAACCAGCTGGATTGAATGTCTTCCTTTATCTGGTCCCGTGCCGGCCCGAGTACAACCAGAAAGTTTTCTTTTCTTACGTCATGGATTTCGGATACCGTCACGTCCTCGTGAACCGCCTGGAGATAGTACTGTTTGTTATTGTACAGGCAGAATCCCTTTACTCGATATACGTTTTCAGCCCATCCCTTTAACCAGTTTACCAGCCGGTCTATGGGTGTAGAATCAAATTTCAGGACAAATTTATGAAAGCCAATTGTTTTCATTATAATAAAACCCTGCGTATTCGCTTTTCTGTGCCATTGTAAGGCATGTATCTGTTCGTCGTCAGGAATACGTGCAAAAGAGGTCTTGATTATGGAAACATCGTCATTCAGCTCTCGAAGTGTTCTTTCTACCTTTCGGGCCTCATCAGGTGTTGAAATATCTGTTTTGTTCAGGAGCAATAGATCCGCGCCCTGTACCTGTTCTTTGAGCGCTGGCGCAACCTCATATAATTTATGGAAATTTTTGGCATCCACCACACAAATGGAACCGCTGTAGTGGAAAGTGTCAGGAGACAATTTTTGAAGAATACTCATGACTTCGTGCATCCCGAAAGGGGTGGCCAATCCTGAACTTTCCACTATGAGGTAATTGATGCCCAGTTCTCTTGTCTTTAGTATTACTTCTATAAATCTGTCTGAACGGCATACGCAAAAAATGGAACCGTCAACGATCTCCTCAATGACCATCCCCTCTTTTTCAAGAATAGACCCATCCACTCCTTCCTGTCCGAAATCATTAACGATTATGCCTATTTTATTATTATCGAAAACCTTCACAAGGTTTTTCATGAGCGTCGTTTTTCCGGCTCCCAAAAAACCTGTAACCAGATATATGTCGATCAGCATCATCTTCAACCCGTTTTTTCCCTTGACCCGAATGAAAATACCTTAAGAAGAGTTGCAAAAGAGAGAATGATTTTACAGATACTCGTTTATCTTTGAAAATAATTCCTCTCTGCCTGGAATAATGGATGGATATGCCAACACCCCGTTTATATACATGCTGGGCAGTTTTTCGACACCCATCTTTTTGCAACGCGCAATAGATTCTCTTTCAGTGTATTTATACTCTATAATATCAATGGCATCTCCAAAATGTTCCTTTGCGTCCGTTGCCGCACCCATCATATAGGTACAGGCGGCACATGATATTGAATCTAATGTAAATACTTCAACAAAAGGTTTCTCAAGATTCTCGTAATCAGGAATCTCGATGTCTATCGGCTCTTCCTCTACTGCGGTATAATCCTTTAATATTTCTCTCACTTTTTCCGGATCATGAACGGCCTTCTGTATGGCAATGCTGTTCTCGATGGGCAGGTCATACGGCATATCACAGCCCGGTGCAATGATCAGCCTTTCATGGCCCACTTCGTCCAGAAGATCGACAACATATTTCATGTTATCCTGTTGTGTACCATAAAGCATAACCGTCGAAAGAGGGATATTACCGCCAATAACAATATCATATTTGTCTGTAATTTCTTTGGCTTTGACCATGTCGATATTTTCGTCCACGCCGATAGAGTCCGGATTGGTTTGACACATGGGCTCGATATTGGGTCCGGCATTTCCGCATACAAAGAAGGAAGACAGTGCCCCTTTACTGCGGATATAATCAAAGATTTCTTTGTATGGTTCCAATAATAATGAGTTGAAATGTTTCGGGGAAATCTGTGAAACCAATGGACAAACGACTGCAATTACATCCATGCCGGCTTCAATGAAATAAGCAGACATTGCTTTTGCGATTTCGGTAGTATATTTGAGCAGTTTATTGGCAAATTCAGGGTCCTGAATCATATCCATAATGAAAGTCTGGCCTCTTAAATGTGTAGCCAGAGTAAAAGGACCGGTAATGAGTCCATATAAAGCTGTATCATTCCCTATTTTTGCCTTTACTTCTCTCATTGCTTCCAAAATCATCGGAAGTCGTCCATCACCCATTGAAGGAACTGAACCATCGCAAGGAATTTCTTTTGTCTCAGCCATCGGATGGGATTTGACAGAGGGTGGGTTTCTGTCTGCCCACAATAATTTACAGCCTAAGATTTCCGCTTCTATCTGTAAATCAAAGACAACAGGCATTCCATCAGGTTGATATATCTTTTTTACTTCCAAAAGGGATTCAACTAATTTGTCCTTATCCTGCAGGACTTCTTTAGCCGTATACCCTTTAAGTTTTCCTGCGTGTACTCCAGCAAATGGTACCCAGGGTACTTGATCAATCTTTTCTTTCTTTAACAGCTTGATAATTCGCTCTTTACCAGTCATTTCTTACCCTCCTTACTGAGATTAAAAGCCTTGTTGAGAACCTGCATCATTGAAAAATGGGTCAAACTCTAAAGATAAATGCGTTGAAAATCGGAATCAACGCACGGTTCATCGGCATGCGATCTCCTAAAATGGACATGTAGATATAACCCTCGATAAAGCACATCGCTTCCAGGGACATGGCCGCAGCATCCAGATCCTTCTTGATAAACCCCTGTGCCATTCCCTCTCGGAAAAGGGTCTCCAGGTGGTCCATACATTTTTCATAATACCGGTTGACCAGGGGGCCGAAGTTCTCCTCTGGTTTTTTACCGGTGTGAAGCGAACAGAAATGGACGACTTTGTTCAGCTTTTCGTTTTCCCGAAAAAGGTTGAGGCTCTCTAAAAGGAGACGCTGCATTTTGTCTATGTAGGGTTCTTCCGAATCCACTGCAGCCTGCAGGAGATCCAGGTAGGGAGACATGCAGAGCTCAATCAGATCCCTGAAGAAAACGGCTTTGCTTTCCCAGTACCAGTAAAAAAGCGCCTTGCTGACGCCGGCTTCCTGGGCCAGATCATCCAAGGAGATCTGATTGTAGTCATTCGCCGAAAAGAGCTTGATGGCGGCCTTCTTGATCTGCTCCCGCCGAGCCTCTTCCTTCAGGTTTCTTCGAAGACCAAGGGTTTTTCTGGCTAAGGTCAAGGTACAAACCTCCTTTTAAACTGTCTGGTTAGTATAATGGACGGATCAGAACTTTTTGTCAAGCATATTCGTGTTCATCCATGTTAAAATAGTATCATACGTTTATTCTTAAACGCTTAGGCGGGATAGACCCTCTGTACACACACTTGCCTACAAAGGTGTCTTCTCAGGTTGTGGCGCGATTCAGATCAAGAGGAATATGAGATCACAACATTCGCGGATCTGCCGTTGGTTTCCGTAAAGGGTTTAGAGATTCAGCGACCGCAGAATGACAAAAACCTCCACAGGGTCATATCAACCCCTTGAAGGCTTCTTATTGGCACCTTCCGATTGAGTTTGGTCATGGCACACTCCAGAAAGTTAAAGCTATGTTGTTCTATTCACTGGAAAGGAAAGAAAATGAGCAAAACTGAATCCAATTCATATACAAAAAGGCTCTGCTGTCAAGTAAAATTACCGATCTTTCAGCCATTAGAACGATATATGTTTTACAACAATATTGGAAAATGTGACTGAGGATACCGGACCTCATTATCGTGGTTGGCCAGTTTTTAGCTCATTCGGTCGCGGGAAAGGACTAACGTGCATGATCTTTCTGTCTCATATCGCCTGCATCTTGGCAAGGCTGGGAGATGAATCTTTCACATTTTGCTCGAAAAATCCAACAGATGGTAAGTGTGAGCTCTGTCCCAGACAGTCAAAGCCAAGAATAGGATAACGATAAACTCACCAGCGCCTCTGACTCACTCCGATGGAATCGTATGACTATCAGGCGTCTGGTGGAGCGTTGTTTTATGCGAAAATGTCCATTGTCAAGGGCTGCCCCCGATGCCTTACGTGGCAAGTTGTTTACTTATTGATGGATGTCCCCTGTCTTACTATTTCTTCTCTTCTTAAAAAAAGCGAGTTCTTGCTACGCGTTTGATCTTGGGGTAGAAATGGAGGGTGTCACCATTCGCTTTACCATTCGCCCCTCTTTGGTTTATCCGGAAAGAGCAAAATCCGCCCACGTTCCGCATCGATCTTTGTAATCAAAATGCCTTCCGTGATCGGCAAAGTTCCAAAAGAAAGAGTGACAAGCCTTCACATTCGATAAGAAAGGCAGGGACTGATTTTCGAGACGGACCGGTCCCCCGTCCGGCCCCTTGGTTAGCGCTTGTTTCATTTCTCCGAAAGGCATCTTAAAATGGGCACTCTTTCCATCTTCTTCAATGTCCACTTTTACATACTTGATGCCAAATACCTTTTTCATCAAAAGACCGCCAATTGTTTCAACTGCCAATACTTCCAGAATTTCGCGCTGCTCTGGGGTTGCGTTATCGCTTATGTAAATTCCGCCTTCCGATCCCATTTCCATCAGTTCTTCAAAGGATGGGTGCGGTATATCCCCATATACAAAATGGTAATTCCAGAGAGGTCTATGTCGTTCACATGTCCTTCCTGAATTCTAAACACCATGTAATACCGGCATCCATCCGCACGTCCTCTGCCAAAGTAATACGGACAATACCCCTCTGCGGCGCATGCCTCATTGTAAACTCCCTTTACCTGCCATCCTGATTTCAATTCCATCAGAGTACCTCCTTTGATCGACAAAATAGTTTATTGGGTTAGGTTGCAAGAACTCGCTGTTTTGTTAAGAAAGTAAAAGATTTTCCAGCCCCGTCGAATTGCATGGGACATCCATCACCGAACCAAGGCACTACGCTTTCACATAAATGCCCACCCCTGCCTCTACTTTTTATTTTCCCCTCTCTTCGGAATTTTCAAATTGGCATTTCGGGCATTTCATTCTTAATCTCTCTTACGATAACGCCTTTCGAATGACGTCAACCGAAAAAGACTCACCATGCGCCGGGTATATAGTTTTAGCCCCCGCATCCAAAAGCAATTTCCAGCTTTTCTCTA
>Ga0222626_1001277_pt1 | contig 11388 bp, 9 predicted proteins | sample AntAcemetageno91_FD_179862 | JGI IMG/M metagenome (GOLD analysis project Ga0222626, IMG submission 179862) | Saline water microbial communities from Ace Lake, Antarctica - #91 | ecosystem: Environmental > Aquatic > Non-marine Saline and Alkaline > Saline | place: Antarctica: Ace Lake | collected...
CTGAAAAATAGCCGGGCTGCCTGCCCTGTTGAATAGGTCTCCCTACGGGAAATTCAACCGGGGCCGAGTGTGACATCGTAAAGCTCGACTTTTTGCTTTGAGAACTTGATCCGGATACTGATTCCCTTATTTTGACATACTCTTACACAAGAAGGAGACATCATGAAGACAAAACTTGGATTAAGTGTCCTAACGACGATTTGTGTGTTTCTGTTTTCTGTATCATTTTTAACTGTTTCAAAAGCTGCCGCGCCTGGAAAGGTTGATAAGGAGGGTATTCTGGAGGCCTACAGCAAACTGCCGCTCTATTTTATTGAAAACAAGGGGCAGCTTGATCCCAGGGTCAGGTTCTATGTCAAGACATCCGGTCAAACCCTCTATTTTACAGACAAGGAGATCGTATTTGACCTTCTTCGCGGAGAAAAAGCTACCGAAAAGGGCACAGAGGGCGCACAAAAAGGCCGTCAAACCACAGATGTAAGAACAGAACGGCTGGTGTTCAACTTAGGGTTTGAAAATGCCCGAAAAGGGGTCCTGATAGACGGCCTGGACCGGCAAGACGCCGGAATCAACTATTTTGTAGGCAATGACAAAAGCAAGTGGAAGAGAGGCATTCCCACCTATAAGGGTGTCATCTATCAAGGGGTCTATAAAGGGATAGACCTGAAGGTATTTGGAAACGGCAAGGACATCGAATATGAATTTATTGTAAATCCGGGGGGGAATCCCGACGATATTTTATTGACCTATAAGGGAATAGAAGGGCTTTCCACAAACGGGGAAGGGGAACTTCTGATAACGACCGCCTTTGGGGAGTTCAAGGAGACGAGGCCCTTTATCTATCAGGAGATAGAAGAAGAAAGGGTGGTGAACGGAAGCTTTGAGATCCGGAGCCCTGCCGGCAGGTCCCAAACTCGAGAATTCTCATACGGTTTCCAGGTCGCCTCATACAACCCCTCCTATCCCCTTATCATTGACCCTACCCTTTCCTACTCCACCTATCTCGGGGGAAGCGATGAAGATTATGGAGGTGGAATAGCCGTAGACGGCTCAGGAAACGCCTATGTAACGGGAGCTACCCAGTCCAGCGACTTTCCCACGCAAAACCCGTATCAGGGAACCAACGCCGGTAGCGTTGATGCCTTCATAACCAAACTTTCCTCATCGGGGAGCACCCTTTCCTACTCCACCTATCTCGGGGGAAGCAGTTGGGATGAAGGAAATGGAATAGCCGTAGACGGCTCAGGAAATGCCTATGTCACGGGACATACCGAATCCAGTGACTTTCCCACGCAAAACCCGTATCAGGGAAACAACGCCGGTAGCGATGATACCTTCATAATCAAACTTTCCTCATCGGGAAGCGCCCTTTCCTACTCCACCTATCTCGGGGGAAGCAGTTGGGATTATGGATTGAGCATAGCCTTAGACAGCTCAGGAAACGCCTATGTTACAGGACGTACCTTTTCCAACGACTTTCCCACACAAAATCCGTATCAGGGAACCTTCGGCGGTCCAATGGATGCCTTCATAACCAAGGTTTCCTCATCGGGAAGCACCCTTTCATATTCCACCTATCTCGGGGGAAGCAGTTTCGATATGGGCGATGGAATAGCCGTAGACGACTCAGGAAACGCTTATGTTACAGGATTTACCCAATCCACCGACTTTCCCACGCAAAACCCGTATCAGGGAACCATCGCAGGTGACTATGATGCCTTCATAACCAAATTTACATCATCGGGAAGCGCCCTTTCCTACTCCACCTATCTGGGAGGAAGCAGTTCCGATAGTGGAAAGGGAATAGCCTTAGACGGCTCAGGAAACGCCTATGTCACGGGATATACCCATTCCAGCGACTTTCCCACGCAAAACCCGTATCAGGGAACCATCGCCGGTCAAATAGATGCCTTCATTACCAAGGTTTCCTCATTGGGAAGCACCCTTTCCTACTCCACCTATTTAGGGGGAAGCGATTACGATTATGGACGTGGAATAGCCTTAGACGGCTCAGGAAACGCCTATGTCACAGGATATACCCTTTCCAGCGACTTTCCCACTAAAAACCCGTATCAGGGAACCTTCGGCGGTGAAGATGATGCCTTCATTACCAAACTTTTCCCATCGGGAAGCACCGTTGCCTACTCCACCTATCTGGGGGGGTATGCTCGTGATTGGGGAAATGGAATAGCCTTAGACAGCTCAGGAAATGCCTATGTTACAGGATGGACCGCATCCAGCGACTTTCCCACGCAAAACCCATACCAGGGAACCTTCGGCGGTGTCCAGGATGCCTTTGTTGCAAAGTTTAGAGATACTACCTCTCCAACGATACCCACCGTCACGACAACGGCAATATCCTCAATAACCGCCACAACTGCCTCAAGCGGAGGGAATGTGACATCTGACGGCGGTGCTTCAATAACGGCAAAGGGTGTATGTTGGAGTACCGCTGCCAACCCAACCACGAGTGACAGCCATACCTCCGATGGCACCGGCACAGGCAGTTTTACCAGTTCTATCACAGGGCTGGGGCCAGGAACGACCTATCATGTGAGGGCATATGCGACCAACAGTGTGGGGACAGGATATGGCAGTGATGTGAGTTTCAAGACCTCCTACGCATCTACCTCATACGTAAGCATCAGTGGAAATTGTGGGGGTAAAACCCCCTGCTACGACTCAATCCAAGAGGCCATCGATGAAGCAGGCACCGGGTCAGTCATCTTGATAGCTCAGGGAGCCTACTCTGCATCGATTGTCCTGGATAAATCAAAGGCATTAGCCCTTCAAGGGGGATGGGATTCTACGTTTACGACCCAATCTTCATACACGAAGGTCAATTCTATAACAATTAGTAACGGGACCGTTGCCGTTGACAAGCTGGTGATCCAATAGTTTGTTGAGCGGATTTAAGAAGGGAATGCCGCTCCACTTTCAGTGAAGACTCAATTATTTTCTATTTCTGACATACATTTCATGGTTCAAAGCTATGCTATAGAAATTGAAATGCAGACATCGGAATTTTCAAGGATTTTATCGCCAGTGCTTTGTCAATCGCACTCTAAAAAGTGAAGGATTGTGTTTGAATCCTGGCAAGAATTCAGATGCTGGGTTTCCTATATTATAGTTCACTTTCGACCCACCCCAGAAAAACAGAAGAGTACATCTGGTAGTTGTAACCATGCTTATCCGGTTGACACATACAGATCGAAGAGGCAGTCTCCCATCCTGCACAACCAGTAACGGTGCGAGATTGGTTGCCCACAGATTAAACGGCAGCTGGGGCTGTCCCGATACGAGATAAACCGCCAGATGCTCCACAGCCTGCGGGTTGCTATGGTCAGGCCGAACTGAAGCAAGGAGCAAGATAGACGACGGTGAAGACGCCAACCTACAACGCTACCCGTAGAGTTGGAACGAGGCCTACGTCGGTGGCTGAACGTGCGTATGTGTCAACCGGATAAGCATGGTTGTAACCTGTTGCGTGTCTGAAGAATTGCTCTTTTTTTGATTTTCATCCCTTTTTTGTTCTTTATCTCTAATCCCCAAAAGAATCAAATGCCTCCCCCATAAAAGTCCCGCGCATCGCGGGAAACACAGAACATGGGGGTGTGGATTAGATTCAAGAAAATCATTCCGCCGGCGGGAGTGACGGTCTTAGAGGCTTTTTACGGGACCATCAATAATATATTGACAAAAGGCAGACATTAGCCTATATTGAGAGAGTGAAATATTTAAACTGGAGTTCCGAAAAAAACGAAATATTGAAGACTAAGCGAGGGATTTCCTTCGAGGAAATTGCTCATTTGATCGAATCAGGTCAGATACTTGGAATTGAGGAAAACCCAGGACGATCTAATCAAAAAATATATATTCTGGAAATTGAGAGCTATGCCGTTATTGTACCTTTTGTGGAAAAAAACGATGAAATTTTTCTTAAAACCGCCTTTCCAAGTCGGAAATATACAAGGCACTATGGTTTAAAGGGGGAATAATGAAGAAAATTAGCAAAAAGGCATTTAATCCGATTGATAAAGAAGAAAGAGAGTTGATGGAATCAATCGAACATGATGAATGGCACCCTGTTAAAAACATCAAACAGGAAAAAGAAAAAGCCATGGCGGCAGCTCGAAACACTCTGAAAAAAGATAAACGGATCAATCTCCGTCTGACTCAAAAGGATTATCATCAAATTCAGATAAAAGCTATTGAGGAAGGCATTCCATATCAAACACTTATTTCAAGTGTTATTCATAAATATTTGAATGGTTCCTTAGCTCCAAGATCATAAACCGGTAAAACCTTCCCAGGCGGGAATGTTGACTTTCGCTTTACACATAAGACCGAGTGACCACTGGTCTGCCTCAAAAAAGGAGGTTCTTATCACCTCTCCCACCGGATAGGGGTCAAGAGTGGGACAGGTCAACAACCTCAACAACGAAAGCGCCTAAGCGTTGACGATACGCCCTATCCTTTCCTTTACCCAAGAACGCACCAATTGAGCTCTGTCTATTCCAGAACGTTTGGATTCCTTGTCGATTATTCTGATGTCTCTGGGCTCAAGCCTTAATTGAATCAATTTTTTTGGCGGTCGTTTGAATTTCAATGTTCCCTCTTGCCACCCTTCAAAATCTTCAGGCTCGTGGTCGTCCCAGAACTTCTCCAGATCCTCATCATTCATATGAGGAATATCTGAGGCTTTCGTGGTTTTTTTCATTATGCTGTCCCTTTTCTCTTGTTATAGGTTTTTCTTTGCTTTGAATTCATATCCCGTGCCGTAATTATCCTGAGGACGTTGGTCCCCTGCATAAAACCAAGTTTCAAGATTTCCTTTAAAGAAAGAACCCTCACCAAAACAAGAAGATATCTTCCAGAAAAAGTTTGGCCATGAATAAAATGACAATCTTTGTACCTAATTGAAAATGCATGGAGATCATCATAGATCACCTCTTCAACCTCCCAGATTTCGATATGGTGTTTTGTTTGAATCTTTCCCTTTACTCCAGATGATACAGTGACCTCACATTCAAAAACCTTTCCCCGTCCCATGCCTTCCTCCCAAAGTAGCTTATAGTATCTTAGAGTATCTCAAGAAAATTGTCAAATTCAAAGTGAAGCTACCCCGCTTCTTCCTCATCGGATACTCGGACAACGGCTCATATGCGTTGACCGGAGAAGAACTGATCAAAAAGGCCTTGGAAACCTCTTCCCTGCCTTGACCCAACTCAATATTTTCTCCGATGAAAAGGAGACGATGCTGAAATATTAACTATAACCTTTGAACCTTTGACCCGTAAACGGTTACGAGTTGCAGATAAGCACATTGTCTGATAGAAACAATGGGAACCTGAGATTTGATCTTATGCTTTGAGATTTCAGCAAATTAAGGAGAGGTTCGAGCATGGATGACACTCTTTCTTCGGTTATTATTGAAAGTATGAGTAACGGGGTAGTGGTCCTCGATTTTCAAGGCCATATCACCCATATCAATCCGGCAGGTCTGGATCTTCTGGGCCTCAAGTTTGAAGAAGCCAGGGATAGGACTTATGCAGAGCTTTTTATGGATGAACCTGAAAATGATGCGTTCAACGATATACTTCTCAGCGGAATCCAGGATAAAGAGACCAGGCTATACAGAGAGGTCGCTTTCAGGAGAAAGGACGGCCGACGCCTTGACCTTGCAGTAACCACGTCGTTTCTACGCCTCGAATCGGGGAAATGGAAAGATGAAGGTATCGTGGTAGTATTCAAGGACATAACAGAGTTTAAGGCGCTGGACCGCGCACGCCACAGGGTCCTGGATCATCTCTCTCACGAGCTAAGGACTCCTCTTTCAATAGTTCTCGCCTCATTGAAAAGATTGGAGACACCTGAGAATCAAAGACCCGTTGCAAGGATCAAGAGAAACCTGAAAAGACTGCAGGATATCCAGTCGGATGTGGAAGATATTGTAAGGCAAAAGGACTTTGAAGGAGATTACAGCCCAAGGCCCCGGATAGAACAAACTCTGGACCTCCTGGAATTGCTTGTGGAGGATCAACCTGTTCATGCCCAGACCCTTCAGCCCCTCAAGGACATGCTTAAAAAGCTCTTTCCTCACAGGACAACAAATGTGCAAACATTGAGTATGGGATCTTCTATTGAACGGATGATATCAGTAATAAATGAGCTTTCGTCCCACAGGAATGTCCGGTTGCTTGCAGATATCAAGGAAGATCAATATGTTCTGATTGACAAAGATGCGTTTGAAAAGATCCTTATGAGTCTTATCAAAAACGCTATAGAAAACACACCTGACGGCGGGATGGTCCTAATTTCTCTTGGGGCTTCATCTAATACGGTCGAGATGACGGTCAAAGATACAGGAGTGGGTATTACCCAAGAAAGCCAAAGCCAGATTTTCGGAGGCTTTTACCATGCCAAAGAAACTGACCTTTATTCCACTAAGAAGCCATTTGACTTTGATGCAGGGGGAAAGGGCCTGGAACTGTTAAGGGTCAAAATATTCGCAGAGGTTTATCGGTTCAAGACAGAATGTGAAAGCACGAGATGTGGGTACATCCCGGGAGAAAGTGACCTCTGCCCCGGGGGGATATCTAAATGCCCTAATGTGCAGGGCGAAGAGCAATGTGCCCGATCAGGAGGTACTGCTTTCAAACTTATGTTCCGTGGGGTGAAAGACCCGGATGCATAGGTCTCAGATAACCACAGGTTTTCTCAATAGTTTTTCCCCAACTCCAAAGACCTTTTGCATGCAGCGTCAATCGCTTTCATGGTCATACCTTTCAGGCCCTTCTCGTCAAAAACGGCTAAGCCTGCCGCTGTTGTCCCGCCAGGTGATGTTACCATCTGACGCAGCTTAGACAGGGTCTCATCAGATTCCTTTGCGAGATGGGCTGCCCCTATGAAGGTCTGAACCACGAGTCTGAGGGATGTCTCTTTTTCCAGGCCTACAGCGATCCCTGCGTCGACCATACACTCCATCATTCTGAAGACATACCCCGGTCCACTCCCTGACAGGGCGGTTACAGCATCCATCATGCTTTCCTCCACCACAACAGTATCTCCAACAGCCCCAAAAATTTCTTTGGCCCTATCCATATGCTCGGCTGTCGCCAAGGCTCCGGCCGCCAGTGCGCTAACCCCCTTTTGAACAAGGGCCGGGGTGTTTGGCATGACCCGGATAAGCGGAATTTCCCTTCCCGCAATCTCACTAATCATACTCAGCGGTATGCCCGCGGCAATGGAAATGATCAAATGATGGTCGCCGATCGCCTCTTTCATCTCCTCTAAGGCCTCGCGCATGTTTTGCGGCTTTACCGCAAGCACCACAATTGAGCTCTCTGATGTTACCTCGAGATTGGATTCATAGCATTTCACACCAAAGCTCCCGGACACCCTTTTCAATGCGTCTTCATCCTTATCGGCTGCTAACAGATGTTCACGTTCGTAAACACCGCTTTCAATAAGCCCCTTGATAAGGGCGGTTGCCATATTGCCGGCCCCGATAAAACCTAAATTCTGATTCTCTGACATGATGATATCTCCTGAATTGAAAGATGGTTAACTGCTTGATATATTGGCTAAACAACGAGTTCATCAACGGACTCTGAATGCGGGTCTTTTAATATGCGTTTCCCTGCACTTTGGGCAGCGACCCGGCCGGGTAAAACGTTTCCGCTCTTCAAAAACATACCCGCATTTCAGGCACCGGGAAGGCTCGATGACGAGCGTTTTTCCCTGCGAGGCCACAGAGAGTGCAATATGGGGGAGATGCTCATAGACCTCCTTTTCTCCGACTCCCACATACCCAGAAAGATCGATCGCGGTGATTTCCCTTTCACTCAAAATTTCAATAAGTTGCTGTCGAATCGTTTTCATTTTTCTTTTCTACCCTCCCCGACCCTTGGAATGCTATGTAGATTAAGAAAAACCTGTATTCACCGCAAAGGACGCAGAGATAAATGATTTTCTCTTTGCTGTTGAGACCCGCCTGCCTTGCCTGAGCTCGCGATGGCGGGCAGGGGACAGCAAAGAGAAACCACTCAATTTAGTCTGTCGGTAACAGCTCAATAAATAGGGGTAAGTGCCTTTGCATATGAACACACTGGATTCCCGCTTTCGCGGGAATGACAGGTGCTTATCTCATTTCGTCATTCCCGCGAAAGCGGGAATCCATGTCCGTTACCCCTATTTATTGAACTGATACGTCAGTCGTATCAACATGGCCTTTAATTTCGCCTTATTTACGTGGCCTACTTAAATGTTGATAGGTAAGGTAATATTCAGCTATGTTAGTTTATTTATAGATGGCTATCTCTTTTTGTTTTTCGTTGTCCTGCAAGTCCCGCTTTTTTCAGCGGGATCAACAAAAAACAAAAAAAGGAAGTAACCCCTGCGAACTTTGCGCCTGCGGTGAAATGCGTAACCGCACAGGTCGAATATTTTTGTCAAACAGGCTACCGTTTTCCGGGATCATACCCGGGTGATGGCCTGCGATCAAGAGAAAGTTCAAAATTTCACAAGAGTGCTTGACGACCTATTTTTTTTATGATAGGCAGAGTATTCTCTAAAAAATCGCCGAAGAGGCTATTTGTATATTAACATGGTGAGGATAGGTCCGAACCTAAAAACTTCAATTCATTAAGGAGGACGAACAAAATGGCTTACAACGCAGTAGAAATGGCTGACTGGCAGATTTCCCAGGCAGCGGAAAAGAACATGCCCACACCCGACGAGTGGAGAGAGAAGTTAGGACTTAAAAAAGAAGAGGTCCTTGCAATGGGCAGACTGGCCAAACTCGATTTTCTGAAGATCATCGACCGGCTCAAAGACAAACCCGATGGAAAGTACATCGAAGTAACAGCCATCACCCCAACCCCGTTGGGTGAAGGGAAAAGTACCACGGCATGCGGTCTCATGGAAGGCATGGGGAAAATCGGACTGAACGTAGGCGGCGCCCTCAGGCAGCCCTCAGGCGGCCCCACCATGAACATCAAGGGAACCGCGGCCGGCGGTGGCAATTCCCTCCTTATTCCCATGACGGAGTTCTCATTGGGCCTTACCGGCGATATCAATGACATCATGAACGCCCATAATCTGGCCATGGTGGCCATGACCGCCCGTATGCAGCATGAGCGCAACTATAATGACGAGCAGTTGAACAGGCTGACCGGTATGCGCCGGCTTGAGATCGATCCCACCCGGATAGAATTAGGCTGGATCATCGACTTTTGTGCCCAGGCCCTGAGAAATATCATCATCGGCATTGGCGGACGCATGGACGGATTTACCATGCAGTCCAAGTTTGGCATTGCCGTGGGTTCCGAACTGATGGCTATTCTCTCCATTATCAGGGATCTGGCAGATTTGAGGGAACGTCTTGACAATGTCACAGTGGCCTTTGATAAGTCGGGTAAACCTGTGACAACGGGCGATTTAGAATGCGGTGGCGCCATGACCGCGTGGATGCGCAATACCATCAACCCCACGCTCATGTGCACGGCCGAATACCAGCCCTGCATGGTACATGCCGGGCCGTTTGCCAACATCGCAGTGGGCCAGTCTTCCATTATCGCCGACCGTGTTGGCCTAAAGCTGTTTGACTATCATATCACGGAGAGCGGGTTCGGCGCAGATATCGGATTTGAGAAGTTCTGGAATGTGAAATGCCGCAACAGCGGCCTCAAGCCCCATGTATCGGTACTCACCTCTACCATCCGTGCACTCAAGATGCATGGCGGCGGGCCAAAGGTAGTGGCAGGCCTCCCACTTGACGATGCATACACACAGGAAAACCTTGAACTGCTTGAAAAGGGCTGCGCGAACATGGTCCATCATATCAATACCATCCGCAAGGCGGGCATAAATCCGGTGGTCTGCGTCAACTGCTTCCATACGGATACGGACGCTGAGGTCGAAATGGTCAGAAAGGCCGCAGAGGCAGCCGGGGCGCGCTGCGCCAAGTCCACCCACTGGGAAAACGGTGGAGACGGCGCCGTAGAGTTTGCAGAGGCCGTGAAAGAGGCCTGTGAGGAAGAAACCAACTTTGAATTCCTCTACCCCATCGAAATGAAATTGCGCGACCGTGTGGACAAAATAGCAAAAGAGGTCTACGGCGCCGACGGTGTTTCCTGGACCCCGGATGCAGAGGCAAAGGCCAAGATGCTTGAAGCCGATTCCAAGTATGATGACTTTGCAACCATGATGGTAAAAACCCACCTCAGCCTCACCCACGACGTGGCACTCAAGGGCGTTCCAAAGGGTTGGACCCTCCCCATCCAGGACGTGTTGATCTACTCAGGCGCGAAGTTCCTCTGCCCATGCGCCGGGACCATCAGCCTGATGCCGGGCACCAGTTCCAATCCCGCTTTCAGGCGCGTTGATGTAGATACCGCCACCGGCGAGGTGAAGGGATTGTTCTAAACTGAAAACATTTAACATGAAAAAAGGAGGCCTTGGGTTTCAGGCCTCCTTTTTTTGGTGTGGATATATGGCAGAGTTCAAAGGTATGGAGATTGAGGCATAAGCGCTAAGCTATTTTGGTAACAGCTCAATAAATAGGGGTAAGTGCCTTTGCATATGAACACACTGGATTCCCGCTTTCGCGGGAATGACAGGTGCTTATCTCATTTCGTCATTCCCGCGAAAGCGGGAATCCATGTCCGTTACCCCTATTTATTGAGCTGTTACCTATTTTGCGCGATGGACTAAAATGAACGTCGAAAAAGTTGATAAAGCCTCAAAATCCACAAGAATTAAGATTTAAATGCAGTAATATTAGAAAGTTATAAGCAAGAAAAATTTGAAATTGGACCTCTTACGAAACCATCAAAGTTCGACATTGGTTTTTTCATTCGACTTTGGATGTTCGATGTTCGATGTCGGAGTCTGGCGCTTACCTGGACGTTCATCTTTTAAGGCAACTTTGCTTTTATGGGGACTGGGGCGAGAATCCAGAAGAGTCAGGAGAAATGATCCATCCCGCTCCCTGACAACCTTCAGACCGAACATGGCGATGGTCTTGGTGAGGGGCCGGCCAAGGATAAGGTCCATTTCATCGGAGTCAACGCCTAATCTTTCCGGAATCAACAATCTGATGTCGTGGTCAAATTTCAGTATTTGGAGGATGTTCTCAACGGCTTTTTCGCCATCGCTCTCGATTTTCTTTACATCACGCTCAAGTTGGGCGTATGCGCATCTCTTCTCGTGCTCGTCTATCAGGCGCAAAAGGGTCTGGTCGTGGATGATCTCGTTTCTGCCTGCCTTGGGTTCGGCATAAACCCGCATGAATTCGCTCTCATCCCAGCAGGCTAATGCTTTGCACTGGACTGGTCTGTGCCCGTAAATGGCGCATGCCTTTTCAGCGTCATCGTAAAAAATACA
>Ga0222626_1001278_pt1 | contig 11383 bp, 8 predicted proteins | sample AntAcemetageno91_FD_179862 | JGI IMG/M metagenome (GOLD analysis project Ga0222626, IMG submission 179862) | Saline water microbial communities from Ace Lake, Antarctica - #91 | ecosystem: Environmental > Aquatic > Non-marine Saline and Alkaline > Saline | place: Antarctica: Ace Lake | collected...
TTGAAAGATAATCATGGGCACCCTGTCGCATGGCTTCCACAGCCCCATGAACATCGGCAAAGGCTGTGATCAGGATCAACGGCAGATCCGGATCAATTTCTCTGGATTTATAAAGGAGTTCCAAGCCGTCCATATTGGGCATTTTTAAATCGGATAAAACCACATCCGGCGTATACTGACGGATTTTTTCCAGGGCTTCTTTGCCATCATGGGCACTTATGGTTTTATACCCTTCAGATTCCATCAATCGACACAACAGGCGGCATATGTCCGGTTCGTCATCCACAATTAAAATTTTGGCAGTTTGCAAATCCATTCTGGGTATTCGCTCTCCTGTTCTATTCTATGCGGTTATTCTCCACCACCTGAAGCACTACCACCTGAAACCTTTGCCCGCCCATTGTGGTGAAGTGGATGATAAGTCTATGATCAGCCCCAAAGATCTGATCGCGTGATGGCGGCAAGGGGTTAGACAGAACGAAATCAGAATCAAATCTCAAGGGTCATTGTGAGGGATTGAGGTTTCCTGCAGGATGATAAAGAGGATAAATAACTTCAATATCCGGATTGAGATAATTTTCAATATTGTGTAATATCCCCAGGAAAATAATTCCTGTTTCGTCGGTATTCAGTGTTTGTCCGATTCTCTCTGCTACATACTGATCCCTTTGTTCCAATAATTTTTGATTTGAAAGGGAATCTGAAACATCATCATAGGCCGTCATCTGACGTTTAACGGCTTCATACTCTTGTAGCAGGAGGGCAGGAGATTCTGTTCCCATAATGGTTGCTCCTTTTCCCATGAGCTTTGAAAGCAATTGATAATTGGGACTTCCCTGATTCACCATATCCTGGACAATCTTTTTTTCTTTGCCGCACACGGCAAGGCCATCCTGATACAGGCGAACGGCTTTGTATGAAAGAGACATATCCAGGAGGGATTGTTCAATATCCAGCCACATCTGTTTTATTGCAACTGATTTCCGCTCTGCGGATTCTGGACCGGATTGCCTGAGGGTCTCCCTTCGAACCACCTCTTTCAATTGCCCGAAATCTTCCGGGGAATGGATAATGGGATAATAAATTAATGTCCTCTGTTTTGTTTCAGGGCGGATAATTTTAGTTTTTCCTTTGCTCATGTCTAATTTTTCTGTTTTGATTAAAAGTATGGAATTTATTCCATGGAAATAAATACATATTACTATAGACCTATTACCATATTCATGCTGCCGTCACAATTCATTTGAATTTGGACTTTTGCTCCAGTTGGGAGTTGGGACTATTTAATAACCATGCAATGCAAATTGTAGATCAAAACTATGAATTCAGTTCTTTGAAAAATAAATTTTAAAAATTTAAAGTACCAATGCCAAATATAAAAGCAAAAAATATGCCATGCTGTAGCGTTGTAATTATTATTTTTAGAAAATTGCTGCTCTGGTCGGGATTGGTTTGGAACTGGGAGGCAACAACAGGAGGGTCCGGGGGAGGGCAAATGGTATCAAAAAACCACTATTTTAAAACTTCACCGGTTCAACCTGTGTCTGAGTATAAGTACCCATGCATATGTTTTTCGGTATTCCACAGAGATATACCGTTGATATTTATGGATTTTATTTTGAGGAATATATACTCGGGTACTTAGTTCGCCGGTGATCCCGGCACCAGTGCCCAAAATGTTTGGCATCCTTAATATGACCCCAAAAGTAGTTTGCAGTCTTTTGGAAAAAGCTCCTGCAAATGTGGAATAATCAAAAAAAGTGTACGACACTTTTGAAGGATGCCGAAATTTTTATGAATAAATCTGAACCAACCATAACCCCCACGTTTTTCACTTCCTGTCATGCCATGTTTATTCAGTCCTGATGTGTGATATCCTACGATCCACACCCGCTTTATATGATGTAAAAGAGTTGTAATTGGTTGTGAATTCATGTAAATAACACTCTTTTGGAATCATCAAGAAAAACAATGACCCCAAAGGCAGTAGATGTGCATGGGATCTTAAATAATAAGGATATAGTGTGTTACTGGACGTTCGTTCTTTAAGCTGCAGCATCGGACAAAAATCAATTTTCACGCCACTTTCCTTTCAGGTAAATCATGGGGAAATGGTGTGCATTGAGGGCGGTTCCGGGAGAGGCAAATCTTCACTTCTTTTTGGCATCCGGGGAATCAGCCAGGAAGAAAAACAGTACACCGGGGAGATTCTTTGCAAGGGAACCCCCTTGGATGCCGTGGCCCGGCAACGCATGGGACTTATTCTTCAAAATCCCCATTCCCAAATGATCTCCACCCTGGTGTGCGAAGAGTTGATGTTTGGCCTGGAGGACAGTGAAGCCCCTGATATCCAGGACCGTTTTCATAAGGAAGTGGCCCTGCTGGGCCTGGAACCCTTGCTGGACAAGCCTATCAGAACTCTTTCTTCCGGTCAGAAACATCTGGTTGCCATTGGTGCTGCCGGAATGCTGCATTCTGAACTGCTGTTAATGGACGAACCTTTTCTCTACCTGGACCCCGCTAATATTTGTAAAGTTCTTGATTATATCCGGTATCTCAGGGGGCAAGGGGTGGGCGTGGTACTCACTTCACATCCTGGTATTATCCCTTCCCATGAGGTGGATAAAGTCGTTTTGCTGGAGTCTTCCACCAAAAGAGTGTTCTTCTTTCCTGAAATAACAGTTCTTGATCCGTCTCCGGTCTCACCGGTGTCTCTGGGTAAAAGACGTCTGGTCCTTGACCGGGTGGGATATGGGTATGAGGGAACATCGCTGCTGGCAGCAGACATCTCCCTTAACCTCACCAGTGGAAAAGAATTCTGGATTAAAGGGTGTAACGGCTCCGGTAAAACCACCCTGCTTAAAATTCTCTCCGGTGCCCGGGAGCCCGAACTGGGTCAGGTGATTCAGGCGGATGACCAAGGTCCATGCCGGGTCATGACCCTGACCCAGAATCCAGACAGGCATTTTTTTGAACCCACGGTTCAAAAAGAGATGGCTGCGGCATTAATGGGTAAACAGCGGGATCTTGAAAAATTAAAGGCAGCAACCCCTGAAATTGAAACCCTTTTGAGCTGTGTGGGGCTGGCCGAAAAATCACAAATTTCTCCATTCAAACTTTCCTTTGGGGAAAAAATTCATCTGGCCGCAGCCCAGGCAGTTCTGTTACGTCCTGACTTTATTTTTGTGGATGATATTTTGGGATTTCTGGATGGCCAGGAACGGGAACATCTGCTTTGTTTTCTGCGCATGGCCATGGCCCGGACCGGCTGTGGTCTGGTGTTCACCAGCAGTCGGGGCAAATATGTCAATGGCCCGGACGTCATGGTAATCCGCCTGGAAGATTATATCCCCGGATCAGGTGAAACGCTTTCTTCCCAGGCATTTGACCAGGAATCTGATTCCCTAAACAAAAGCAATGGGAAAAAAAAGAGACAGGAAAGGGGCATTTTTAAACGCATGTTCCGAAGATTCAAGGCCCCGGCCTATGATTATGTGGCCGGTGAATCTGTCATGCACAAGGCCCCCCCACTGATGAAAATGGCCATAAATATGGCTATCTGGTTTCTCATATACACCCTTGGGCCCGGGGGATATCCTTCACTGGCGGTGCTCTTGTTTCTCTATTATCTGCTGTCCGGCATGGGGGTGGGCCGTTTTTTTGCAGACAGCCGTTTCTTTGTGATTCAAACGCTTGTTTTTGCGGTATTCATGCCCATATTCCGCTGGAATATTACGGCCGCAGGGGAGGGCGTTCTGGCCGGAATTCGGGTGTGGCTGTTTTTTATCCCCGTCATGGTCATGATGCGAACCACCACCGTTGGGGAGTGGATGTCTCTTTTTTCCCGATTTTTATCCCGGAATAAAAAACTGGCCATGGGCATTGCCTTTGGACTGCTTCCCTGCATCACCGCTGATGCCAGGGAAATCATTCACATCCAGGGGCAAAAGGGGCTGGTGCCGGATAAAAAGGATTTGCTCCACCCCAAACAATTATTTGTCGGGCTCAAGGCCGTGTTTATTCCCCTTTTGATCCTTATAGAAGATATTTCAACACTGGCGGGATTGTCGGTGAAACTCAAAGGTATGGAAGATTGATGCAAGAAAAAGAAAAACCCATTCGGACAAAAATTCCCAAGGAGCAACCGATAACACATAAAAATGAGCTTGGAAACCTTCCTCCAAATGAAAAGCCTCTTTCCCATCCCAGTGAAAACCAGGTGCTCCCTGGGGCTGAGAATCAACCGCTTCATTTAAGTGAAAATCGTACAGAAAAACAAAAATCGCGATTGACGATTTCTGAAACCATTTTATTGACGGTATTTGCCTTGGTGTCAGTGGCGGTAAAACAGATGCTTCGCCTGGATCTCAATCTTCCCGGACACTCCTATGTGGTGTATATTTTTTTTCTGGTATTCGGACCGTGTTATGTGAACAAAAAAGGGGCCGCCGCTTACATGGGCATTGTGGCAGGAATTTTTGCGGTGATTGCAGGGTCACGCAAAGGGGTGCTGGATATATTGCGGTTCTGTATGCCTGGTTTTTTCCTGGAATTGACCCGATATCTGCCCACCCTGGGACACCCCCTGGTCAACCGGGTGGTGGAGGGTGTGCTGGCGGCCCTGATCATGCATGTGGTTAAATCGGGGCTCAACCTGATCACAGGAAAACCCCTGGAGGTGGTGCTGATCAAGTTTTATCCCGGCCTTCTCACCTATCCCCTTATCGGGTTCGCCTGTGGGGTGTGTGCCTATTTCATGTATGGTGCAGTGCGAGAATACAAAGGCAGGTAAACGGTATTTGTTTTTATATGAAAAGGTAGCCTCCAAGTTTACCTCAGCAGAGCCCCCCCGATGGGCAATAGGAACCGGCCAATCGAGCCGTCTACGGTTCCGGGCCGGGCCCATTGCCCGTCGGGGGGGCGGCATGATTCCATTTTCAATATTCGTTGTGTCCACAGGACATGTGGGTTTATATGAAAAAAAAGGTGCTGGGTTTTGGGTGTTGGGTCTTGGGGTTTACAACGACTGCTTTTTCATGATTCGTTGTGTCCGGTAGGACATGGGGGTATAAGAAACTCCAGCAACAGAGTGCCGCCAGCAGGGCCTCCGAGGTCAGGCCAGCCCTCGGAGGCGGTATACCGGCTTTTTTAAGGCCAAAGCTGTTTGATACGATTTTTGGTCAGGGTGACCCAGGCTGGAGAACCCGATGAATCCTGAACCGCTTCCACCGGAAGGACCTGACATCCGCCTTGGTGGATAATTTTCACCTTGTCATCCCCCAGCACAACACGTTGATCCATATCCAATGGGGGCCCGTTAAGGGGTTTAACCACATCCACAAAGGAATACCTGCACAGGGCTTCCACACCCATGCTGGAACCACTTCTATCAAAATGATACCATCCCCGGAATCGTCCATCATTCCCCCCCAGTCTCAAGCCGATCCCTGCCAGGGCACCAATGATGCCATCGCCGGTGCCCCCGTGTTCTGACAGGTGGATTCCCAGATTTGCAGCCAAGTCATAGGCCATGGGTTTATTTAACACTGTATTTTTGGCTTTGTTTCCATAGTCCATGAGGCGTTGCCTGTCCAGTTCTTCATTGTCCACAGCAACGCACAGGCCTGCATCGGAACCCGGTGCGCTTTCAACTTCAAGCCCCTTTTGCATGAAATCAATGAGGGGGTTCAGGGTCTTTTCATCAATAGTTGCCTTAAAGCACATGGAACTGTTGTGGGAGGTGTAAGGGATATCCTCATGCACAAACAGTTGGTGGCGGCTGATGGAGGTACAGGCACCCCATCCTTTTTTTTCAATGGCTTCGGCAAACAATTGGGATAGTTGGCCGGTGCCCCTGCTCTCAAGATTATCGGTGTCGTCTATACACACAAGGATTTTCATTTTTCACCATTTTTATTTTGTCTTAAATTCTAACGCTACTTTGTTAGGTGCCCAAATTTATCTAACAATTCTTGAAATTTCATAGTAAAAACTCCCCAAAATGCACTGGGTTACAGTAAAATTCATGCGGTCATGGATACGTTAACAAAGTAAAACTGGGGTTGGTCATAACATGGGCCACTTTGAACCAATTTTTTTTGATCTAAAAATAAAGTCAGTAATTACAACTAATTGACAATAATAAATATTCAGTTCCCGTATAGTGCCCCATCTTATGACCAACCCCGTAAAACTAATCAATGATCAATGATCAAGTTTTTTTGTTGATGTCTTAAAACCGAAGAACGGCCCCCACATAAAAGGTACGTCCCTGGGAGGGATATCCATAACTTTGTTCGTAATCTTCATCCAGCAGGTTTGCAGCCCTCACATACACTTCCAGAGCGTCCTGGAACAGTTTTTGGGATACTTTACAGTCAATAATTTGAAAATTGTCCAGCTTGGCCTTTTCCAGGGGAGACTCTTTGCTGTAGTAGTATTGGTCCGCCACACGAAGATAAGAGGCCTGGGCCGTAAGACCAAAGGGAAACCGATAACTTCCCTCCACTGAAAATTTTTGTTCGGGTCGATTCTGGAGCTCCTCTTTTTCAGTGTTGTCAGATTTATCCTCAGACGTCATGAAAGAAGCACTGCCGGTGAGGGTCAGGTTTTCAACAAATGTGTTGACCACTTCGAATTCAACCCCTTTGAACTGGTACTCTTCATAATTCCTGTAGATATCATCCACATCCTTTTCAATAAAATCCTCGGCATCTTTTATGTAACCGGTGACTGACACCGTTGTGGCTGCGGGCAGTTCCTGGGAAACTCCCACCTCCCAGCTATAGATGGTTTCTGCGTTGAGATCGGGATTTCCTGTTTCCTGGGAATAGAGTTCCTTGGTGGTGGGGAACTTGATACTCCGGCTCCAGGAGCCCTTTACTGTGGTACTGTCGGTTACATCATAGCTGACACCGGCCATGCAGGAAAAATCATCCTCATCATTGCCCCCGTCTTTGTCCATGGTGTGGAATCCATATCCCAGAACAACGTTGAATTTATCGGTGATATGGGTGCTGTACTCCAGGGCAAGGCTGGCAAAATCAAGATCAGACTCGATGTCGAAGTATTCTTTTTTTTTATTTTTATCAATCTCGTATCCATCGGAATCCCAGGAGTCCCTTTCAAAAAGGGCTGCAAGGGTCACGCGGTCCGATGCCCGGGGAAGCCACGCAAGCTGTAGATTTGCCCCATTGACGTTGCTGGTGGCATCCTCAACATAGCTGCCTTTTTTGGAGATGGTGGTGTAGGTATCGTCGTCATAGCGCTTGGTTGTGGTATCTCCCTGGCTGGCAAATACCCATCCCCGCAGTTGCAGGGGGGCCTTAAAGGTATAATCAAATGCCGCTTGAAGCGATTGGGTTTCAATCTCTTCAATGCGGTCATATTTTACACTGGAGGCAAAGAGATTTTTTTTATCGTTTATGGTGGAGGGGGGCACACCGTTTTCGCCATCCTGGTAATTAAAGGTAACCCCCAGGTTCAGGGCATCTGTGGCAGCATAGTTGAGCCCCACAAAGGCGGTCTGGCGTTCAAAATCACTATTTTCCCGGGTGTCATCCGCCTGCATGGAGCTATTCTTAAAGTCATTAGACAAAGGGATAGCATCCAGGCTGGTGTTCCCCAGGCTGACCACAGCGTCTGCTTTGTCTGTGCCCCCGGTGAGGGTGGCATTTGTAGAATAATATCCATCTTCTCCAAATTCGTTTAGAAGAGTGGCGTGGACTTTTTCACCACCGGTTTTGGTGATGATATTGATAATGCCTGCGCTGCCATTTGCCCCATAAAGCACGGATCCCCCTCCGGTGGTTACCTTGATGCGGGCGATGTTGTCCACGGGTATGGTGGTGGGATCAAATTGTCCGTCATAGGTATCTTTAATGGGAATACCGTTGAGCAATAACAGCACATGACGGGTCCGAAGTCCCCGGATGTCAATTCTGGGAACGTTGGCCGCAGCATGGCGGATGTAAACCCCGGGAATGAGTTTCAGCGCTTCATTCAGGGATCTGACGCCCTTTTTTTCAATATCAAGGGCTGTGATGGTGTGAACCGTGGCCACGGATTCTGCGGAATTGACCTGGTCAGTGACCACCACCTCCCCCAGATTGTAAAAGGAAGCGTCTTCCTGGGCAAAAGCCGTTGAAATAATACTGCATAAAAGGATTGCCAAACAAAGGGGTAATATTTTTTTCATAAAGTGCTCCTGGACGTATTAATGCAAGGGTGCATCTGTTTTAAAGGTTAATTACGGGTGACTGGTGGTATAAATTTCCAGACACAAGATGTGTTAATTAAAATAACATCCAATACAAACAGCTATCCCCCTGTTCATACGCTGTTTTTTTGTAAAATGGATAAAAAAATTAGTGTACCATTGTTAGGGGGTTAAAAGTGCTTTGTCATATTCAGACAGCTTTTTACTGGTATTTGCCCCATCAGTCAATGCTAATTGTTATTATGGGTTGTTTTTGGGTATTTGGCAGGCCTTGGTGTGTTGATACGAATATAAATGCGAATTACTATGAATTACCACGGAGTATGTAAAAATTACCAGGATCATGGGTTTGGGTAAAGATTGCATAATATCTTTGATATTTCATTAAACGCGATGCTCAAATTAGGGCTTGGTTGTAGACAGGCTTCAACGCCTGACTACCATAAGCAGCATCACCCGCAAGCACCAGAGCGCCCTTTTTGCAAGAAACCGGGAACATAAGTACTTTATTATTTTTTTGATATATTGTTGCAACAGGTTGCATTGCATGTCAATATCAAATCAGGGTTGTGCATACCACCGATGATTGTCACCTTGGCATTTATAGTTCCATAATATTGGGAAATTTTGAATATGGCTACTCGAAATATAATTTATGGTAATGATTTTTTTAAAATCATAGTTTGATGTGGCAATAAAAGGCTCTGGATATCACACTGAATATTTGTATCTTGTTTAAAATTTATGGTAAACATTGTTTGATATGGAAAAATAGATTTTCAGTGTTAATAAAAACAATGGGTTAAAAAATCATTCATTGATATTATCGAAACCCACCCTGAAATTTAAATAGGATACGAATATTTGCGTAAAGAATATAGTAAATTGAAAGCAATAATAGTAAAATAAGTCACCAACCTCCGAATTAAAGGTTCAGGGGATTGTTAACTATTTATGTTTGACAAGGAGCTTGCAAAGGACCATGACTGAAAAACCAACATACCAAGAATTAGAACAAAGAGTGAAAGCCTTGGAGCAGGAAAAGCGTGAAACTCAATGGATGAGGCCCTCCACAGCCACACAAGCACACTCCCCGATGCATAAAATGGGATCAACAATCAATTCTGAAATTAAAATAGCTGGGTCTGAAAATAAAATACCCGAAGAGGATCTCAAGGCCATTATCAATGTTGAAGAAATCCAGTCGATAATGGACGAGTTTCACCATCTGACACATATGGTGACGGCCATACTGGATATGGAAGGCAACGTCATCGAATCCACGGGATGGCAGGATATTTGTACAAAATTCCACAGAGTCCATCCCAAAACAGCCTGCAACTGCACGGAAAGTGATCTCTTTCTGGCAAAGAATCTGAAACCTGGCGAATATGTGGACTATAGATGCAAGAATGGCTTATGGGATGTTGTGACCCCTTTATATATAGGTGGCAACCACCTGGGAAATATATTTACAGGCCAGTTTTTTTATGATGATGATCCCCTGGATGACGCTTTTTTCATGAACCAGGCAGACATGTATGGATTTGACAAAGAGTCCTATATGGATGCATACCACCGCATACCAAGGTACAATCGAGAAACCATTAAACATCTGATGCACTTTTTGGTAAAATTCACCACTTATATTTCCAGAACCAGTCTCTTGAACCTGAAACTTGAACGAGAAATGCGTGAACGAAACAAAGTAGAGGAAGAAATCCATACACTCAACCGACAATTGGAAAAACGGGTTTTCCAGCGCACCGCAAAACTTGAGGAGACAAACAATGAGCTTGAAGATTTTGTCTACTCTGTTTCCCATGATCTGCGGGCACCCCTACGTTCCATCAGCGGATTTGCTGAGATCATCCATCGCCGGCATAAAGAGTCTTTAAACGAAGAGGGGCAGCATTATTTCGAAAATGTCATCAAGGCCAGCAAGCAAATGGGGGAGTTGATTGATGAGCTGCTGAAGTTTTCACGTCTGGGACGAAAATCCGTAAAAATTGAAACTATTTCCCTTGAACCGATTTTAAAAGAAGCCGTTGCAACCCTTGCAGACTCAATAAAAGAGACCGGAACCCGGGTGATTTTTCCCGAACAGATGCCCCTTGTTCAAGGGGACTTGACACTGATCACCCCTGTATTTATAAACCTTCTGGAAAACGCGGTAAGATACAGGAACCCCGATGCGGCCTTGGTCATTGACATTGGTATTGAAGATGATATGCTCCATGTGGTTGTTTCCATATCTGATAACGGCATAGGCATTGCCCCTGAATATCATGAGAAGATATTTAAAATATTCCAGCGGCTTCACAGCCAGGAAGACTACCCGGGAACCGGCATAGGACTTGCTGCTGTAAAAAAAGCCATACAAATGATGGGGGGCAGTGTCTGGGTTGAATCTGAGCCCGACAAAGGAAGTGTTTTTAAGGTAAAGCTGTTAAAAAAAGGAATATAGATTCTGGAGGACATATCAATGATAAAACCCGCGTCATTACTGTTGGTTGAAGACAACCCCATGGACGTTGAATTAATTCTTCATGCGTTTAAAGAGGCGCGTCTGGGCAATCAAATTCATACGGCCAGGAATGGAAAGGAGGCCCTTGAGTTTTTGTTTGGTGAAGGAAAATATGCGGACCGCAGGCAATATCCCTTGCCGGATATTATCTTGTTGGATCTTAAAATGCCGGGCATTGACGGCCATGAAGTGCTCAGGCGAATTAAATGTGCTGATAAGCTTAAACGCCTCCCGGTAATAATTCTGACCTCATCACGGGACGAGGGAGACAGGGCCATGAGTTATGACAACGGAGCCAACAGTTATCTGGTCAAACCGGTTGCCTTTGATGAATTCTTGAAGGTTGTTAAAACTGTCTCTGACTACTGGCTGACATTAAATGTTGAACCCCCCATTGATTAGGATGTCGAAAACAAAATATTTACGCCGAACTTTCATATAACGGCCATGTCCTGACGGATACAACGAATATTGGGTCGTAGACGCGGAGCCAAATGATATCATGCCGCCCCCGCCACCGGATCAGGCACCGGCACCGCCACCGGATCAGGCACCACCACCGCCATATATTACAACCTTTGCAACCCAAAGAATGAAATTATCAGATTAACCCCCGGAAACATTGAATTATTGATGAA
>Ga0222626_1001279_pt1 | contig 11379 bp, 13 predicted proteins | sample AntAcemetageno91_FD_179862 | JGI IMG/M metagenome (GOLD analysis project Ga0222626, IMG submission 179862) | Saline water microbial communities from Ace Lake, Antarctica - #91 | ecosystem: Environmental > Aquatic > Non-marine Saline and Alkaline > Saline | place: Antarctica: Ace Lake | collected...
GAATTGATTCGCGTCTTGTTGTACGAGGGTATCTGAAACCACAAGACGCGAATCAATTCTACTCAGCAGAAGGATATGGAAAGCTTTCTTTGTTTCAAGCAACGGGATCAATGATTAGTACATTCCAGAAGGAAAATCCAGATAGAAATGGAACCTATCGAAATGCTCCGATTAAGTTTGTAGATCGGGAATTTACAAAAATCCTTTTTCGACCGTAAAAACTTTTGACAAACATTTCTTGAAACCTACAATTCCGCCCGATGATAAAGGTTACTAAACGAAACGGTGAGTCAGGAGACAAATTGCTCAAACGATTTTCTTCTCATGTAAAATCTCGAAAACTTATGCAAAAGTTCCGAGGATTGCGATATTTTTCACAGAAGCCACGAAAGATTAGTGAAAGAGAGGCAGCAGTTGTGAGAGAAATGCACCGAACAGAAGCAAAACGAAAACAATTTTTGAGCTAGGTATTCACGCATGTTTCTGCTAGAAGAGGGATGCTTTTTTGTATTACTATGGATATCCGGAGAGCGCTTTTGTGGGGAGAAGAAGATATTCAATATTTGGAGAATCCGAAACTTGAAGCAGAAGTCCTGCTTGCGGGTGTGATGAAAAAGGATCGTATTTTTCTTAAAACAAATCCAGACTTTCCTCTGTCATGGGGAGAAAAAAGATTGTACAAAAAATGTGTTCAAAAGAGACTAGAAGGTTTTCCTATGGCTCAAATTCTAAAATATAAAGATTGGGCTGGATTCCGAATAGCGGTAAATAAACACGTTCTTATTCCGCGTGATGAGACAGAAATCCTGTGCGAATGTATCTGCGGGTTTTCGCGAGAGGATTCGGTAAAAAGAATTCTTGATGTGGGAACGGGATCGGGAATCATTGCGATTTTTCTGAAACACCATTTCCCAGAGGCAATGGTACAAGCGCTTGATATTTCTTCGCGTGCGCTGCGGGTGGCACGAAAGAATGCAAAAAAACACCAGCCTGCCATTGAGTTCCTCCGATCAAACCTCCTCGATAAAATCGAAGCAAACGAGCAGTACGACATTATCGTCGCAAACCTGCCCTATGTCCCTGAAAACATTTCTGTCTCAGGAGAGGTCTCCAAAGAGCCACGGAAGGCTATCTTCTCAGGTACGGATGGCCTCGATTTATTACGAACGTTCGCTGTGCAATTAAAGGAAAAGAATATTCGATTTCAAGAACTCTGGCTTGAGTTCCTCCCGCAACAAGAGAAATCTATTGCGCATATATTCTCAGAATATGATGTTCATTTTTTCACGGACACAGAAAATGCTGTCCGATTTGCACGCATAACAATTCAAAAGTCCTAGTGCTTTCTCCGTGCGTATTCACCGACAAAGATACCGACAGAAGCCGCAATAGGAATCGACATAATCATTCCGATAATAGCGAGCGGTACACCACCGAAGGCGTTTCCAATGGTACCTCCTATAGCCAGAGAGAGAATTATCACGACGGATGGGAGACCGGTTACTTTTTCCATAACCAATGGAACGAGGAGGTTTCCTTCCAAGAATTGAATAAGGGCGACCCATCCAATAACGATGAAGAAAAGAATCCAAGAAATATTAAGCGCAATGAGCCCTGCGAGGACGTATGTTGTCATAACCCCCACATATGGGAAGAGTTCCATTACTCCCGCGAGAAGTCCAATAGTGGCCGCGTATGGCATTCCAAAGAAGTATTCGAGGATCTTCATCCCGATGTACATTGAAAGCCCGATAGACACCATGAGGATGAGTTGTCCTCGGAACCAAGATGCCATCTTTGTTTGAATACGAATCGTTTTTTCTTCGATGTACGTTCGTTCTTTTGTAGGAAAGAGCGCGAGGAAGAATTGTCCAATTTGTTCTCGTTCCATAAGAAGGAAGAAGAGGACGACAAGTGTGAAGAGGAAGTTAAAGACCCCTTGAAAAATACCACTCAGGATGCTGAAGGTAGAACCAGCGACACTATTGAGATTTTTCGATATGCTCGTGAGGTTGTCAGAGATGAATTGTTCCGCAGTGGTTGGATCAAAAGAGAATCGTGTGAAGACCTCTTGAAGCCAAGGATAGTTTGTTTGATCGCTTCCAAAGGCTGATTTCAAATCCTGTGCAATGGCGAAGAGCTGTTCTCCGAGGATTGGAACGACTTGGTAAAACAAAATTCCAATCACTCCCAAGAAAAGAATGTAGAGAATCAATATGGCGAGTGGTCGAGGAATTTTTCTTTGTTCCATTGAACTCACAATCGGAGAAAGTCCCATTGCGAGGAAGAAACAGACCAGTGTAATGATGAGAATGTTTTGTAGTTGAATCGCGAGTTGTCCGATGATGAGAAACAAAAATACAACGATAAGTACCTTCGCGATAGTGGTACTTGAAATTGTAAGTTCTACTTTTTGAACGTCGGCGTGTTCTTTTTTAGGAGCGACGTGGTGCTTAATATTTTCTTCTTTTATTTTCTTTTGCCGAAGCTCATTTATCTCATTTATCTTATTCGAAAGCCGATTAAAAAATTGTTTCATCAAGTATAATTTTTACACAAAAGGAAAATACACGCAAAAAAAAATCAACGTAATGAATAAGCGGTATTAAAAGTCAGAACGAGATATTATTTGTTCTGTGCACGAGAGATTTGTTTTGTCTTGTGTACTTGATGTTTATTACATCGTGAACAGTATTTTCGCATTGTTACCTCCTTTGGATTTTGATTCTGAATGTTCAACAAAATTTTGTAATTTTGCATCATCTTTCCAAGTTTGTCTTTGCACTCGGTACAGAAGAGAGCGAAGAAGAGTCGTTTTTTAGTTGCTCGTGCCATGGTTCAGTCAGTAAGAGAATGTTCAATTACGAATTGCGAATTGAAAAGCGGGGTGAGTGTATGAAGAAAAAGAAATTTGTCAAAAAAAGAAGAGTCTAAAAGTAGAAAAGTCTAAAAGTAGAAAAGTCTAAAAGTTAAAGAGTCTTAAATCGAAAATCGAAAATTGTTAAAGGTTTTCTACATCCAATTCGATTTCTGCATCTTCAGGAGCATCAGCCTTCACCGCACTGATACAGGAGAGGATTTCATCGTCTTCCGTTTGGATATGCTTTGGACCGATGGCTTCTTGGTCAATGAATTCTTTTCCTTTCTTCACTTTGCAAACACAGGCTCGACATGCGCCCACTCCACAGGAAAAGGGAATTGGAGCGCCATTATCTTGCGCTTGTGTTCCGATCGATTCATCACTTGTTGCATCGAAGTCTGAGACCTTCTTTCCAGCGTTATCGTTAATCGTTATTTTTGCCATTTTTGTAATTTAAAAATCGGGGAGAGTGTATTTGTTGAGTAGGAAAAATCAATAATGCCGTTTCCACTTTCGGTATTTTTCTACTGCGAAATTGATCCAGTATTTTTTGGTCAAAGGAATATCTTGAGCGGGGAGAAAGAGCTGTTCCTCGCCACCAAATCCTCGTTTGAATCGTGAAAGCCCTGTCCATGGGTGATCTTTGCACTCTTTGGGACTGACACCCCAGAAGTTAAATTCGGTGCATCCTCGCTTCTTCGCCTCCAAAATCGCAGACCAGAGTGTCGCATGCGCAAAGGGAAGTTTGTGAACGATTGACGCTCCCTGATGATAATATCCAGCGTGCTTGTCGTAGAGGATCACAGAACTCGCGAAGTCTTCTCCTTCCAATGAAGCTGAGAATATCTGACAGTCGTTGTTAAAAATATTCAATTCCAATTCCGTCGATTTCCGAGAGAAGGGAACAAACTTTTGCCGAGCGGCCGTTTTACTGTGCAGTTTCCAAAATGTTTTGAGACCCTGTCCCTGAGTTGTCTTAATCCCACACTTCTCAATTCTTCGCACTTCGTATCGTGTAGACTTCCTCATGTTTTTTAACAAATCCTCCTCGCTCTGTGTGAGATCGAGAATCCAGGTTCGGTTTGGATTGATGTGGAGTGGCGCGGTTCGGTACTTTTGTTCGGTAAATGTTGATTGCGTATCTTCATTGAGTAGAGGAGAAACACGAACGAAATCACAGTTCTCCTTGCGACCTATGGTTTTGATTTCTTTCAAAAAGAAAGCCAGTGCCTTCTTATCTCCATTCTCAATTAACGGCCCATGCGCCACGTGGAGAAACGTGCCTCTTCGTGCAGAAATCTTCTGACACTGCGCGATTCCAACGATTTGGGTGTCGTTAAAAATACCAAGACGAAGGTTCTTTTCCCCTAACTGTTCTCGGAATTTTCCAAAGTTCTCGGTTTGTAAAAAAGTCTTCGGACCGTTGAAGTTGTCGTAAAATTCTTGGAGCTGGGATGCTGAGATTTCTTTGATTTCAAAATTCATACGGGGTGGATTCTAGTGGGAAGCAAGGGAGTTCGCAAAACGTTTCACATCTTTTTCGGTCGTTCGCTTATTTGTAGGGAAGGTAACGTAATGTCGAGAGAAGTCCTCAGCGTGTGGGCATTGTCCTCGATTGTATCCAAATTTTTCCAATTGTACTCCGAAAGGAGCAATCGGTTCGCCGTCCCACTCATTGAGGTGAAACCCAATTTTTTTCGCTTTTGACACAATAATTTCTCGATTCACTCCTGTGAGAATAACTCGAAAAGAATTATCAGGAATGGTGATGATGGCGTCTGGAAATATCTTCTTTAACTCCACTTCCCACACGTGTGCCATGAGGGATCGTCGACTGAGATCGTCAGTTCGTTTTCGCAAATTTCGGAGCAGAACATGCTGAATTTCAGGTGGCATCCTGTGGCGCGGAAAATCTTCTTTTCCTTCTCGTTCACTGGCAGTAACCGCACGAGGAAGGATTTTGCTCTTATTAAAAACGGCCGAGATGTATTTCCCCCCGACATTCCACCACGGCAATGTGAGTGCGAAAACCATTGGTTGGATTAAGTGACGAATCGTCCATGACTTGCTCGGCAAGGGAAGATCAATCCCATCAAATTGCACCGAAAAGGGAGAGGTATTGGGCCAGAGAAGGGCTCCTCCTGAAATACACGAAACATCCTTTTCTCGTCCGAAACTCAGTATTTTTGCATGGCAATTCTTCGTGTTCGTGTCGAATGCGTGCGCGCCATCAGCAATAACAAAAATTCGTTTTTCTTTTGCCACCGCGAAAATTTCCTCCAAGCACGCTGGTTGTCCAAAGGTATCAGGAACCAGAACCATTCCGAGTTGATCTGATTTTTTTTCAAAGTCTTCAAAAGAAATATTTCCATTCTTATCAGTATCGAGCCAACAGATTTCTCTGCCTGCGGTCAGAAAAGGAGTGGCCATCACAGCGCATGAGAACGCCGGAATTCCAATCTTCTTCTCATCCTTCAATGCTGGTCCTACGATGCGTACAATCTCGGCTAACGCCGTTCTGGCGGAGTTAAAAAACTTCACATTCTCAGTTCGCAAATATTGCTTGAGAGGAATAGTGATGTCTTTTTTTCCGACAACAATTTGTTTCACCGCATGCAAGGCATCGGGAAGAAGAAAGTGTGGGGAGATTTGATTTGAAACGAGTTTCATTGGAACAATTTCACAATAGTTTGTGGGAGACGAGATTCAAGCAGAATCGCATCGTTTTTCTTGAGTGTTTTGAGAATCTTCTTCAGCCCTTCAATATCATCTCCGTGAAAGAGTGATCCGCAAATGACTTGTCCGAGTTCTGAAAAATCAGGCTTGAGCCAGAAGACTTCCGCACTCATCTTTTCCAACGCTACAAAGATTTTTCGATGTACTTCTTTGGCTTCTTTTCCCAGTTCTCTGAGAGGAATACCGACAAAAACTTTCTTTCCTCCAAAGGTCCCCAGATGCTTCACCGCTCCCATCACACCGTCGGGATTGGCAGAGTACAAATCTTCTAGCAATGTCGCCTCAGACAGCAATGTCTTCATGTTGAGGGCTTTCTCCAGTGGGGGTAACTTCGGTAATGCGTTCGCAATTTCAGTTCCACTCATGCCATACTCACGAGCACATTCAATCGCCAATAAACTATTGGAAACAAAGAACTCACCGCTCCATGGCAAAGTTATTTTTTCTCCGTACATCTCAAAGGTGCTCTGGTGATGTTCACTTTTTAAATTGCGTGCTGTGGAAAGAGAGAGAGGAATCTTCGTCGCTTCAATCTTCCGATCCTCCGCAATCTCTCGGAGAAGAGGACTGTCAGCATTAAAGAAAACTTTCTCCGTTGCTGATTCCGCTAACTCAAACTTCGCCCGTTGAATATTCCGTTGTGAACCAAAGAGCTCAATGTGTTGAGCATTAATTCCCGTGAGAAGTCCGGTATGAGGTTGTGCGAATTTGCACACGCCTTTGATTTCGCCCCTTCGGTACGCACCAATCTCAACCACGAAGAATTTGTTCGCTCCGGAGCGGAAAAACGATTCATTCTTAATGATCAATCGCGCAATGGCGACTTCATTGTTTTCGTTTCCAGGATTGTAGAGCACATTCTGTGCACCAAACTTAGACTGCAACAAATGAATCAATATTTGTTTCGTTGAAGATTTTCCAAAACTCCCAGTGATTCCAATTCGTTTCACGTTTGAATTCTTCACAATTCGTTTCGCCTTCAAAAACAAAACCTTCCGTGCCAGTCCGACAGGGATTTGTGACAAGGCGACAGCAATTCCTACGGTTACCGTTGTCGTTCTTTCCCAGATCGCAACAAGGAATAAGAGGGGATATTGGACCGTCATTATTACCTCCACATACAGAAGTCCATAGAGAAGAACGGAACTGAGAAGGAGGAACGTTCCGATAATCATCAGCATTCGTCCAGACTTTTTTGGGCGAGGAAGAATACCTTTGAAGAACCAAAAATTATACCAGAGGGTTACAAAGTCTCGTTTTCCATCTTCCGTTTTCAGATGCGCTCGCATCCGATCGAGTCGGTATTCGCGGAGTTGCCAGTTGAGCAGATGCCAACTGGTCGTTCGTATTCCCAAAATGAGAAGGACGAGAGTAAGGAGAATTTCAAGAGGATTCATTTCTCGTTGAGAAATTTAGTAACGTATTCGGAGATTTTTTTTGCGTGTGTTTTGTGAAGTCCGTGTCGCCCATCGGAAATTACATTGAGTTCACTGTTTTTCAATGCCTTCTCAAATACACGTGCAGATCTCATCGGCGTAATGGCATCGTTCCGTCCCCAGATGAGGAGTGTCTTTTGTTTAATGTTTGGTAACTCTGCTCTGAAGCCAGGCTCTCCGAGCGTCCGCTGGAGCGTCTTTTCGAGCTTCGATGGTACGAGTGCCCAGTCATGTGCTCCGAGGAGCTTACCAATGATGAGTGGACGGAGTTTCTTCGGGCAATAATTTCGAAATACCTTTTTAAATTGTGGGCACACTTTAGTTACAAAGAAGAGTGTTCTTTGACGGATACCTCGTGGTCCCCATTTCACTCCTGCCGCTCCGGTGAGAATTACTTTTCCTCGAAACGCTGGGTGTTTCAATAAAAATCGCACAATCACACGACATCCAAAAGAATGTCCGTACAACGCTGGGTCTTCGAGCTTCAATGATTTTAACGTCTTCTCCAGCCACACGCTATAATCATGCGTCGTCCAGCCTTCCAGAGGAGGGAAGTCAGACTGATCAAATCCTGGCAACGCGAGGAGATAGACTTCACACTTCCGTTCCAGTTTCTCTACAAGATTTCGATAACTTTCCTCAAGGGTGATCCGTGGATCCCATCCATGAAGAATAACGAGTTTCTTTCCAGACCCTCCGTGAAAGTAATGAGTCTTAACGCCGTCGACGGTGATGAAGTGAGACTGCATTTCTTATCGATTGTATAAAAAAAACGCAACTTGGGAAGGTGTGTTTATTCTCCGCCATACTCCCTTTAGTATTCACTTGATTCTTCGTTCTCAGTTGGTCATGATAGCAACTGAGAATTCTTTGTAGATTTAGTTAAATGGATATTGGGACACATGCTATAACGGGATTAGTGCTTTCAAGCTTTTTCGAAAGTCCAGAAGCAAAAGTGGCCTGTATCGTTGGCTCTGTTATTGCGGATATAGCTTTGGCTCCCATCTATCTGCCTATTTGCAGAAAAAAGAAAACCTGGCGTCCTTGGGTATATCTTGGAAGTGAACATCATGAATTGCCGTCAAAGAATTTAATGAAAATTTATCACACAGTTCACAGTCTCTTCTTTTTAGCGATATTGTTTGGAGTTTCTTGGGCTCTGAATAATTTAATTCTTATGGCTTTTTCTATTGGATATTTGTCTCACATTGTGTGGGATATTCCCACTCACACCAAAGAATGGGCTAGTAAACCGTTGTATCCATTTCATTCACTCACAATTGAAGGTATTGATAATTGGTGGAAGAATAGATATATGTTGGGGGGGATGCTTCTTATTTGGATACTTTTAGGCTCTCTTTATTTTATTCTTCCATGAAAAAAAATATTCCGAACATGCTTACGGTGCTCCGCTTGATTTTAACATTTGTAATCATTCTCCTTTTTATTTTTGATATTCCATTTCGATACTGGATTATTTTGGGATGTTTCTTTGTGGCGAGTTTTACAGATTTCTTGGATGGATTTCTCGCTCGAAAATGGAACGTTGTTTCTGATTTTGGAATCGTATTTGATTCCTTGTTTGATAAGATTTTAGTGCTGAGTGTTTTTTTACTTTTAATTCCTTATAACTTATTGCCGGTATGGATCTGGGTTCTCTTTTTAATACGAGAACTTTTTGTCGACGGAATAAAGAATTTTTGTCTCGGGGCAGGGCATCCAATTCCAGCAATAAAACTCGGGAAATGGAAATTCTTTTTTCAAATTATTATGATTCATCTGTGTTTATTGCTTCTCATCTTTCCAAATGATTTCTGGATGTGGAAGGCAATGTATCTTTTTGCAGGAATGTCGTTGTTGTTCTCATATGGGAGTGCAGTTGTGTATACGCATTCATTTTTTCATTTTTTGCAAAAAAAATAATGGATTCTTATTTATATATATTGTGGCTTTATCTTCCGGCTTTTGTCGCAAATTCTGTTCCTGTACTTGTGTCGAGGATCCCCGGTATTTGTCATTGGACACATCCTATTTGTGAAAAAATATTTGGAAAGAATAAAACATGGAGAGGGCTTTTGTGTGGTATCGGAATGGCAATGGTAGTGAGTGTATTGTTCGTTCCAGAATTTGAAAGCCTGGCTCAAAAACTTTTATGGGGATTCTTGCTAGGATTTGGAGCATTGGGGGGGGACTTGATAGAAAGTTTTATAAAACGAAGAATGGGATTGGCACCAGGGAAAGCACTTCCATTTTTTGATGGAGTGGATTACATGGTTGGAGCCATAGCATTAGGATTATTTCTCTTTATTCCAGATGTAGGGGCCATCATTTTCTTATTATTAGTAGGGCCAATCTTGAGTTTGTTGGCAAATATTATTGCGTATTTCTTAGGCCTTAAAAATGTTTGGTATTAAAAGTTTTAGAACCAAGTTGATTGGAAGGTTTATTCTTTCCCTTTTCGGAGTGGGTTTTATCCCATTTGCACCAGGGACTGCAGGGAGTCTGCTCTCTTTATTTTTGTTTTTTGAATTGGATAAGCTCTTGCCAGAAGACGTTGTTTCTCGGGGGCTTATTTTAGTTCTTTTGTTTGTGGTGATATTTTTTCTTGCTGCCTACTGGATTCGAATGTGTACTTCACAAGAAGATCATGATGAACAGTGGATTGTAATAGATGAATTTTTGGGAATGATGATCTCAGTAGCACCTCTTTTCTTTTTAAAAGGGGATTGGTATTGGTGGGTGATAGCCTTTGGGTTGTTCCGTTTTTTCGATATTTTAAAACCACTTGGTATTAAAAAGATTGATAGAGGTAAAAATTCCTTATCGGTTTTGTGGGATGATATTGTTGCCGGTATATATGCGGTGGTAGTTTTTGTAGTCTTATTTGTTGGTGTCCCTTTCCTTCTCTCATGAATAAAAATTTAAAGATCCTCCTCATAGGAGGAAATGGATTTATTGGCAAAACGCTTATAAAGACGCTTTCAGAAAAAGGGTATAAAAATCTTACGACAACATCTCGAGGCGAAACAAAACAGCGGAATCCGGATATCCCCAATATTCCTGCGGTTGATATTACAAAACCAGAAACGCTTGGAATACCCATTGCATCTGCTGATATTGTCATTAATTTGGCAGGATTTATATCATTTGCCCGGAAAGATCGTGAAAAACTTTTAATCGTAAACGGAGAAGGGGCACTGAATGTTCTTCGCGCCTGTGAGAAAAATAAAAATCTCCATCGTTTAATTCATATAAGTTCTACTTCTGCATTTGGTGTTTCTGCTAAAAATATTGATGAAACATTCCGTTTTGATTGGTCTGAAGATAACGGATTCGTTTATTCGTATTCAAAGTTCATAGCAAATGATGCGATAGATGATTCAATTGTTCCAACAAATATTATTTATCCTTCCGCCTCGTTTGGTTCTGGAAATAAAAATACACAAAAAATTTTAAAATATGCAAAAAATAAAAAGCGTTTATTCCTTCCCACCGGGGCTAACTCAATAATAGATGTGAGAGATTTAGCAGAGTCTATTGTTGTGGTATTAGAAAAGGCACCTTCAAAAGAAAATTATATTTCGTGTGGAGAATCCTTTCGGTTCTCTGATCTTTTTCGTATAACGTGCAATGCTTTGGGACAAAATACAAAGATAATAGTGTTCCCTCAGTGGTTCCAAAAGCCGATGCTAATATTAGCGAGACTGGTTGAAATCTTTGGTTCCCAAAAAATTGGATATGAACAAATGTATCTCAGTTTTCATTCGCTAAAATATTCAAATAAAAAATTAAAGAAATTGGGATACACCCCGAAATATCCAATATTTCAAACGTTGGAAGACATTCTTTCAGAAGACTCTACTCAATAAGTTCCATTTTAAACTGATCACGGAAGACTCTTTCTCTGAGAGAAGAAACATATTCTCCAGCAGATTGATTTTTGTTTGGCATTTCTGGTGCTCCAAAAATAAATTTCACCATGGTGAAAGGTTCATTAAAACCCTTCATGTGAACGGGAATAATAGGAGTTTTCGTGTACATTGATAAATGGTAGAGCCCTTTCTGAAAAGGATGAAGAGTGTTTCCAAATTGCTCACATCCTTCTGGAAAAATTAGAATACTATCTCCTTGGGAAATATATTTGGCAACTGATCGATTGAGTTTCTGTTTCATTTTTGCGTCATTCTTTTTGTGTGGCAAAACAATGTATTTATTTTGTTTGAGGATGAAAGAAAGCAATCTGATTTTTGGATACCGAGTAATGGAGTGTGCTTCGTTTTTTAAGTATTTATTAATAATATGCTCAAAGAAAAACATGTAATAATGTGGTTTATAGCCAAAACATTT
>Ga0222626_1001281_pt1 | contig 11347 bp, 9 predicted proteins | sample AntAcemetageno91_FD_179862 | JGI IMG/M metagenome (GOLD analysis project Ga0222626, IMG submission 179862) | Saline water microbial communities from Ace Lake, Antarctica - #91 | ecosystem: Environmental > Aquatic > Non-marine Saline and Alkaline > Saline | place: Antarctica: Ace Lake | collected...
ATACTGTTTGCCACATTGATACGATCGATTTGGCTCTTCAAAGAGGGTAAAGGGAAAAAGGACCTTTGGCTTACGACCTGGTTTTTCGGGTGCATAATCCCCTTTATATTCATAAGTTCCTTTGCCCGGTATATGACGCCACTTATCCCGGCTGCATCCATACTGTGCGCCAACTGGCTTGAAGAGGTCACGGGCAGATGGAAAACAGGTCTGCTGCGCTTCTCTATCTCATTATTAGCATTGGCCTCAGCATCTTTTTGTCTGTTCTTCATATGGTTTGGGCGCGGCGTTCCCATGGCAATCCTAACCCTTATGGTCGTGGGGCTGATGCTCTGGATCACATTTTCCAGAAAGGATATCAGAATAGTAGCAGCCTCTGTAGGAGTGCTCTTTTCTTTCATAATGGGCGGCCTTTATCCCTCCTTGGGGGTAAATGCCATGCCCTCTGACCTTGATGAAATTGTGGGCCAGAAACCGGTGGCTGCCTATAACAGCTCGCAACCCTCCATGCTCTCGATCCGCCTGAAACGGAGTGCAATCAGGATACGTTCCTTTGATAAGGATGCTCTTCGTACCTTGAGAAATCTTGACGGTTTTATCTTTGTGAGGGCATCCAATAGGAAAGGGTTTGAAGCCCTTGCTGACAAGTTAGGTATTTTTTATGAGAGGGTCGGCCAGTTCAAGACCTTTTACTCCCGCCAGGCCTGGATACGATTCGCCCGCAAAGATGCCACAGCCAAGGACTGGAAGGAGGCTGTAGAGAAACGATCCCTGGCTAACCTAAGGCCCACGATCTTGTACTATAGGGTGAAGCCCCATGGGTAACCCAATCTTAATCCTAATCATAATCATAATCGAATATCCCTAAAACAGACTGTAAAAGAGCATGATTAAGATTACGAGTATGATTATGAACTTGCGAACGTACTCTCGAATAATTGGATCAAGTGGCCGAAGTTGGAACCAGCCCCTAAAATTTCTAATTATGAGATGCGAAACTTAAGTTAAGTCACTAAAATGCCCACCCCACGCCAAAGACCCATGACTGGTCCCATTTATCTTTTCCGTCCGCCGGCTGATTGTCATAATCGTAGTTGAATTGAAAAGAGGCGAAAAGCTTCATCACCATCGGTATGCGAACCCCGGTACGGGTACGAACCGTCCAGTTGGTGCTGTCCTGGAAGCTATACAGAAAATCGTCGTGATGAAAGATCTGAAAAAACTTATCAAAAAACCACATGTCAAAGTCCAGGGCCCAGTAACCGGCAAAATAGTTCCGCTGGTCCTTACCACCCAAAAATTTCATTGGTTTGGTGTATTTTTCATAGCCATAGGCCGGCCCTATCTTGGCTGAGAGATTCTTCTGCTGCGACCTCCAGAATTGGTATCCGGGACCTGCCGCAACACTGCCCAAGAGATCCAAGTCCTTGAATTTGTCCATCTGTGCTGTGCCGTTGCCAAATACAAACCATTTATTGGTGAGGAAACGCTTATAGGTGGCGGAACCTAAGGCATTATCCTTGCTGAGTTTTTTTTTGGCCCACTCCTTGTGAAATTCCCCGTACAGCTTAACCTCGTGCGGCAATTTGGAAATCGTCGCGTTGGCGATCAAGTTGTATTTTTCGGTATTTGTGTTCCCGGTTTCCTTGCTGACACCTGCGGAGACGTTTCCATCGAATTCCCAGCCAGCTGGAGGCTTGGGTTGTTCCAGGGTCTTGACCTGGGCCATGGCGATGGGAACTGGCGGGGAGCCGTCCGCTGGTTGGAGAATCAGGGCGCCGTCCTTGGTAATCGTCATTTTGCCCATCAGCGTCTTTTCATTTCTCAGATAGGCCTCCAAAGGCTCTTTAGTAGTCAGACGGTCTATCTCATCCCATTTGATGGTGATTTCTCCGGCATAGGAGGTCTTGAATACCAGTTTGCCTAAGGACATGGAAATCACACTCCCCTGCAGACGATCACCGTTTTTCATGAGCAGCTCGTCAGCGTTGGCAGCGCTTACAAAAAGGCTGATCAGGAGGCCGGCAAACATGCCGCTTTTGAGGCAAGTCCTCATCAATCTATTAGAGCCACGCTGGTGAGATTTTTCGTTGAATCGATTTGGAAGCTTTTTCATGGTGTCAGTTCCTCCTTTTGAGGCAAAGCTGAAGAGGTTTTTTAGAGAAGAACTATAGGCGAGTGACAGATACGTGTCAATGCTAAACGCCACAGGTGTCAATGCTTGCCCAATCCTTGACACAAGGGAGAAATTCATACATACTCCCTCCATCAATCATAACCCAAATAGGTAGACGAAACCTGAGATATCCCGCAGATACGTTCAAGTTAGATCACAGATCAGTGCTTGACACCCATCCATGAGGAGATGCCTTATGTCCGACACAACTGAAAAAATAGACGATTCCTCTGTGCCGCACAGGTGGCATTTTGTGAGGTTGGGCGGGTTTGATCAAGTAAGGCTTGAGACGGGAGCTGACCTGTTAGCCTTAGACCAGCTTGATCAAAAATTGTGGGCAGCACTGAGCTGCCCAACCCAGGGCCTTGAGTTCGACGAGAAAACCCTCGATCTGATCGATACGGACGGGGACGGGCGGATCCGGGTGCCTGACATCATTGCTGCGGCGAAGTGGGCCGGATCCCTTCTCAAGAACCCGGACGACCTTATCAAGGACGTAAGCGCACTACCCCTCTCGGAAATCGATGACAGCACTCCTGAGGGCCAGGAACTCCTTTCCTCAGCCAAACAGATCCTCAAGAACCTCGGTAAATCAGATGCGAGCGAAATCATCGCGGACGACACGGCAGATACGGTAAAGATTTTTTCAGAAACCAGGTTCAATGGGGACGGAATTATCCCTGCTGATTCGGCTGACGATGAGGCCATAGGGGAAGTTATCGTGGATATTATAGCCTGTTTTGGATCGGAGGAGGACCGTAGCGGGCTTCCGGGGGTCTCGCAGGAAAAGGTCGACAAGTTCTTTGCCGAAGCTCAAACTTACTCTGATTGGTGGAAAAAGGCTGAAGACGATGCGGACAGCGTCCTCTCCTACGGCGATACAACCGATGAGGTCGTGGCAATCTTTCAGGCCGTCAAGGCCAAAGTGGATGATTACTTTACCCGCTGCCGCCTCGTCGAATTTGACCCCGGCGCGGCCGTATCCCTGAATCCGGCCAAGGACGCGTATGAGGCCTTAGCCCTTAAAGACATCTCAACTTCAGCGGAAGAAATTGCCGTCTTCCCATTAGCCGGCATTGAGGCCGGTAAACCCCTGCCGATGAAGGAGGGAATCAATCCCGCCTGGGCCGGACCTGTTAAACAATTTTTCTCGGAGATCGTGAAGCCGGTATTTGGAAATAAGGACAGCCTGAGCGCCGCCGAGTGGGAGAGCCTGAGCGCTAAATTCTATGCCTACGAAGCCTGGCTCAGCTCAAAGGAGGAGACTGCCGTAGAGCAGCTTGGTCTCAAGCGAGTCAGGGATCTTCTATCCAACGACAGCAGAGAGACTATTACCGCGCTGATCGAAAAGGATAAGGCATTGGCTCCGGAGGCAAATGCTATTTCCTCGGTTGACAGGTTAATTCGCTATTACCGCGATCTTCACACTATTCTAAACAACTTCGTTTCGTTCCGTGACTTCTACACACCCGAAGCTAAGGCCGTTTTTCAGGCCGGAACCCTCTATTTAGACTCCCGTAGCTGCGAGCTGTGTGTCAAGGTTAATGACGTGGGCAAACACAGCGGCTTAGCACAGTTGAGTCGCACCTATATCGCTTACTGTGACTGTACTTGCAAGGAAACCGATAAGAAGCTAAGCATAGCCGCCGCTTTCACCAACGGCAATGCGGATAACCTCAGGGTCGGCCGCAACGGGGTCTTTTACGACCGTGAGGGTCGGGACTGGGACGCCACCATTGTCAAGATTGTCGAGCATCCAATCAGTGTCCGACAGGCTTTCTGGGCTCCCTACAAACGAGTAGCCCGGATGATCTCCGAACAAATCGCTAAGATGTCCGCGGCCCGTGAAAAGGAGATTCAAACCAAGGCTGCCAAAGTCGTCTCCGAAACCCCCAAAAAGGCCGGGGCCGGCCAGGGCTCTCCTAAGCAGGCCTTTGACATCGCCAAGTTTGCCGGGATATTCGCTGCCATCGGTCTCGCCATCGGCGCCCTTGGAACGGCGATTGCTTCAGTGGTTACAGGCTTCATGGAACTCGTATGGTGGAAAATGCCGCTCGCAACCCTTGGACTCCTATTAGTTATCTCGGGCCCCTCCATGATTGTCGCCTACCTAAAACTCCGCAAGCGCAATCTGGGTCCCATCCTCGATGCTAACGGATGGGCAGTGAACACACGTGCCATGATTAATATCCCGTTTGGCGCATCTTTAACACGCACGGCAACTCTGCCTCCTGGTTCCCATCAAACCTTGAAAGATCCCTTCGCCAAGAAGAAGCTATGGAAATTATACGTCCTGCTGATAGGATTCCTTATTGCCGCCGGGGTGCTCTTTTATAAGGGTTATCTTCAGGAGTGGTGGAAGCAGTTTGTTGCCGAGGAAAAAACCGTCCAGGTAATGGAGGGATCAGCACCTACCCAGAAACCGGCCCAGCCGGCCTCTTCCAAGAAATAGCGCGGGCCACTAATTATCTCATTTGTGGATGAACACTATTCGTCATTTCTGTAGCGTACGCTCAGTAACGGGACCGGACAGCGTCGAAACATCTTTTCAGCAGTCGTTCCAAAGAGCACATTCGCAAGATTGGTACGGCCCTTTGCACCCATCACGACCAGATCGATCCCCTCGTCCTTTACCGCTTGCACCAATTCAATGAATGGGATTCCAATACGGAATACAGTTTTTATAGTAAGATCGGGTTTGGAAGTTTGATCCCACAACTCGTTGATAAGCCGGGACCGCTCCTCCTTTTGCTTCTCCACATACTTCTCGACAGATATGCCTGTCGTAATGTTCTCAACTTTCGCAATAGCATCAACATCCCTCTGATTGATGACGTTAACCGCGATCAATTCCGCTCCCAATTGGGTGGCCAGATCAGCTGCATACTCCATGGTCGCTGCCGAATAGTCAGAAAGATCAATAGCTGCCAAGATTTTATTGATTTTGCCCATTATTTCCTCCTTGTTTTAACCTCAGGGTTACGGTTGTGGGTCTATTTAACACACCGCAAGAATTAATTCCAGCCCGTTACGATTGCGTGAGAAATAAGAGAAACTGCCCCTTTACTATTATTCTATTTCTTGATAAATAAAGATTGACAAACTCGTAAAAAGTCAGAAATAACCCGTTTTCGTCATTCCCGCGAACGCGGGAATCCAGGGGAATCAACCACTTATGGACTCCCGCTCCCCGATCGGAGTCGAGGACAAGCTTCGCGGGAGTGACGGCTTTAGAGACTTTTTACAAAACCATCAAGATTTAACATTATAATTCATTTTTCAAATATCCCTGCCCGGAAATTGAATAGCCCGGGGACCGATTATAACCACAAAGAAAGAGAGGATAACATAATGGCATCAAAAGAAAAAGCGGCAAGATTAGAGCAGAGGGCCCATTGGGAGGAAAAGTTAAACCAGCGACTGTCCCTGCTAACTGACAAGGGAGCTGAGTCTAAGAAGATTGCCAAAGATACCACTGTGAGGAAGTTGCGCGCCAAAGTGAGAGAAACAGACAAAAGGTTGAAGGCAATCGAAGAAAAAGAAAAAAAATTAGAAGAGATGGCTAAGGTCAAGGCTGAAAAATTGGCAGCCCCTAAAAAAGAGAAAAAAGGGAAAATATTGGAAGAAAAGCCTGACAAGAGCAAGCGACAGCAGAAGAAAAAGAAGAAAAAGGAGAGTAAGGAGAGTAAGGAGAGTAAGGAGAGTAAGGATAAAGACTAAGATTTTTTAAAATCTAACCTTGATACGCCCGTAAAAAGTCGGAATTGATCCGTTTTTGTCATTCCCGCGAAGCTTGTCCTCGACCTGATCGGGGAGCGGGAATCCAGGAAACTCAACCACTTGTGGACTCCCGCTCCCCGATCGGAGTCGAGGACAAACTTCGCGGGAGTGACGACCTTGCAGACTTTTTACGAGGCCATCAACCTTCGAATCCCGCTGTAAGCGGGAAACCCGTGAACCCATCAACGGTTACAGACAGCGATTCCGGGCTGAATTTCAACTTCTTGAACAGCTTTTCCTGGACCTCTTCGCAAAGAGAAAAATTCCTCTTAATGGCCTGGGATAGCTGCTCCTGGTTTCTGCCATATCGCCCGAGGATATAGGCGAGACGTTCATCTAAATTCACAATTTTATCATGATTTACCCTCTTGTCGGAATAATATACGATCTCCTTTTCCGAGTAGTCGCCGTTCAGGGTATAGCTTCGCAACCTGACATGCTCCGCAACAATGGGGGCGATTTCGTCGAGATGATTTTCTAAACAGATCTGCCTCCCTATTTCAGAATGGTCCTGGCCCGATTTCAGAGAAGCTGTTTTGCCGATGTCGTGCATGAGGGCCGCGGCAATGGCCATTTCAACCGATATATCGACTTCCGCTTCTCTGAGGCCCTGAGCTATAAGACAGGTCACCCTTGCTACTACCACTGAATGGGCCTTGATATTTTCAAGCATATGGTATTTATCCATAAGATCAAAGCATTCTTGAATTGATGGGATCATTTTTATCTCCTCTGCCCAAGGCCCCAAACCTATACCAGCAATTTGATCGCCGTTCAACTTAAAAGCTGTAGTATTAAGGATGATGCCCCTGTAAAAAGTCTCCAGGGCCGTCACTCCCGCGAACGCGGGAGTCCAGGGCCGCCGGGGATGATTTCCCTGGATTCCCGCTCCCCGATCAGGTCGAGGACAAGCTTCGCGGGAATGACGAAAACGGGTCATGTCTGACTTTTTACTAGTTTGTCAAGGATGGCTGGGACAAGGAAGTTTTTCAGCAATTTGCAGTGTTGACAAACAGAGCTGTTTTTCATATTTTGTAACTGCTCATTCTAACGTGAACGGTTACCCCTGACGAAAGGAGTAAGGCCATTTCTGATTTTTCACAAAATAGCAGTCAAATAACCTCGTTTCACATCCTCCGCAAAGACCGGAAGCACCTGAAGTCCCAGCTCAGACTCCATTCCAAGTGGAAAAAAACGGTTTTGGTTATCCCGTTGCTGGCCAGTGAGTATACCGACCCTGCAAATCTTCCAGTATTCAGGAACATCCTCAAGCAGTTAAAGGATGTGACCTATGTTTCAACGATTATCTTTGGCCTGGATAAAGCCAGTGAGCAAGAAGCCTTCGCGTTGAGGGATCTGATAAGGGCATCGAATATAAAAAACCACCTTATTCAGTGGAACGACGGCCCAGGTTTCAGTGGTATATATAATACACTCAATGAGGCGGGATTCAATATGAGCGAGCCTGGCAAGGGAAAGAATATGTTCCTGAGTTTCGGGATTGCCATTGCATTGGGCGCTGAATCTATCGGTCTGATCGATGCAGATATCCGGACTTTTAGACGAATTCAATTAGACCGGCTCTTTTACCCTGTTGTCGTCCTGAACTACGATTTCTCAAAGGCGTACTATTCCCGCATCAAGGATAATAGACTGTATGGGCGGGTAAAACGACTCCTCCTTGATCCACTTCTCCTTGCGCTAAAGAGAAAATTTACTGAAAACAAAGATCAAAAGATGTTGAACCTGATTCAGTTTCTTTTAGGCTTTAACTATCAGCTCTCTGGAGAAGTGGCATTCCACGTAGACCTCTTAAAAAGGATGCGTTTTGCAACCAACTGGGGTGTGGAGATATTCACCCTGATTGAAGTTTACCGCAAGGCCTCGTCTTCTGCTCAAGTCATGTTTTCTAAAGAACCTTTTGACCACAAGCATCAGGATGCCTCACCGGAAGATCGCACTAAAGGCCTCAACCGGATGGCTATCGATATTGTTACAACGCTGATGAACGCCCTTATCATCGAAGAGGGCCTTGAGATCTCTGATACGTTTTTTAGAGACCTGACCGTTATCTACCAGGCCGTAGCTGAGGAGCAGGTAAAGAAATACTCGGATGAGTCAGGTTTCAGCAATCTCGACTATGATAGGGACTGGGAGGAATACTTAGTCAAAGAGGTCTTCAGGGATTCCATCCTCCAGGCCGGTGAAATGCTTACCTCGCCATACAGGATGACAGAAAAGTTCTTGAGGTTTGTCAACACCCATCCTGAATTCAAACCCTTCATGGAGAACGGGCTTGCTGAAACCATCCTTGAGGTTGAGCGGAACGTAGAACAGAAGTTGTTCGAAACACCCCAGACCGTCTCATGGGAGAGGGTATCCAACAAGTTGCCCCGGATTTTTTATGATTTGATTGAAGTAGTTGAAATGGAAAAAAGACGTTTTTCCTAAACCTTGAACAGCAGTATCTGATGATGAGTCCCCCATTTTTTCTTGTTTTTACCGATTTAGACGGTACTCTGCTGGATCATAATACCTATGGATGGAAAGAGGCCATCCCTGCACTCGAACTATGCAGAACAAGAGGTGTGCCCGTAATCCTTGTCTCCAGCAAGACCAGGACCGAAATGGCTCTCCTTCGCCGCAGGTTGTCGATTTCCGCACCCTTTATTTCTGAGAACGGGGGCGGAGTATTCTTCCTCAAAGAGACCTTTAACGACCCTCCCTCCGGATCATCTCCTGCTGACATGCCGGGCTTTTCTCCGGAGAATTCTACAGGGTTTTCGGCCTGGAGAGAAAAAGGCCTATGGATATTGTCTCTTGGAGTTTCTTACCCTCTTTTGATAAAAGCGTTTCAAGAAATCCGTAATGAATTAAGGTGGAAAATGAAAGGCTTTTCAGATATGGGGGTTGAAGAGATATCGCGCCTGACAGGTCTCGATAAAGATGGGGTGCAGTTGGCCACAATGCGAGAATATGACGAACCATTCATTATCGAAGGCGAGGGACCCACGGACCTTGCCCCTCTTAAGCGTGCCGCAGAGCAAAGGGGCCTCTTGATCACATCAGGAGGACGGTTTTATCATCTCCAAGGAAAAAATGACAAGGGAAAGGGAATGGAGCTGATTACTGAATGCTATCAAGAGTATCATAAAGAGGTCTTAACGATCGCACTTGGAGATAGCCCAAACGATTTTGGCATGCTTGAGCGAGCGGATTTTCCCGTGTTGATCCGTTCACGACGCAGTTTTCCGGATCTGAAAAAAAGAATACCGAGGCTGAGAATCACTGATGATATCGGTCCAAAAGGCTGGAATTCAGCCGTAATGAATATTTTGAGCAGGAATTAGGAGAATATCAATGCCCGAGAGTTTTGAAAACGAGGTTAACCCGGAAAAGATCAAAAAGGCTGAGGTGGTGGTATGCATACCCTCTTATAAAGAGGCCGACTCTATCAGCTACCCGGTTATACAGGCCGATAAGGGATTAGATAAATATTTCCAGGAGAACGACTCCGTTATTATTAATTGTGATAATAACTCTCCTGATGACACAAAGCAGGTCTTTCTTGATACTCCGACTAAGGCGCCAAAGATCTATCTTTCTACCGATCCCGGTGTAAAAGGAAAAGGGAACAATTTCAGGAACCTCTTCCAAAAGGTGGTTGATCTGGAGGCAAAGGCGGTGGTAGTGGTTGATGCGGACCTGAAGAGCATCACACCCGAATGGATTAAGCACTTAGGCGAGCCTCTGTTTGAGGGATTTTCCTATGTGGCGCCACTTTATGTAAGGCACAAATATGACGGGACCATTACGAACGGAATCGCCTATCCCATGACAAGGGCCTTGTACGGAAGAAGGGTCCGACAGCCGATTGGCGGAGACTTCGGCTTCAGCGGTAACTTGGCCGATGTATATCTGAAGAGCAAGACATGGAGCGAGGCGGTGGCCAATTTCGGGATTGATATCTGGATGACCACCCTCGCTATCAACCAGAAGGTCCAGATATGCCAGGCGTTTATGGGACGGCCCAAGATTCATCGCACCAAGGATCCGGGGGGCGATTTGGGGCCCATGTTCAGACAGGTAGTCGGCACCATCTTTGCACTGATGAAAGAGTTTGAATCGTTCTGGACCAAGGTCAAATACAGTCGTCCCACGGCCATATACGGGTTTGGCCTTGGTGAAGTGGAAATGCCTCCCAAGGTTGATGTGGACACAGACAATTTACTTCAGCAGTTTCACACCGGATTTGATAAATTCAGCCATATATGGAAAGAGATCCTCACTGCAGATGTTTACAGGAAACTCCATGAGATCAAAGGATTGAAGGAGATGGAATTCAATTTTCCCACCGATCTCTGGGCCCGGCTCCTGTTTGATACCGCTGTTTCATACGGAGACGTAAGCGTTGAACCGGACGAGATCATGGATTCCCTGATTCCCCTCTATTTCGGAAGGACCCTCTCTTTTGTGAAAAGGACAAAAAAAATGTCCATCAAACAGGCCGAAGACGCCATCGAAAATGATTGCGAGACCTTTGAAATGACAAAGCCGTATCTCCTTCAGCGCTGGAAGAAGAGATCGTAGGGCCAAATAATGGGACTCATCTTCGACGAAAATAGTGCCGGGTTCTATGAAACATGGCGCCGGTCATCGCAGAGCCGGGCCATAGAGAGGTCGATGGAACAGTTAGTCCTCTCTCTTATCGATCCCGAGCCGGGAGAAAGAGTCCTCGATATCGGCTGCGGCACCGGAAATCACCTTCTCATGTTCAACAAGTTAGGCCTTAACGTCAGCGGGGTAGACGCTTCACCACACATGGTACAAGAGGCAAAGTCCAGGTTAGGACACCGCTCTACTATCAAGGAGGGAATGGCAGAAGACCTTCCCTTTGATGATAATGAATTTGATTTGGCCGTCCTTGTCAATACTTTAGAATTTTTGGACAAGCCCCTGTTAGCCTTGCGAGAGGCAGGACGAGTGGCCAACAGAAAGGTGTTCATAGGCGTCTTAAACAGTCTTTCCTGGAACGGCATTTTGAAAAGGATCCAGGGCTATTTCGGCGATCCCCTTTTTGGACAGACCACGTTCTACAACCTCTGGCAAATCAAATCCCTCCTACAATTGGCCTATGGCAATGTACCCATTTCCTGGCAATGCATAAAGATAGTCCCTTCATTTGTTGAAGAATCAATCCCTTTGGGAAAGGAATTCTTAGGCCGTAAGCACTCTCCCTTTGGTTTTTTCTTAGGACTTGCGGCCACTATGGTCTACAGGGTCAAAACGAATAACCTCCCCCTTAAAGTAAAGCTCAAGACAGCAAGCCAGTCACTGATCGCAGCAAGGACATTGAAAGAGCTGAACCGGAATAAGGAATGATGGCCATGT
>Ga0222626_1001289_pt1 | contig 11312 bp, 29 predicted proteins | sample AntAcemetageno91_FD_179862 | JGI IMG/M metagenome (GOLD analysis project Ga0222626, IMG submission 179862) | Saline water microbial communities from Ace Lake, Antarctica - #91 | ecosystem: Environmental > Aquatic > Non-marine Saline and Alkaline > Saline | place: Antarctica: Ace Lake | collected...
CATCGGGGATAACATCTGGGAGAACATCGGGGCTAACATCAGGGATAACATCAGGGCTAACATCAGGGCTAACATCGGGGAGAACATCGGGGAGAACATCGGGGCTAACATCGGGGATAACATCAGGGATAACATCTGGGATAACATCTGGGATAACATCGGGGAGAACATCGGGGCTAACATCAGGGATAACATCAATAATACCAAATTAGAAAACATTGAAACATATTCGTGGTGTCAGCACGATATCAACTGGATAGCTTATCACAAATATTTTGAAAAGTATGGATTATTGCCATACGATGAAAACTTCAAGATATTTGATATCTGGTATGACTTAGCTTGTTCTTGTGGGTGGTGCTATACATTCAAGAACATAGTGTTTGTATGTGAAAAACCAAATAAACTAGAATTAAATGAAAGGGGGCAATTACATAAAGACGGAGGAATGGCTTTAGAATATTCCGATGGGTATGGGCTGCATATGCTTAACGGAATAGCTGTTCCAAAATATCTAGCCGAAACATCGTCGGAGCTATTAGATATTGAATTTTTTAAGAAAGAACAGAACGCAGACGTTAAAACAGAGTTTGTACGCAAGTATGGTGTGGATAGATTACTTACACTAGGAAATAAAATAGACGATTGGAAAAATTACAATCAAGAATGGTGGAAAAAATCAGAATATGAGTTATGGGATTTGGGGAGCTTATTTAACTTGGACCACGCCTATCATTTGCGTATGAAAAATCTCAGCGTTGATGGAGTTTTCCACGTTGAAGCAGTAAGTCCTCAAAGTGATACTTTACCAAAAGCGATTCAGTATAGACTAAAAGGCAAGAACGATACATTAACCAACATTAAATAGGAGGTGAAAATGGTACTACACGGCGAAGTTTCCTTAAGAAAAGTAAATAGTATTCCAAAATCAGCAAAAAAAGTTACGATAAAAGGTCAGTATCATATTATAGCTGAGTCAGAAGTTTCAGGCAATCATCATGTTATAGACATTAAAGATGGAGTGGAATTTTACGAGCAAGATGGAGTTCTGTATCTAAAAAATGATGTAGAAACAGATGTTAGATGTGTCGTTAAAGAACGCCATGACAACATTACGTTAAGTCCTGGAATTTGGGAAGTAGATAAACAACAGGAATATGATTATTACACAGAGAGTCATAAAAACGTAGCTGATTAAGGAGGAGTGAGGATATGAAAGAATGTAAATGTGGATTTAAGTTTGCAGGACCAGGAGAGTTTAGAAATTGTGAAGCGTTTATCACTCAAGAAGGAAAAGGTGGGGTTACCTGCCCTGATTGTGGTAAGCATTATGTTGATGGACAAGAAATCATTTTAACTAAGGAGTGAGGATATGGGAGATAAATATAAAAGAAAGGAGGTGATAATAATGGAGAAATCATTAGATATTTCAGAGGTAAAAGGAGCAAGATCTAATATAGAAGATTTAAAAGTTTATGGAGATGGCGATACTTTTAGACTTTTATGTAAGGCAAGTTCTCAAGCTGAAGGGTGGATGAAATCTACAAAAGTTTGCAATGTTGGAAATAATTGTATAGTACAAGTTACTACACAACAAAGAAATGTAGATGGTAGTTATGCAGTTGCAGAAGCATTAACTTATGTTCCAAATGCAAATATTGTTATCGAACAGAATCCTAGAGCAATATTACCTAGATAAAGAACAGGCTTTAGGGTGAAGTCGTGTATGGCAAGTTAAGCTAGCTTGCAAACCCTATTTAACTAAGGAGTGAGGATATGAAAACACCTAAAGTTATATATATGAATAAAAGATTCCCTGATAAAGAAATACCAAGACAATACAAGTATAATTCAGACACCATTATTTATAATATAGGAAAATTAGCAGATAAGTTATATCCGATTATGACTGAGCTTGGAGATAATGTTGAGATTAAATCAGATAAATGCTTGGTAATAATAAAGAAGCTTAAGGAAGATAAGGAGTGAGGATATGCGAAGACCTGAGAAGAAAGATGAATTTTATTATTATGAAGGCTACAACTTGCCTACTGTTGAGGAGCTAGAGGAGATAATGACAGAAGCAACCGAGAAACATTACAAACAAGTTAATAATGATTGGGATATAGAATTTGCTCAAGTTTCAGCCAAAGCCATACATAAACGATTGAGAGGAGAATCTTGAAACGACCTGAGAAGAAAGAATATTATACGGATTGTTCATTGTCTCCTATGGATGCTGATGAATGGAAAGCAATTGGCTACAACCAAGCAATAGATGATATGGATAAGTGGATAGATTTCCAGAATGTAAGTGAACCAGAGGAGGAGAAAGGAGAAGCTAAATGAGCAATAAGTTTTGGGTGTGTTGGATCCCCGGCAGAGGAGTTCCAACTAGATGTCAAGATGAGAAAGCAAGGGCTATTGAAGAAGCTGAAAGATTGGCTAAGAAAGAGGGTGTTCGATGTCATGTCCTTGAGCTAGTAGGTTATGTTGATAAACCAGAGATTCCTTACAAATATACGGAGGTATGATGAAAAAGCTATTATTAGTATTAATTATGATGTTCATTTGCACAACAGCTAGTGCAGATAATTTCACACAGTTAGACAAGGAAGCGGTAACCATAACAAAGCCTTTCCTTAAAATGTTAACAGATGTTTGGAAAGAGAGTGGATATACTATCGTATCTACTGGTGCTAGATCGATAACAATAACTGAAACTGATGATATTGTGTATTTAGCTTATGTAGAAACCTCAGAGGGTTTTTATTGGTATGAATTTACGATCAAGTCAGTCAATGGTAATAAGGGATTATGTACTAAATACGGGATAGGAGACAAGGAATGAACATAGCTTTTGATGCAAGGTTAAACGGATGAATAATCAAGTTAGTAGAAAAGAGTGGAACGAAGGAGGTAAAGAGTGTTAGTGAACATATTAATATCTGTATTTTTGTTTATAGCAATCAACATTCTATGGCAGTTGGGTGGACAGATTAACAAGGCTGCCAGAAGGTATGGTATCCCGATTACTGCAGGACTAGCTATTTTGTTCGTAAAGATTAAAGAGAAAAGACCTTTAAAGGAGAAGCTTGCTCTGATCTGTCTATTGCCTGCCATTGGAATACTGTCTATGGGGTATGGGCAGGACAGTTGGTTGAGGAAGGTGTGTGGTGGATCCGACACACTAACTAGGATAGTCTATGCGATATTACTCAGCATACCGATCTTAGCTGTCTATCTGATTGCTGGATACTCCTTGATCTTTTGGGGCGTTGGGTTAATCCTCCTGGTTGGGGCGTTTCAGGTGAGGGCAGGTGTGTGGTTCAAGTGGTTAGGTGGTAAAGACTGGTTAATTGAGGATACTTTTAGAGCCAGTGCTTTTGCTATAAATATGATCTTCCTGTTGTGGTTGAAAGCGTGGTTGATATGAGCCATTGTAAGCACAAGTGGGAAACACCGGAAGCATATTCTTATTTTAAAGACCCTATGATCAAATGCACAATCTGTGGGAAAACATCTTTTCCTAATAAGACTGCTAACGCAAAAGCTAGGCTTGGTCTTGGAGGGAAAGTCACAAACAAGAAAGCTTTAACAGGCTTTGGTAAGTGTAAGGCTGATCTATCGTATTCAACGGTAGAACATAACAAACAATATCATAATCATAAAAGGAGCTAACCATGGGATTATTCAACAAAAAGGACAAAGACCAAGATTTTGTAGCAAAAGAGGAACTAAAGGATCTAAAGTCTAAGACTAAGGCATTAGTTAAAGAAAGACGAGAGCTTAAAGAGGAGCTTGAGGATCTAAAACTTAAGAAACGATTAGAGGGAGAAGAAATCAAACATATGTCTCGCTTAAATGAGGAGCGTATGAAACAAGAAGTTGAGGGAGAAAAGTTAGCTGTTAAGAAGAAATACCAAGATGATATAAATGACTTTAAAGAGGAACAGCGTGTTCAGCTTGTTGATTCTCTTAAAGAGTTCCATGTTAAGATGGAGAAACGCTTCACAAATGAGCTTGATTCCTTTAAGGAGATGTTTAAGGTTATTACAGACAGACTTCCTAACGTTAATTATGACATTAGTCGCCATGAGGGATCACCTAAGTTTCTCAGTGGAAAGAAAGGGTAATAATGGCTACTACTGATAGTAGTGGGTATGGAGGCTTGAGTGATGGTTTAGAACAGTACCAGAGGCTACTACAACAACAGCAAGCATATATCTATGGAAACTCGACAGGTAGTGGTTCTGGAATGTATGGACTAAGTGGTGGTGGCCACGCTTCAACAGCAACGGGCCACACATGGTATGGAACCAGTTATCCTGAGATGATGGAGAAGATGGCTCAATCCCCTAGTGTCGTTACAAGAAAGGTTATTAAGTTCTTTCGTGTTAACGAGATAGTCGAGGTCTATGAAGATATGTTAAATGATAATAAGCTTACTGATCCGATCGATGAGCTCAGAATTAAAGTAGCTCGTTGGCTTAATCCTAAGAGTAAGTATAACTTTGCTTAATACGGGGTGTAAGGCGAGTTTGGAGACTTAAATGGATTCCTATATAAACGGATGGCTCTTTACAGCACACTCACCCAATTTATTAAGGAGAAATATGAAAAGAAAGAAGATACCAGAGAATAAGAAGTTGCAGAAAGAGTGTGAGCTCCTATGGAAAGAGATAATCAAGCTAAGAGATGGTAATACCTGTTTGGTTAGAAAACTATTCCCGGAGATAGCACTAGGCCATACTGATGTTTACCAAGCAGACCACTGCTTTACGCGCGGGAACAAGCATTTGTTTCTTAATCCTGCAAACGGAACAATGGTATGCTCTGCCTGTAATATGGCTAAGCATTATGATATTAAGTCAGTAAAGAGGGCTGTGGACTATATTGTGAGGAAAAGAGAGGGCAAGGCAAAGTGGAACGATATGTTGCAGATCGATATGGGTATGTCTGCAAATGTTAATTGGGGTAAGGTATGGTGGCTAGAAGATCAGAGAGATAGTCTAACCAAGATTCGTAATAAGTATCTTAGGTTAAAGAAGAATAAAACTCTTTAACCCAACTCTGTGCGTAGTCTATCCAATCTTGTGGCTCTAGTTCTGCTATCCAATCTTGTTCGGCATCAACGGATTCATCATCGAGTCCGTTGTATCGCTTAAAGAACTGTTCTGTTAGATATTCCTCAAATGTTTTCATTTGTTTTTTGTTCATCTTCTATTCTCCTTTCGTTTATGCCACAACTTCTAATCTCTGATATTTTAGTATGCAACGCACCACATATCCATTCTGTGTTAAGGTATGGACACTCCTCGCATCTATCTCTAACGTGGTCTATCCATTGGTCGTATGATTTATCACTCATAATTCTTCTCCTCTGCGTTTGGCTCTTGGGTAGCCTTGTTTATCTCTCATTCTTGAATAGTAAATATCCCTAGTTAAAGTTTCATAGTATATTTGATCAACAAACGCTATGTCGTTTAACCTCTCTCCGTAACGATTTGTTTGTTTTAGTGGTCGTATGTTTTTCATCATAGAATTAGGGGAAATAGCCGAAACTACTTCCCCCACCTTTTCTGTTAGACTTCTCCAATCATTCTTGAAACTCTACGTTTTTTAGCTCTACTGCTACTTCTTCTTATTGTTTTATCTTTGATCTCCGGCTTTCCTTTAACTCCACTCATTCCATTAAACTTGAATATCTTACGATCTGACCTTATTAGTTCAGCTAGTTTATTCATACTATTAGTCCTAGAATAAGAAGTATCAATGTTAAAAGAACTATTATTGTTATCATCATCTTTTTTCCTTTCGTAGCTTGTTCATTTCAACCTCTAGTCTATCAATGAACTTAAGTATGTTGCTTGTTAGGAACAACATTATTTTTGCTAGTATTCTCATTATGAACCACCTAGTAACATTGACATAGCAATAATTCCACCGATTATAAAAGTTATAACATAAAAAACTATCAGCATATACCTGTCCTTTCGTATTCGCTATAAGATTGGATAACTTCTTCCCAATTAGTGATGCAGATTTGTGCATCTCTGCTCATAGACTTTAGCTTTAACTTTCCGTCTAAGTGCTTTGAACATTCCTCAACAATACTGTTGTATAGGTATAGATCGGCACATTCATAATTAGCAAAGGTTTGCTTGGTTTCATCATCATAATCCAAACCATCTTCGCTATATCCAACATAGTCTTTGATAATAGTATCAAGTTCTTTGTAAATGTTCATCTTTATCCTCTCTTTGATTTCTTTAGTTCAACTGCTATGCCTGATCTTAGAATACTGATAATGGTCTTTCCTTTCTTCCTTAGTAGGTCAATACTTTTCTTGTCCTCTGGTTTAAGCCTTAGGTTTATTGCGTAACTTTCTTGTTGTGTCATTGTGTTCCTTTCTTTAAACTTCTTCTATGGCACTCATTATGCCTATTTCGTCTAGTCGTTCTCTTTCCTTTGCTCTAACTTGAGCATTGGCTATTACCATAGTAGGTGCAACCTCTGGCTTGTCTATTCTAGTCCTTGCTAGTGAAAGCAATAGTCTAAAGTGTCCACCATTAACCCTTTGAGGAAACATAAAGCCATTGTAAGTCGTTCCATAAGGATTAAAGCGATAAACACCGATCTGCTTTGTTTCCATAAGATAATCATATATTTTCAAGCAACTATCTGAATTATCCTCTGAAAAGATATTGTAGGTTTCTTCTACTAGCCAATTCATAAGAACATCTTGAGCAACTAGCTTGACAAACCAAATACCTTTGTTTGTGTCTTTCTTTGCTATCATACCACTACTCAAGTCCGTAATAACCTTAGAAACTTGCTCTTTTGGTATAGGTGTTTGAGTGGTATCTGCTACCCACTTGCCTTTAGCGTCTGTGATCGCAGGGAAATACTGCAATTCCCCATTAACATAACCGATCTTCTTTCCAACACACCTCGTTCCCTGTATGCTCTGATACATCTCCTCATACCTAGAAGATAGTATTTTCTTTCCGTCAAGTCTGTGGCTCTTAGTATGTATTTCTGTGTCAAACTTGTCGCACTTAAAGATCAAGTGCAAGTCCTTTGTTGTTGTCTTTTTGTTAGTGGCTAAGATGTTCTCAACCGATATTCCTATGTCTTTGTCCATAGTTTTGTCCTTTCTTTAGAAACAATTCTCTAATGTTCTATACATTTGTCCATGTGTTGCTTGTGCTAGTCTGACTACTCTATCAGTAGCCAATGAGGATATTGCTCTTTTAAGAGTGCTATAATCCACTTTGTCTAGTAAACTTGCTAGTGCTAATTCTTGATTTTCTTCTGTTCCTTTAACTTCAATCTCTATCTTTCTTATTGTGTTTGGTAACATAATTGCCCTTTCTTAATCGCCTTGTTGAATATTTAGTTCGCTATTAGGTTCGCAAACTCTCTTAACTCTAGGGTGTCTTAGCTTGTCGCTTGGCTTAATAACCCCATTGTGTTTCAATTCCAATATAATATCAGAATTGAGTAGGTAGTTCTCGCTATCCTCTCCAATAATCCATTGATCTATCCCCCTTTCTTGTTTCTCTTTGTTTAACATCTCTAAGACTATCCCCCAACCATTCAAGCTAACTGAACACCATATATGATTATCAGTTCCCATAGTGGCAGTAGGAATAGTTTTATCTTTCCTAAGTCCTTTGATCTTTAGCTTTGCAGTATATTCTCTTTTCATCTTAACCCAACTGCTATCGATCATACTTACCAATGGCTTAACAACAATGCCCTCATATCCTAGCTTGGTTATTTCATTAAAGTAGTCCATAACTTGATCTAGGTTGTCGCATATTCTCATAGGCACGATCTTGCAGTCTAATTCTTCAATGTCTTTTCTTCGTTGTAGGTATGGTTTAAGACCATAATCGTTAGTATCATAGACCATAACCTCGTTCTTATATCCACTATGGCTATGTATCTCGCTATAAAACTCCTTGCCCTCTCCGTAATACAACTCTCCATAAAGTTCTTTGTCTGGTAGTTTAGTGATAGAAGTCTTAGGCACACCTCTCTTGTTGACTAAGGTATGCCCATTCCAATATACCCACTCTCCGTCATACTTGATTTCACAAGCACAAGGGTATTGGATTATAGTGTCTTTGGTGTATGCTTTGATTTTAGGTGTCCACATTAGGTTTCCCTTTCAAAATTGATGTTCTTAGCGTCTTTATCATATCCGTTGAATGTTCCTTGTCTTGCTTTCTCGCTAGTGTTCCAATCTGGTAAAGCTGGAACACGAATGAAGTGCTTGCTCTTGGTTGATGTGCAAGTAACCTGTAATATTCTAAGGTGGCATTGGTCATATTCATCTTCTTCTTTTGTGTATTGATCGTTCATACGATAATGCTTTTCATCTGTTTTCATAGGGAAGTCGATAAGACTATTCTTTCGTTTCTTGTCTACGTGTATCACAACTCCCTTGCATTTCTTAACTACTCTCTCATAGCCTATTTTCTTTAAGAGCATTGACCGAGCCTGTGCGTTTGGTTCTCTTAATACTCTGTATGGATCAACCTTATCAGAGGGCATTTCAAATAACTTCTTATTGACCTTAACACCACTAATAAAGAAGTAGGTTTTGTAGTTCTCTGTCCACTCGCCTATTCTTTGGTTGTTTTCATACTGTCCTTTGTTCTTTGCTCTACCTCTTTTATCATAAAAGGTGTATGCGCATTTGGTTTTTGATAAGTTCCATTTTTGTGCCTGTGTCCAAGAGTTATACATTCCCTCATTATAGATAAGAGGTTCTCCATATCCGTTGCCTTTGAAGTTAAACTTCTCTCCCTCAAATCTAAATAGTGGTGTTCCGTCTGGTCTTACTGCTATGATTTCTTTAGCGTTTGATCGTGCATAATAGGCTACCTTGCCATTAGGGTAAACAAACTTCTGCCACATCAAGCGACCATTGGCAAAGAAAGTGTAACAAGTTCCTTTATATCCCTCAAGTTTAAAGTCTTTTCTAATACATAATCCGTCTTTGCCCTTTCCCGTTGTGTTCTTAAAGCGTAATATCTTATGCGTGATACCATTCTTTCGTTCTTTCTCAAACTCTCCATACTTAATCCAATATGTGAACTTGCCATTTTTAATGATCTTTAACTCTGTAACTTGTCGATCAACAATGGTAACAATTTCTTTAAATCCTTTTTCCTTAATGGTTATCTTCCCATTCTCAATGTGTGTGTCGTTCGTGAAGTTTCTGTTTCCGTAGAATGAATTGAACATCATAGCTTAGTCCTTTACTTTTGACTTCATTGTAGGGTTGCTATCATCATATTCTTCTTGTATCTTAATCTCGTATGTGCCTTGTGGAAGTGGTATATTATCGTGTTCAGGGTGCGTTAATTGACAACCTTTATCAGCTTGAACAACTAGCTTGTTGTCTTTCTCAAACAACTTGCCATTGGTAACTGCGTGCAAATGTCCTGTGATCTCTCCCTCAATGATAACTCCACTTGGCTTATGCTTAAAGCCATAGCTTGATACTGACTTGTTCTTTGGTTTCTTGATCTGAAATACTAATACATCACCTTGTCTAAAGTTCATAATTATACCTCGTCTATTCCTTTGATTTTAGGTTGCTCTGGTTCTTTTGGTTTCTCTGGTTCTGATTTCTTCTTAGGCACTCCGTAATCTGTGCATTGTAGTAGATCAACAACTTTTTCCAAATAACCTTGAAATGCTTTTGGTTCTTTTACATTAACATCAACAGGTTTATACAGAATGTCAACCTTTTGACCTTTTTTACTGTCAAACTTAAACTTGTGTTCTATTGCTTTTGCCATTGTGTTATCCTCTCTTTCTGGTTATTTTAAATATAAATGGTGTAAATGCTAACAATACGATAAAACACCCAACAAAAGTGCCTAAAGCCATACTAGGAGATACGCAGAACCCCCCTAGGAAGTCGCTGACTGCGTTTCCTATGCCACCCCCTAGCAAAGCACTAGAAAGACCTTTAACCCTTGTCTTGATGCAATATCGAGGTATTTTGCTTAAAGCGTTGTTGATGATGTCCTCAAAGCTAAAGCCGATAATAGCTGAAACGATCAATACTCCATTATCAACAACTCCAAACCCTATATATCCAAGCATTTCTTAGTCCTCTCTTGATATTCTTTGAAATGAAACTCGCAGAAAGTCAGCGAAAGCCATTTAAACATTACAACAAATATTCCTTTATTCCTACAATGAACGCATCTCATAATAGATTGTTGATCTTGTCCAAGTCAACCTCATAAACTCTAACAAGCACCTTTATAAAATACAGAAAGTCAACCTTGCTCATTTTCTTAACTTCTCCCTTTGTCCAACTGATATTTCCGTTAATATAACTCTCTGCGATTAGATCAATATTGTTTGTTCTCATTGTGTTCATCTTTACCCCCTTGTTAAAGTGTTATTTCTTCGTAAGCATAGCTAATCATTCTTCTGTTGGCTTCTCTACTTGTTAGGCTATAAAAAGCTCCAACATTGTCAAGAGTTTCGCCAAAGTTTCTAATCCAACCGATCATATAAGATTTCACCCAATAGGATCTGTTAGTATTCTTACCGCAAAAACTGTCTTTTCTTAAGTCGTCAAGTTCTGATTTAAGCAAGTCTCTTGACCAATCAATATTATTCATTGGAGCAATATATTTGAAATATAACTTGTCAATGGCTTCCTTGTCTTTCTTTTTAAGGGTTCTACCTTTTAATAAAGCGTGGTCATCATCAAAAAACATCATTTCTACTCTTAAGGCTTCTGTCTTTTCTTCTTCTGTCATTTTGTACTGTTCTTTAAGTCTTAATTCTTTCATCTTATACCACCTTTGGTTAATTGTTTAAATGGTTATACTACTGTTAGTTAGTATATACGCTAATCATCTAAAATTACAGTATAACAAGGTGTATGTACATCCATCCATAAATTATTGATATATTCTATTGTAGATGTGAATGTTAGAATAACTATATGTTTTCTATGGGTTCTATTTATTTCATATTTAGCCATTCTTTTAGCTTCTTTTAATGTTTTGCATTTCATCTTTCGCCCCCTTGTTTAAATGGTTATTAATGTTGACCTGTTAATAGTTTATATGCCCAATTCAATCCATAAGAATTAGCACCGGCTTTTTTCAATATGTAATACATCATAATTTTATTATCAGTATTCAATAAAGTCATATATTCTTGATAATGTCCTTTAGTCGTGGCAAGTCGCTTTTCGATCTTGTCAACTATTGGATTGAAGTCGTCAATCAATTCTTGGATAGCTTGTTGCTTGTCTTCTGCTA
>Ga0222626_1001296_pt1 | contig 11254 bp, 10 predicted proteins | sample AntAcemetageno91_FD_179862 | JGI IMG/M metagenome (GOLD analysis project Ga0222626, IMG submission 179862) | Saline water microbial communities from Ace Lake, Antarctica - #91 | ecosystem: Environmental > Aquatic > Non-marine Saline and Alkaline > Saline | place: Antarctica: Ace Lake | collected...
GGTAAAAAAATATTATAGCATGCCTTATTTTATTTTTATCTCAAATTCTGCCTTTATATTTTAATCTTAAGATCTTTTCCCCACTGTCACTTAAGCACTTTATATTTTTGGACAGGCTCTAGTTATTAATGCAAAAAAAGGGGCATGGTGTCAAGCACATTCTGATCAAAATGCTGGGCAAAATGCTGGAAATGCTGGGATCGGGCCACACTAACTCACCTGAAAAACTTCACATTCATCCAATAAATAGCCATTTTCCAGCACTATATCGCTTTTTTTAGTGCCAAAATCAATGTTATAAGGAACCTCGTTTCCTGAAGTTGAAAGATATCTTCACACCTAACTACTTTTCTCCGTTTTGTGCCGGACATTTATTTCTTTTTCTGTGGCCTTTTTAATACCAAAAATGTGGCTATAGGATCCTTTTTGGCCTTTTTTTTAACTGTTTCATGAATAATTCCAACAAAGCGGAAAGGAGTCTACGTTTGACCTTTGATATAGACGCTTTTTCTCTCATCATTATTTAATGTTTTAAAACCTTAGTCTTACACATACTTAACCACACGTCTCATAAAATCTGTTTATGGCATTCCATCCCAGGGTTGTCCGCGAGTTTGATTCTCGTCCTAGGTACTAGTAAAATAAGAGGTTTCAGCCGGTTTTGGTTGAAACCCCATATTCGTTTGATCGGAAATTATTTTAGCTGAATCTCACTACCCGCTTCGGTAGAGTACTCAGAGAAATGCAAAGTATTTTACGGTGACATCTTCGACCCCAATTTCTGAAAAGAACATAAAAGTCAGGAGTTTGTTTGTACCAGGTGAACGGCACCTTGAATTCATGAAATCACAGGTGTCAAGAAATGACATTTTTTGTTCCAATAAAAAGTAATGTTTCAAGATCCAGAATGATTTTCCTTTTCGCCATGTTTTGACTTAACATTTGTTTTAAAGCTTTCTCATTGAATTCATTGAGTGTTTAAGAAGAATATCCAATTACGAAAGTTAAAAAATCCTCATAAGTTTCCCATTCCCAATCAGTCATAAATGTTTTTTCTACAGTATTACTAAAATACATATTATCTTTAACCTAAACTGATCAATTGTATTACTTAAAAAAGAACCCTGAGAGTAAAATGTTGTGCTATTGTTGATTTTCTGAACAAAACAGCAGAACAACAAAAATTCACTCAAAGGGTTAGAGCTATGCAATATAAAAGCACGGGATGCCAAATAACAACGGTTGATAAACCACAGACAAATTAACGGGCGGAGGTGGCACTTTTTTATTACGTTATCTTGAAAAAATCAAATTTTTCAATCTTGCAGCGGAAACATTGCCAGAGACTCGTGACAGTAACAAAGCCAAATCAGTAAAAAAGAAATTGCTCAAAAAATTCGAGAGGTGTTGGATAAACATAACCATCAGTACCTTTAACAAAACCTAAAGTCAACAGTACGTGCCAAACCTTTAAAAATGATGTTTATTGATGTTACTTCTGATTAACTGAATTAAGTATCCCCCCATTCACCCTGGAGGCCTTCTCCACTCATTTAAATCATTGGTAACCAATTTCTAATGTCACACCGGCCTGCGGGCCACTTGAATTACCACTCTATCTTCATCCCCAACAGCTCGCAACCATCACGACAAGTAGTCACAATGTCGATTTTATTATATCCATAATTCATAATCATGTCTTCAATTTCAACGTATAATTTAACGACATCCGGGATATTAGAATAACCTTCTTCATAAAAATCAATCCGTATGCTACTAAGGATTTCATATACGTCTTCATTATCCTCTATCTGCAAAAAATCATGTCCTGTAAATTTCATTTTAATGTTCTCCATTTCTTAGTTATTTAAGTTTATTTGATTTATCATCCAGAGCTTCGATACTAAATTTTATTGCAGTCCGGATAAAGTCTGCTAATTTCATATCCGCTGAAATTGCCGTATGTTTTAATGCGTTGAATAAATCCTGGGTTAGTCTTAGTGATATTTTTTTGTTTAAATTCATGATGTAATTCTCCTTTAAAAAGTTAATGTAAATAATTTGATTTAAGAGTGTGATATGGCTTTAAGTGCTGCTAATCGATGATTTAAATGCTGTTAATCGGGTGTTTTGAAATTCGTGTGTTATAGGTAGGACAAATGAACAAATGCAACCAGGAAGACAATGAAGAAGAAATATTTTCCCGTGTCCTTTGAGCCGGGGTGTTGATGAGTATCATCAGTATCTTTCAATAATTTTGAATAAAAATAATAATTTAATGATGTGTGGGAAATGTTGAATAAAATAAAGGAATCAAGGGTGGAGGACGATCAATCAGTAAATAATAAGCAGCCGTCTGAATCTAGTCTTTCATTTTTGTTCTTATATTCTGGACATGAATTTCCCGGAGTGGAGAAGAAGGGGAAGGCTCCTCCTCCTTCATGAGGGAGAAGGGGATATATTAATGTGAAATTAATTTTTTAAACCCAATATTAATCTACATTGTGCAGTGTTTATAGGGTTAAAATGAGAAAAGTTAATAAGTTAATTAAAATTCTGAAACTATTTCTTTTATATATTTATTTTTTTTTTAAAAAGTTATAGAAAAAAGATTAACTTATTAACTTATCAACGAATACCCCTATAAACATTGACTATTGGGCATTAATTTGTCTTTTTTAAAGTTAACTTTTATTAATTTATTAACAAATCTCCCCCTCCGATTGTGAAGGGGAGACGGCTATTGCTCTTTTAAATTACTTTCGCATTAAATATACAAACATTATTACTATGCTTAGTCGAATTACCGAACTTCCAGCCAGCACTTTTAAGAATGGCTTTAAATTCCCCCTTATTCTTGTGATGTTTTTCACCTTCTGAAGTACAATAATTTTCATATGATTTAAATATCTCACTCAATCTAGTATCTGTTCCAGTTGATTTTTTTAGTTTTTCAGATTCAAACTTTAATACATTATTTCCCAGTTCTTTGATCTGTTGCTTTTTATCATTCATCATAGGGGTTTCAGTAAGTTTAAATTTATTTTCTTTTAATATTTTGTAGCCTTCTAATGCCCAGTTGAATATACCAGGGAGTTCTGATTTTAATTTATCAATAAGAAACACATCCTGCTCTTCTTTTGAAAACTCTCGCAAGAACTCAATGGGATATACTCTTCTCCACATTCCATGAGACGTATCATCTATTACAGGTTCTTCATTCATTGATAAAAAATGTTTCGCATATGGATGAAAACTGATTGGGTGACTATATATAGCTCTGCCAGTCACAATATCACCACTAACAATCTCCTTAACCGAATCTGTGTTTATTTGTTTTTTCTGGGGAGTTTCTGCTGAGACATTTAACATCTTCCCAAACAGTTGAGGAATGTATCGCTCATCAGAGAATTTAGTTAGACTTAATTTGCAGGTATTGTGTTCTCCAAACAGCGAGTAAAGCAATATAATGAAAACTGATTTGCCATTGCTGCCGCCTCCGATTAAAAAGAATATTGCTGCTGTAGGAATCCGCTTATGGAATATGTATCCTACTGCCTGCTGGACAAAATTAATTGTCTCTGTATTACCCAGAAATACTTCATCAAGATACTGCAAGAACCTTGTACATTTTGCTTCAGGATCATACTTGTAGTCCATTAAATTATTTGTGAATATTTCAGGTGTATGTGGGATAAGTTTTTCTTCTTTCAGGTCAAACAAGCCGTTCTGAAGGGTTAAATATCTTGACTGTTCACGCACACCATCTTCCTTTTTAATCGTTGTATTGCCAATTGCAAAATGATTGAACTCTTTTAATTCTTTAGGTTTAAACAGATACCGATAGTCATCCATTACATCCTGACATTTTTTATTAATCTCTTCCTCATTACATTCAACATAGCATTTGCCCTCATAAAGAAAAAATACTTGACTGAACCTGCAGAGCTTATATTTGCGTGTGATGTATTCCTGTAGTCTAACAATATTCAGTTTAATCCTGTCATTTTCTTTATATAAAATCCCTTTTACAAACAGTGGATTATTATTTTCTTCTTCAGTAAGATTTAAAAGTTCAGAAATTCTCTTCTTTGCCTTTTCAATAGTAATTTTAAAGTATTGATCCGAGTTTGCTTGCTCCCGATATTTTTCGCCTATCATATAATCAGTATTTTTATAAATATATTTTATTTCGTTTTCAGATAAACCTGCTCGACACAGTTGATATATAACTGCCATATCCGCCTCACTTCTGGACTCATACTCGCCTTGATTGCCGTTTTTTATGAGTTTTTTGATACCTGGCCGTACATTCAAATCCTTAAGACTGATCGGACATTCAGAGTAATCATTTGTTGGAGGTTTTTTGCTAGGCTCTGGGGTTGGTTCATCTTCTGAAATTAACTGCTCAAAATCTTCAATGGCGTATTTAATATTATTATTTACAATGAGTCTTACTTTTCGTGGATTTTTTTTGTCTTTAAAATTTAATGTTCCGGGGACCCTAAGAACTCTTGAGATATCCTGTGTTCCGGGATCACCTCCGACTTTTTCACTTAAAAATTTGTTTATATTTTCAGTTTTTGTGAGGTTATTGCTATCAACTTTAATCGGCTTATTTAAAACCCAGTACACATGAAACCCACCTCCACTGAGGACAATAATTGTAGGTTTAATCGCAAAATTATTAATGGCTTTTAAGGCATCTTCTTTTGTTGCGTATTTTGAAACCTTTTTATGTCCGACAGTTCCAAAATCAACCTCCACATGAAACGTATTCACATATGAGACGTCATTTTTTGTGCAACCTCCGCCAGCATATGAATTAACTCCATAATATACATCTCTACCTTGGTTACATAATTCAAATGTCATATTTACAGCTTCTTCAATTGTATTAACGTTACCATTGACTGTGGAGGGTTCAAAAGAACCGATTTGAATTTGATTTTCAGTATTTAATTTTAATGCGGGACCGTGAATGGTCTCCAAAAATTCAGTTGCTTGTTTGTTTATATTCTTCATATCTTTGTTTCCTGTTCTACACAAATACATCGTGGTCATCTGGCGCATCATTACTGACCGGCAATTTGAACACATTGTTTTTTTGGTTATCTGGCTTAGAATGTTTTGATAAATATTGATGGATAATCTCTTTACAAAGACCTGCTACTGAATAATTATTATCCGGGTCTTCTGAAATCTTTTTTGAAACAATTTTCTTAAGTGCATACTTATCCTCTAGTTTGATGGCGATTTGAACCGCAATATTCTTTTTTAAATCTTTCATGATTTTGTGTCCTATTCTTTTGTTAAAGTTTCCTGGAAGCATTGCTTCGCAGGTTCAAACATCTTTATATTTTGTTCTCAATAGTTTTCGAATTAATTTTCAAAACTGCTTTAAATACAAAAAGACCAATGACTAATGTCATTGGTCTTTCCGGTTAGTATTTTAATTTTAATTATTTGTTTTTAGTCTTCAGTTTCTTTTAGAACTTTCAATATTTCTTCCAGGGATATTATCAATACATCTGTACATCCAAAAACATCATAACGATCATCAACAACATCTCCCGATTTATCATAAGCACCAAAATCAACATGAAAAAAAGCATCGCCATTGTGTTTCTCTACATATTCATCTAATGCAATAAATATATTTTTTGCTTCTTGGGACAGCTCAGGTATCTTTACTGAATTAATTGATTTATCTTTCTTTTCTAAATTGTCTTGATCTTCATTTAATATTGTATTCAGATCAATTTCTTTTTTATTTTTTCTCATTTTTTCTCCTTGTTTCGTTATACTTTATGTTTGTAATAAATGCCCTCTGGAAACCGCTACATAACGCAGCGGCCCCTGAAGACAAAGTGATTTGCCCTAAATCATCTCACGTTTAGATAATCGTGATTTTTTTCATTCTTAGTTAATTTAAATGTTGGATCACAGTTACGAAGATCTTGTTTAATGTAGAACTTCTTGTTATATGATCTTAATTTCGCCACAACGTCATGGAGGAAGTTTATCCACCTGTTCGGATGCGTGTTATAGTTGAATGGATTGTTCTTTGCTAAATCGTATCCATTCAATTTTCCAACCTTATACTCGTCTACATATTCGTGTGTAATGTCTATGATATCTAACGCTTGCTGGAGATCAATGGGTGGTTCAATTGACGCCCAGTTTCGCACACCGTTATCATGTAATACTTTTAGCATTTCAAACCTGTCAGCGGGTTCTGCTGCGCCCGGTTCATAATACAGACTGTGCGTTTTGTTAGTACAGGTAAGCGTAGCACCGATTTTTATTTTCTTACCAAAAGCCTGAAACAGTTCCAGATCTTTCATGCAATTTAGTCCGCCTTTTGTTAATACAGCAGTCGGAATCCGGTGCTGTAAAAATATTTCAAGCACCTGTCGGGTTATATGTTGTGTCATTTCAGCTGTGCAGTACGGATCGCTACAAAAGCTTAATAACACTTGATCATGTTTTCCGGCCAGCGTTGCGGCATCTGCTGCAACCTTCTTCTGCCAGTTCTTTACCAAATGCGGGGGGTTTGTAAAAAATGTCCGCATCTTGTTAAAACAGTAGTCACAGCCGTGATTACATCCCAAATAATAGTTCAGGGCCAATGGAGAATATTCTCTGGCTCGACCACCGGGTGTATATATTATCTTCATATGTTTACTCTTTCTATAGGTGACGGGCGCAATTCTCTTAATAGAGATGATCTGCTCATCACTTCATGTTTTTATAAATTATATTTTGATTTTTATTAGTGTTCTGTTTCAGTAGGACAACTCATTAACATCGAGCTGCTTCTTAATTTCAATCTATCTGACTTTTTAATGAATACGTTATTAGTAGGTAAACTTCTTAGGTGTATGATTTACTGTGGCGCTGCACCGCTCTTTCTATTATGAATGTTAATGACTGACATGATCGTTCAAGGATCAATGTACATCGGGTTTAAATTTATTTCCTTTTCCAGACCATGTTAAATTTTTGGCCAAATCTGCTGTTAGCGCCTGCCAACCGGCGCTTTTGTCTGTTTAACATGGAAACAAATGGACTGTGGATCACATGCCCCTATTGCCTTTAATATTTGTTTAGATTTCTAAAAGAGTAAATAAATCAACCCTGATATGCTATTAGCGGGCTTTAATAGATGATTATGTCCGTTTAAAGCACGTTTTTCACAACTAATAAATAGTCCGTTGAACTGTTTTGGGATGTTGTGGGTGTTTTGGGAGGAGCGAAACATGTTTCGCTGGGGCATAAAAAAAGCGGCCCCCTCAGTAGAGGAGACCGCTTTGTAAGGGGATGAAAATTACTGGATACTGTTCTTCAGTTCTTCCGCCAGAGCCAAGAACTCCTTAAGTTTCTTCTGAAAGGCAGTTGTATCCGATATGCCCTTCTGAGACTTCACCCACGACCTGCTGTTTGTGAAGGTCCTAGATCGTGTTATAGAATCCAGTGTTGACTTAAACTCATCAACACCTGTTTTGGAAGGCGGAGACTGCGGCGCCTTCTTTTTAACGTCCAGCTTTTTATCCTCAATCATCTCATCGAGGAGTTCCTTCTGTTCATCCACCTTCGAGCTGTGATCGTCAAGCTTCTCTTTTAACCCCTTCGCCTGTGTTACTGTAATCGACCGGGTATTAAATTCGGCAATTGCCTTTGCCTCCTTCAAATCCACATCCACACCAGCGGTTGTTAACCGATGCTCATTAATCAAAGCATCAATCAGTTTTTTGAGCTTAGTACCATGCGGGTCCTTAGTGGTATCTGGGAATTTATACTTCTTCGCCAGAAACTTATAGGATTTTCGAGTCACTTTTACATACCGGATAAACTCAAGGCAACGGTACTCTCCGCAACTCGTGATATCCTTGATATCATCACGGTGTTCCGCCAGTTGACACGCCAGCTCCAGCCTGCGTTTTCGATTGATCCCAAAATTCTTCTCCTTGAATTCAGAGAAGTCCTTTGCCGGTAGTAGCTCCTTTAGTTTGTTCAGCACATCACCTGCCAACATGAGTAGATGCACAACATCCCTGTCATGATGCGCTGAGAGCCGGTCTATATTCTTTAAGAGTTCTTCAACTTGCCTGACACCTTCCTTTCTACATGCTGCATCTTTCTTACTCTTGTGCAGCTTTTCTATTTTACCAAGGTTAATGACCTCTTTTGCCACCTCCATTATTTCTGCTGGATAGTCCATGTTGCTCATCGTGGAGATGTCCACATGGGCAGTTCCATCCACGTTCATCCCGGAGAGGGCGTCTTTACTGCTTCTGGCTTTTTCTGATTTTACTTTTCTTGTCATATTTCATTTCCTTTTTTCTGTTAGATTTATTATTCGTTATTGTTAAAATTACTGGATTCAGGTTATCGGTTAAATAATCAACCGGAACCACCCGGTTGATGTTTGATGTCGGCCAGAACATCGTGCTTTGTTTTTTTCATACATACCTCACCTCCCTTCTCGTTTGTTTATTGATAAAATTTTTTCAACAACATGCACTGTGCATTTAAATGTTGTTGATAAAGTTAAACCTATCGGAGTGTGGATTTTTCCGCCAAACGGCAGAGCAAGGGGACAAAGTGTTTATTAAAATATGATGTTAATTAGGGAGTTTAAGGCTACTAAAAGAGGGTGGTGCAGAAATACGGAAGTTATATTGGAGAGAAATTATTTATGATTTGATCTTAAGGACCTTCATTTCATTAATACATTTTACTGTTCTTCTATATCTTTCTATAAATGAATCGGACAGTGTCAAACTGGCCACATCTCCAGTTTCATCATCATCTGTTTCATATCCCATTTTTTCTATTTTATCGTGGTCGTAGCTTTCTTGAAATTCTTCTATTGCACGATATACATCATGTCCATTTTCACAAACATCATCCCACAACCAAAGGCCAATAACTCTTGGAGCATGTTGCAACGTAAATTCTCTTAAACCTCCATGATCAATATGCCATTTAATTAAGTTATACAAGGCATCTGTTGCATCGTCACTTAATGAATCGATATTGGGCTTTTCCCGTGTTTCTTTAAACTTATTGAGTTGTTGTAGTTTGTTTTTTCGAACAAGAAATTTAAAAAAGGCTTCTTCCTGCACTAACGCCAAAGGCTTGTTAAAATCAATAATAAAGGGAACCTCTTGATTTATATATGATCCAGGTAAAATCTTTATACTATTTTCAACATCAATCCGATCAAAAACTGTTTCAATATCCAGGGCTTTTACCCTCATCTTTTTTTTATTATTATTAACAAGATTCTCAACCATGGTAAATTCCGACATATAATCTTCTTCAGGATCAACCGGGATCATATTATATTTTTTATAAAATTCATCAAATGCACGTTCATACCTCTTTTCCATTCCTTCTCTTAATACTTGGGAAGGATACTCAATCAGGAGAGGTGGACCCTTAAGATCATAAGCATCGTTGAATTTTTTGGGATGATCATCTGAAACACTTTGTATCATATTTGCCATATATTGTTCTTGATACGCTTTATATTTCTCAAAACATTGATCCTGTACCCTCGAATACTCCACATAATCTTTTATATATTCCTTATTACGACTTATATACTGCCAAAGCCAAAACCTAAAAAAATCAACAAATTCTTTCGGATCATAGCCATCAGATTTACCTGCTTCTGTTTTAGGTGCTTTAGGCTTTTTATTCTTTTTATTTTTTTTTGGTTTTTTAGGCTTAGGAGCTTCATCAACTTTTGGCGCTCCCATTTGTTTAATACATTCTTCCGCATCATGGAGATTATCTGAATGAACTTTATTCTTAACACCTTTTCCTAAGCTAAAATATTCATCATATGCTTTAGATACTTGATTTATTGTACCCTTTTTGTCAATCTCAAGGTTTTCCTTAGAACAATATTCATACAACCACAATCCGGTAGCTCTTTCTTCATAAAGCCTTTTTTTAAATCCAAGTCCATGTTTAGTAAAATATATCTTTATAAGCTCTAGCAATGCATCTTCTACTATGCCGGACTTATTTTCTTGTCCTTTATATTTGTGAAAATAATATTGAAAATTAATTTCTTTATACAATTGTGATTTTACATTTACTGAAAAATTATTTACCTCAACCCTAAATTCCGGTTCTGGTACTTGATCTACATGACCATTTATATCTTCATTGTTAATAACATCCAGAGGAGCAATTAACTGTCCTCCTTGCCCCTGTAAATAATTTAAAAGATCATCAAGATTTGTGTAAGTTAACGACTCTTCCGCCAACTTCTCGGTAGTTCCATCTTTTACACATTTCAAGATCTCTTCAGCGGTATATCCCTGATCAGGTGACAATGAAAATATTTTTTTTCTGTTGATAAATTCCTCTATTTTATTTGATTCCTCATAACCTGCATCCCAAAAAAATTTATACAACTCATCTTTTCCGGCTTCACTATTTAAATACTCGCCATATTTTTTATGCATTTCAATAAAATCTTGATTTCTCCGTGTATATTCCCACAGCCAGAAACAGTTAAATCCCACCATTGATTTAGTACTCACTTTTTCTTTAGGCATTACATATTCTCCAATAAATCAATAAACACTTTGTCCCCTTGCTCTGCCGTTTTGGAATAAGCACACTTACGATATAAGGTTTTCAATATATCAGGATATACAGACAATAAATGTTTTACGTGAAAGTAAAGATAAGAACGGAAAGCAGAAAAAGTCAATGGTTTAGAAGGCGGCAAGAGTTGAATGAGATGACAAACAATCCAAATATTGACAGCCAAAACGGATATGAGATAATGACCCCCGAGGAGGTTGCCCGGTTACTGAAGAAAAGTGCCAGTTGGGTATATAAAAATTGGCAGGTGCTGGGTGGCAGAAAGCTCGGGGGTTCTCTCTTTTTTCCAAGAAAGGAAGAACTTTATGAGCGTATTTTTTGTGAAGCACAAAGACCGGTGGAGGTACGACTTTGTCCTGAAAAAAATCAGACACACACAGGACGGATTCAAAACAAAAACCCTGGCCAAAAAGGCCGAAGCAATAAGAAAGGAGGAGATAAACAACCCAAAGACAGAGACGGAGATTCAAACAGACATAACCTTTTTAGAACTTCTCAATAAAAGGTTGGATTTTCTCAAAGCCTATAAAACTGAAAGATATTATACCGACACAATATATCTTGCAAAAAGATGGGTTAAAGAGTGGGAAGGATTGAATTGCTCAGATATTACAACTGATAA